>OBLU010004660.1_pt1 | contig 12331 bp, 10 predicted proteins | sample 1518681 | NCBI WGS metagenome assembly OBLU01 (sample SAMEA3539304, study PRJEB22396) | soil metagenome | biome: tundra; feature: field; material: soil | place: USA | collected 2010-05 | depth 0.15 m | reverse complement strand
GCGTTTCGACAATCTCGCCAATCAGCGAGGCCTTGCCCGATTTGCTGTGGGCGATGCGCCGACAGACGACTTCAATCGTTTTATCGAGCGATTTGTCCCAATGCCGGGGGATTTCCTCCTCTTTGAGCCGATACGATATGGTTTCCGTCATTCGGCAGTCAGCCGGCTGACTCATATCAATACAAACCAAATTATGGCTTGTTGATGCAGCACGGTCTTTCGTGGCCGGCCAGTTGGCGAATTCTTGAGTTTGAACTAACAGTTTCAGTTTCATTTTTTGTTTTACGTTGTTGTTTCGTTTGCGTCACTTTTTTCACGAACGCCCCGACGCCGACGCGGACGCCGAGGAAATTGTCTTGTGGAGGAGCTTGGCTGACGGAAGCACCGCGCCCGGATGCCGATGCGACCCCAATGGTCTTTCCGCCTCGACGAATTGAAAAATCTCCTCGACGGGTTTTCCGAAGTAGCGCGCAATGCGCAGCATGGACTCGCCTCCCGGCTGCAAAATTCCTTTCTCAACCTGTGTCACATAAGCACGGCTCCGATGAATGCGCCGCGCCAGATCCGCCTTGGAAATCTTCCTGGCGATCCGGCATTCAGTTATTTTGTTCGTAACCACGACCCACTTTCTCGCACAACAGCAGAGGTGTGTCAACAAATTGTGGACGCTGATGCATTTTTGTGTTTACAATTTATTAACACTCTGCTAGATTGACCGCCAATGACATCAGTCTATTCGCCGCCGATGCTGTTTTTGCGACGCTTAAAGAAGGCTTTCGCCGGGCAGTCGCTGTCACTCCGTGAAGTCGCCCGCAGGATTGGCGTGTCACCGGCCTACGTGTCTTGTCTGCTTAATGGCGAACGAAATGCCCCAGATGACAAGATAATTTTCAAATTGGAAAAGGTTTTGGATGTCCGACCACGCGGCTCGCTGTTCGATGCAGCACAACGCCATGACACGTTGGCTGTAAGGGTTTTCAAAAATGAAACAGCCCGCAGTTTTGTGAACGCGTGTGAAAAACTCACGGATGAAGAGATTGACAAGGTTCTCAAGGAAGCAGAACGTCTCGCTAAAAAATATCACCCGGAGGAACATGAACAATAAAACCAAATTCTCAGTCTTGGCTGTCGTCAAGGAAAAATTCGTGGCCCTGCGCAAGAAATACGGCATAAAAAATAGATACACGATGACTGACATTGCGCAAAAAGCTGGTTTGCCGGTTGAATACCTGAAAAACATGCCGGCGAATTTTGCAGGCTTCCTGGACTGGCACCCGGACCCGCGCTTTATCGCCGTGAACCGTGAATTGCCGGCGCATGAACAGGCTTGGTTCATCGCCCGGCAATTAGCGTGGCGGGCGCACCAGCAGCGGTATGATTCGTTGGCCCTTGATCGCCCTTGGAAATGGCAGATGTTCGATGCCGCTCCCGCAGGTCTGAAAGAAAAAATTAGCCAAATGGACATTGAATATCGCGCCTACTGGCTGATGCTATTCTGCTCAACGGGTGATGAATTTCGGGCTTTTATCCGGGCGGATCCAAAACGATTCTGGTCCCACACACTTACCGACAACATTGTGCGGTATCATCTCTCGAAGCTCCGTGTAAAATTGTGGGTGGCCAAAATTAGCCGCAAAATTCCCATCGTTGCATTTCCGGCTTCGTGACCATACTTGGCAGCCTGCATTCCGTGTCAATCCGGTCTCCGTTCCGCTTGTGTGCTCCTTCAGTCGCGTTGAATTTGCGCCCGCCCCCGCGCCAGACTTTCAGCCAACTGGCTTGCGCCGTAAGCAGAAAGACTGGCTTGCCCCAGCACACCCCGCGCGACCGAACGGCACAAAGCTCCACTCCGCCCAGCTTGCCGCTCCATTCCGGCAGCCAAGTTTCGTCACTCCGGGGAATTAAATGGCGCGACCGAAGCCGGGTTTCCATTCTCCGAACCGCTGACAGCCAATTCTCCGAACCGAAACCCCGCTTCCGTCACGCAGGGCTGGCGCACCGCCGACACGTTGATGGACGCCGCGACTTCGCCGGCCTAGCTTGCCGCCATGTGTTCGCGCTACACCTACAACAAGGACGAGGCCAAATTAAAGCTGCGCGACCAAATCCTCGTTTTCGGGTTTGTGCCGCACGGCGACATCCGGCCCACCGACCTGGGACCGGTCATCATCCCGGAACACGACGGTTTCGCGTGCCGGCAAATGTCCTGGGGCTGGCGCGTGCCGTGGGACAAAAAGCCGCTCATCAATGCCAAGAGCGAAACCATCACCCAATTGCCCACGTTCAAGCCGCACCTGCAAAACCGCTGCCTGATTCTCGCCGACGGATTTTTTGAAAAAGGCATCCGCTTCATCCAACCCGGTGAACCGTTGTTTGCGATGGCCGGCTTGTGGCAACCGGACGCGGCGGGCGGCAGGTTCACCATGTTGATCACCACGCCCAACGCCAGCGTGTCGCCGTATCACCACCGGATGCCGTTCATCCTGCGGACGGAACAACTTGACGCATGGCTCGGCGATGACTGGCTTCAGGTCCTTGAAAATCCCGACCGTGAACCACTGGAAAAAATCCAGAAACAGGCCGAACTGTTTTAACGGTGGCCGTCCGCAAGACTTCAGCACACCGGCAGTTGTTCGCGCTGGCGGCACGACGGGCAGAAAAGGAAAATCTTCAGCTCGCCCGCATCCGAATCAAATTCCCCAATCACCTTCAGCTTGAAACTGCCGCATTTGAGGCAGGACACGGTGAATCGCCGGAACGGGCTGTCCGCCGCGGGGTGGTTGGCGGCTGATAATCCTCCCGACGCATGAAATATCGTGCGGCATTCATATCCGCACTTTACTGCAACCATTGGACAACGGCTGTCTAACCGCGTCTCTTTTGCTTTAACTTCCGAACAATAGCCCGCAGTTTTTCAACGTCGCCGCGCTTGCCGACCATCCGGTGAAGCATCCGATGGCAGTTGGCGCAAGCCGTCCGCAAATCTTCAATTCTGGTTTTCACACTGCCGCGCAATTTGCTTAACGGAATGATATGATGTGCTTCGGCAAAATCTTCGCCCAATTCGCCATAGATGTCCTTAAAACGCATCCCACAGACCTGACAGGTGTATTTGTCGTGGATTTTTCGTTCGGTCGCCAAATACCGGCTGCGTTCGCGCCGCAAATGTGAAGTCACCAATTTACGATTCTCCTCCTGTGGAAAAACTTCGTGTTCTTCATTTTCGCGTTCAGATTGCGGCAAACTGCGGGCGACAGTTTCAAAAAATGCGGCGGCACGTGCCACGACATCAGGATTGACCTTTGCAGCTTTCAATCGGCCCGTCACGTCGTAGATGCCAAAATAGGAATACCTTTCCCAGTATTCCTCCAGAACTGCCTCCCCAAATTCGTTGCGTTTTATGTGGTCGGGAAGAAAATAAAAATCGCCATCGCCCCATTTGATATGTTTGTGGGTGACTCGGCGACAAATCGGCAGTTCCTTTTCCGCCATCTTTGCGATCAGCCGCATCTTTGCCACATTGCCCCAAGCGAGGCAGAAATTGAACTTTCGAGATTCATAGCCCGCGAAACGGTCAAGCCAGATTTGCAAACCGGACTGTTTCTTGCCCAAATCCCCAATCTTGACACGCCAACCACCCGTGTTGACTTCCCCGATCCATGCGCTTGCTGGCCATCGCAAGCGCATGGGAGTCCCCTGTTGGCGATTCCACAATTCCTTCACTACGGCCTGTGCGGTTTTCAGCAGCAGCGATTTTTCATTCATGTTTGCGGGTTTTCTTACAAGTCAGTCTGCGCGGATTTTCGTTTGCGTCAATCGCGGAATGGCCTACGATTTCGCGCAACTGCATGGCGAAATCAACCACAGCCAAAAAACGGCCCGTCGAACAATACGACCATAAGGCCAAGACGCGCACGAACAATCCGCCCGTCGGCCTCGTGGATGCCAAATCGGACGCGGTGGAGGGCAAGAGAACTTACGCCTACGATCCGCACCTTGACCCGACGCTGGTTTGGGCGGGCAAAGCCGAGCGCACCAGCTTTGAGATTCCCACCGTCTCGTTGCACGTTCACGAGCGCATTGACCCGCGCGCGTTATCGAAGCCGTGCGGAAAAAGAACGGCAGCGACTACGCGCAGCTTTCCCTGTTCGGTTCCAAGACGGAAAACCCGCCATTGCGCGAAGCGATTGAGTTTTACAAGCACGCGCACAACTGGAGCAACCGCTTCATCGCGGGCGACAGTCTGCTGGTGATGAATTCGCTGCTGGAAAAGGAGGGTTTGGCCGGGCAGGTGCAGATGCTTTATTTCGACCCGCCTTACGGCATCAAATACGGCTCAAATTTTCAGCCGTTCGTCAATAAGCGCGACGTGAAGGACGGCAAGGATGAAGACCTGACCGCCGAGCCAGAAATGGTCAAAGCCTTCCGCGACACATGGGAACTTGGCTTGCACTCCTACTTGAGCTACTTGCGCGACCGAATGCTGGTGGCGCGTGAACTGTTGCACGAGTCCGGCTCGGTGTTTGTGCAAATCTCGGATGAAAACTTGCATCACGTCCGCGAAGTAATGGATGAAGTTTTCGGCGCAAAAAATCTTGTAGCACAAATCACATTTGCAAAGACAACTGGCTCAACTCAAGATTTCCTTTCTTCAACCTGCGATTACTTGCTGTTCTACGCTCGCAACATCGAACAGCTAAAGTATCGCCAGATTTTTGCGAAAAAAGAATCAGCCGAAGATACGGAAGGGCCGTATCAAATGCTCGACTTGCCTGATGGAACTCGCCGCCGCATGACTGCGGAAGAAAAAGAAGAACCGCGCAAAATTCCGGCAGGCGCACGAATTTTCCGTCTCGACAATCTTCAAAGCCAGAGCGTTGGCCGTGACAAAGGAATCGGCGCGGCGTGTTGGTTTCCTGTAAAATTCAAAAACCGCGAGTGGCTTCCAAGCACAAAGAACCGTTGGAAAACAAACGAGGAAGGTATGGCAAACCTTCTTAAATCAGAGCGTGTTGAAGCAACTGAAAGCGGACTTTACTATGTTCGTTACGCGGCGGATTTTCCTTACCAACCTTACACTAATCTTTGGCAAGACACGGTAATTGCGGGATTTGCTTCACATAAGACCTACGTTGTTGAAACGAGCACGAAAGTCATTCAGCGTTGCCTCCTGATGACGACCGACCCCGGCGATTTGGTTTTGGACATCACTTGCGGCAGCGGCACGACGGCGTTTGTAGCGGAGCAATGGGGTCGCCGCTGGCTGACGTGCGACACGTCGCGCGTCGCGCTCACGCTCGCCAAGCAGCGGTTGATGACGGCGGTGTTTGATTACTTTCAACTGGCGCATCCCGACGAAGGCGTGGACAGCGGCCTGCGTTACAAAACTGTCCCGCATATCACACTCAAAAACATCGCCAACAACGAACCGCCCGAACCAGAAACGCTTTACGACCAACCGTTCGTGGACACCGGCAAAACGCGCGTGACCGGTCCGTTCACCGTGGAAGCCGTCCCCGCGCCGATAGTGAAATCGCCAGGTGAGTTGTCCGGCGAAGAAACCGCTGCGCCCATGCCCGCCGATGAATCCGTCGCCCGCTCCGGCGCAACCGTCCGCCAAGACGAGTGGCGCAGCGAACTGTTGCGTGCCGGCATTCGTGGCAAGGGCGGGCAGATGATTCATTTTTCCCGCGTCGAGCCTTTCTCCGGCACACGCTGGTTGCACGCCGACGCCGAGACAAAGCCGAATGACGAAGGCGTTGCCAAGTTGCGCGAGGGCGCGGCCAAAGAGCGGCAACGCGCCGTCATTTCGTTCGGCCCGGAGCACGCGCCGTTGGAACAAAAACAGGTGGAGATGGCTTTGGAAGAAGCGCGAAAACTTGTGCCGCGTCCGCAACTGATTGTGTTTGCCGCGTTTCAATTCGACCCGGAAGCAGCGAAGGACATTGACGAATTGAACTGGCCCGGCGTGACGACCCTCAAGGCGCAGATGAATGCGGACTTGCTCACGGAAGATTTGAAAAAGAAGCGGACGAGCAACGAAAGTTTCTGGCTCATCGGCCAGCCGGACGTGATGCTCCGCAAGTCCAAAACGAAACCGAAGGACGCAAAGGAAAAGTCGGAACTTTGGGAAGTGGAAGTAAAGGGCTTCGATTATTACAACACCAAGACCGGGCAGATCGAATCCGGCAACGCGGCGCAAATCGCGGTTTGGATGCTGGACACGGATTACGACGGACGGAGTTTGTTCCCACGCCAAGTCTTTTTCCCGATGGCCGGCGAAAAAGAGGGCTGGGCCAAGCTCGCGAAGAATTTGAAAGCGGAAATTGATGAAGAAGCAATGCAGGCGTATTCCGGCACTGTGTCGCTGCCGTTCGCTGCCGGCAAGCATGGCCGCGTGGCAGTAAAGATCGTGGACGACCGGGGGATTGAGAGTTTGAAAATCATGCCTCTATTATGAAAAAATCTCATTTGACCTTATTCTTAATTGTCGGTGCAATATTGGTTTCCGTTCTTGCCGTCTACCTAAATAACAGGAGCACGCACGTTAGTAACACAGAGCTTCACTTAAACCTTCCCTCCCTTTACCAATTTCCAGAGGGGATAGAATATAGCGAGTTGACGAATCAACCGTGGGGTGGTCGGATTACAAAACTCTTTACATTCTATATTGATTCTGACGGGCTGCCACGATGCTATGACAATCTCGGATTAAGAGTCACTGACTCCGGCGGCACTGGAAAAGGTGTAATTGTAACCAATTTTCAGTTAACTATTTCAGGCCAAAGCGCCCTATCAGGTAAGGCAAATACATTCAAGCCGTCGGTGAATCTACACGGTAACATTACGAATACAAACAGTTATGAATTAATCATCACCGGAAAAATTCTCACGCTTACACCCAAGTATACACTCATTGTTGATCCTACATGGGATAAGTATCCATCCAACTATTTAACGCGCATGATCTGGGCAGAAGATGGAATTGTAACTTATTCCGCGCAAGCGGCGGGAGACACAGGAGCGGCAGTGGCAAACAATGGAAAACAGAAAATAGCTGGCGAGTTCACCGATAATAGCCGAGTATCATTTTCCGATCATTTTCAAAACGCATTATTCGGGCAATTTGAGAAAAGTCTTAACATCCATCCACGAGATGAGGAACAGTGGCTGAGTATTTCGCAAACCACTTCTTCAAATATGGTTATACACGTTCACCACGGCGAGAACGGAGCTTTGTGACCAATCAAATTTCTAAAGTGGAATGACAATACCCTTACAATTCTCTTTAGCGGCCTCCCATACACTATGAAGGAGCAACAGTGGGTAGTCATAGAGGATCATACTGCAATAATTTTTAAACAATTGGACGAAGAACGAGGTCGGGTCTTATTAGAGTTTAAGGAATTTACCGCCTCGGATCTTACGCGCCTTAGTCTCATATTTAAGCCCTTTTCAGCAATTCCTCCCGAATTGGATGCAAATTTTGTGCGCATATTTGATCACAATTCCAACGAGGTCAAGGTTCTAAGGGCTTCGGATCATGAATTGTTGGGGACACGAACGTTTGGAGATGAGGATTCCGAAATAACACAATTTCACGAAGTTGGCCAAACCGCACGGGACAAAATGGCTTTATTTGTTCTTCGTAATCTCAAATTGAACAGGAACACTCTATATGGGATTGACCTCGATTTAAGAACCAATTTGCAATGGAATTTCGTCCCAGACAGCCCATTTTCCCACAATACTGCCGCTTACACTTGCCCAGCACTTGCACATATAAAGCCGGGGCAACAAGAAGAACGCTTGCTGTTGGCTTTTAACGATGAGTTCTTATCATCGTGTCTCGTTATGCTCGACAAAAGTGGCAATGAAAATGGCAAACTCTGGCATCCTGGCCACATCTATGAAGTCGAAACTCTTGGAGATAAAGTCTACTGTTCTGGTGCCTATAATTGCCCAGTTCCATTTGTAAATGGCACAAATCCAATGGAGCGTTTTCCTAGAACAATATGGGCAATATCAGAAGAAAATCTATACCATCATAATTTGATCGGCCCATTTCCAAGTGGTGAAGTCACGGATGGCTTTGTTGCGGGATGGCAATCCAAATATGAAAATGCTCCGTTTGATTGGTATTATATTTTTGATGAAAGGTTAGATTATTCCCCCGACTTCAAGCTTAGTGTCAAGCCAGAAGATAAATTTGTGACCTTAATAACACCATTAAGATGGGAGTATAAGTTCACTTTAGACGGAAAGTATCTATCAATGTTCCCTCTCGTTGGACATTCGGCGGCTGCTTGGCATCCATATCGTATTATTCCGAATGACGAAACTGGTTATTTTTCGGAATGGCCTGGCAACAATGGCAAATAATCCAATAAGCTTGAACAAAGTAATTCCGACACTTATCGTCAACTCGCCTTACGTCGAGCCAAACTATCATTGGCTCTATCACCGCGAAACAATGACCTTTACACTGGAAAGCGGCCGGCGCGCGGCGGGCTATGTCATCGCGTCAGACAGCTCAAAATCTTTTGATGATCCCGGACGCTTTATTCCGATTGAACTGGTTAATCAAATCCGTCTCCGCGTGAATAGATGGCGGGCGGACGGGTATCCGGGCGTGACGGGCATCACCCGGCGATTGCTGGAACACTGGCGCGGTTCGGAACGATATGAGCGGCAACGATTCTTTTTCTGCCAGCTTGAAGCGATTGAAACACTGATCTGGCTAACAGAAGCCCCGGCATCGCAGCGCGTCGGCATAGTCATTCCATCGGACGGCGGTGCGTTTCAACGGCTTTGTTGCAAGATGGCGACAGGAAGCGGCAAAACGGTGGTGATGGCGATGCTCGTCGCGTGGCAGGTGTTGAACAAGGTCGCGTATCCGCAAGACGACCGTTACTCGAAACACATTTTCATCGTCGCGCCGGGCTTGACGGTGAAAAGCCGGTTGCAAGTATTGATTCCCGCCGGGCCGGGGAATTATTACGACGAGTTTGATATCGTGCCGGGCGGACTTCACGACCAGTTGCGGCAGGGAAAAGTTTTAGTGCGGAACTGGCACGTCCTGAATTGGGAGACTGACGACAAATTGAAAAAGCGGCGCAGCGTGGACAAGCGCGGCGCGAAAAGTGACGAGGCTTACGTCCGCGAAGTGCTGGGTGACATGGCGAAGGTGAACAACATCGTAGTCATCAATGACGAGGCGCATCACTCATGGCGCGTGAACCCGGAAGCAAAGACGGCGAAAATAGACCGGCAGTTAATCGAGGAAGCGACAAAATGGGTGGGCGGACTGGACAGGATTAACAAGGCGCGGAAGATTCACCGCTGTTTTGATTTTTCCGCGACACCGTTTTCACCAAGCGGCAAGCAGACGACGGAAGAATCGCTGTTTGGTTGGATTGTCAGCGACTTCGGATTGAACGACGCGATTGAAGGCGGGCTGGTGAAAACGCCGCGCGTCGTCGTGCGAGATGACGGGATGCCGGACGTGAAGAATTACAAGTCGAAGCTGTATCACATTTACGATCATGTGCGCGACGATTTGAGCCGGGGCGCGGAAGCATACGAACCTCTGCCGGACTTGGTGATGAACGCCTATCTGCTTTTGGGCAAAGACTGGCTGGCAACTTACACCGGATGGATGGAAAAGGGTTACACGACCCCGCCGGTGATGATCACCGTCGCCAACCGCACGGAAACCGCCGCGCGTGTGAAAAACGCATTTGATAAGAAAAAGGTGCTGATTGACGAACTCTGCAAGGCGGATTTGACGTTGCACATTGATTCAAAAGTTCTCGACTTGGCGGAGTCCAAAGACGAGGAAGGCGAAGCGCAAACCGAAATCGGCGAGAGTGAAGACGCCGACGAACCGAAGAAGAAACTTACCAAAGCGGAACAGGGGGAACTTTTAAGAAAGACGGTGGATACGGTTGGTAAGCCGGGCGAGCCGGGCGAGCAAATCCGAAACGTGATTTCCGTCGGGATGCTGTCGGAAGGCTGGGACGCCAAGACGGTGACACACATCATGGGTTTGCGGGCGTTTTCGAGCCAGTTGCTTTGCGAGCAGGTTGTCGGGCGCGGCCTGCGTCGCACGAGTTACGAAGCCAAGAAAATGCCGCACCCGATCACGGGCGAAGAAGTGGAATTGTTCGACCCGGAATATGTGAACATTTTCGGCGTGCCGTTCACGTTCCTGCCGCATGAAGGTGGGACAGACGGCCCGTTGCCGCCGCCTCCGCCAAAGACGCGCATTGAAGCGGCGCGGGAAAAAGTAAAATTCCTGATAAGCTGGCCCAACATCATCCGCATTGACCATGTTTATCGCCCGAAGCTGGAATTGAATTTGAAGAAAGTCGAACCGCTCACGCTGGATGCGACGGATAAAATCGAAAATGCGGAGATGGCCGCAGTAGTGGCAGGCAAGCCGAACCTGGCGGTGATGACCGAGATAGATTTGCAGGCGTTGGCCGTGCGATTCCGGTTACAAAAGATTGTCTTTGAAGTCGCACGGGACATTTTTGACCAGATGAAACCGGCCTGGCGCGGCACCAAGGAAAACTTGCTGGCACAAGTTGTCTGGCTGGTCGAGAAGTTCATCGCATCACCAATGCTTGAAATCAATCCGCCACTGTTTTATCAGGACGAAATGCGGCGGCGTGTGATGCTCACGTTGAACATGACGCGGATCGTCCAACACATTTTTGAGCAAATCAAAGAATCCAACACCGAAAAACTTGAGCCGGTGTTTGACAGCAACAAACCCATCCGCGCGACAGCGGATATGTTGCCGTGGTTCACGGGCAAGCCGGTGGTAGCGGCCAATCGTTCGCATATCAACTTGTGTGTCGCGGATTCAACCTGGGAAGCGCAAGCGGCCTACGAACTCGACCACAACCCCACAGTGGCGGCTTGGGCAAAAAACGACCATTTGGGATTTGAGATCATTTACATTTTTGCGGGTATATTTCACAAGTTTCGCCCGGACTTTCTGATTCGACTCACGAGCGCGATAAATCTCATCGTAGAAATCAAAGGGCAGAATACCGCACAGGACCAAACAAAGCGGCGTTATCTTGACGAGTGGGTGAAGGCAGTGAACGAACATGGCGGATTCGGAAAGTGGCGAGCCGGACTTTGCCTGAATCCATCGGATTTGCCGACGGTGATTCAACTGGCGGCAAACGAATAGTCTCGAAAACCCCCGCACCGTCAGACCGGTTGAAAATCTCCGCGAGTCGCTCCACTACGAAATTTAAGGTTCGCTCCGTTCCGCGACCCCGCTCCGATTTTCAACCGGACTGACAGCGCCCCCACTTTTGACGGAGACTGTGGAAAGTTGGCTCTGACGCGAAAATTGCCGGGGCGCGTCCGAGCCAATTTTCCGCAGACTCCGGGCAGAGTTTGAATAGGAGGGGATGTTAGTCAGGTTGTTTGTCTTCGCCATTTTTACGCACGCCTTCACCCCACCGTTTGCTGCTCGCTGGTCCGACACCGAGCCGAGATTTAGGAGCGAGATCTAAAACCGCGCCAGCGTCTCCCTTTTGCCCTTTCCGCCACTGTCACGGTTTTAGCTTTCGCTGGGTTGTTGAATGCGCTTCCGCGCGCGGCTCGCTGTCTCCCCCATTTGTGAAGCGAGCAGCAAACGGCAGGGTGACGGACAGCGGTTTCAAAAAAAAGCTATGAAAACAACAAATTCAACAATTGAAGCGTCAGCTCCGGCGAATGTCCGGCCATCGTCGGTTTCAAAACATCAGATGAACCGTGCATTGTCCACGGATGCGGTCTTGAATTGCTTGCGGACAAAGTTGCCGCAGCAATACGAACTGGCGGAAGTTGTCGGCAAATGGGTTTGGCTGGACGTGTCACCGGCACGGCAACCGATGCTGGCGAAGGTGCTTTGGTCTTTGGGCTTTCACTGGAATCAGCGGCGCGGCGTCTGGCAGCATCCGTGCGGCAAGTTTGACCCGCTTGGCAGTCATCCCACCGACCCGCGCACCAAGTATCGCTGCTATTTCCCCGCCGACGTGCAGCCCGCTTGAACCGAAACCCGCCATGAACATTTCACCAATTATGGCACTGTCAGTGAAATTGTCAGTTAAGGCAACCACCAATAGGCGAAAATTCTGGCGGTTTAACCCGAATAGTCTTTAATTTTCCAAGCAATTTGCTAATTTCCTTTTATCTGAATCAATGCAACAGACTGTGTCCATCCGTGGTTAATTTGATTTGAAATGCAAAGAATTTTCGCCATTGCCGGGTTGACGTGGAAGGCCGCGCTGCGGTTCAAGCTGTTCCTCGTCATCGCGGCGCTGCT
>OBLU010004658.1_pt1 | contig 12332 bp, 17 predicted proteins | sample 1518681 | NCBI WGS metagenome assembly OBLU01 (sample SAMEA3539304, study PRJEB22396) | soil metagenome | biome: tundra; feature: field; material: soil | place: USA | collected 2010-05 | depth 0.15 m | reverse complement strand
AATGTTCCCGTTCAGGAACCTATTGTACCAGAAGTACCTGTTAGTGAACCAATTATCCCCGTACGGGAAGAAATTTTAGAATCTGTAGTTCCTGTTGCTCCAGTGAGAACAGTTGCTCCACCAGCAACAGGATTAACTCGTGTTCCATCTGTTGATGGTGAACCTCCTAAGGCTGCTAAATACACTCTAAGGCAGGTTAATAATATGGATGGAGAGACTTATAAGCAGAAACTTTTACATGAAAAAGGATTTGCTAAATTGGTACAAGATTTAGAAGATGAAGCTGCTTCCAATCGAGGTAGACGCTAATGTTACAAAGATTACCCGGAGGATTGTGTTTTGCACATGGCCCTTATGACGGAATGACGTGCCCTAATTGGCCATCATGTGCAGCAATAATTACTAATATTGGCCCTGATCCTAGATGGGTTAAGTTGGCCGAAGAACGAAGAGTTAACTCTGTTAAGAATCAGATAAAAAATCTTGTAGATAGTTTATAATTTTAAGAAACTAACTGCGATTTTGACCGTGGGATTACGGTGTGAATCGCCCAAACAATGGCTGCGGTAATGTATAGTTGAAGCCTAACTAACCAATGAACATTCTAATCGGATTATTAGAAATAGTAGTTGATGCCAAAAAGGAAGTACTGTCAATAATCATTGGAGGATTGATGACATGCTAACAGGAAATATAGATTATGTCTATGTACTCTCCTGCATCAAATTTGACTACAAACTTACCACAGTCTACAGTCAAATACTACGATGAACGATAAACTTGTCGTAGAGAAACCAACTCTGATTGACTTGGAAGCTGAGATGCTAACAGGGCGGAAGTTGGTACTTGACAAAAGTACCGACATCGTGAGAGACTAAGTGAGATGGCACGTAAAAAGAGAACACCAGAAGAAATAAAAACATACCAAAAAGCGTGGCGAGAGCAAAACCGAGATAAAATGCGGAAATATGCTCAGAAGTATCGAGACGCACACCGTGATGTTCCACATCATCTATTTAGAAAGTACGGAATAACTGTACAAGACAAAGAGAGAATGTGGGCGGAACAAGATGGTAAATGCAAAGTATGTGGCGAACCCATGAAGCATGTGTTTGACAGAGATTGTTGCGTTGACCACTGCCATGAAACTAAACAAGTTCGTGGTTTGATACATTGGTATTGTAATATTATAGTTGGTGTTGTAGAAAATAAACCTGTATTATTTCAGCAGGTTAAAAGCTACATCGACTCTTATAAACGTGATGCGATAGTCCGAACTCAAGAGAATACGAATCTTGAGAATGTGGCAGAAATGTCCACATCTGTCTAATTTAGACAGTAACATAATTGAAGAAATTCAGGGAGAACCTGAAAGCTCAAACGCCATTTGTGGCGTGTTCCGAACGCCTTGATCTTCCGACCAAGAGCGGTAACCAATATGAAATGTTCATGTATGTTCCTCTAGCTGCGAATACTTCGCAGGTAGCAGAAGGTACAGTTGGTGCTGGCATTCCGGTGTCAGTGTTAACAACTACAGCAACAATTGGAGAATATGCAGATTATGCTAATTTTTCAAGTCTTAGTTTAGCCACTGCAATTGATAACACAGTCGAAAACGTTGCTCGTGAGATGAGTTATCGTCTTGGTGAGTCTTTAAGTGGACTTGTTAGGGCAACTGCTGATGGTGCAAATGCAATTGATTCTAGTGTATTAACTACACTGGCTGCTGCATCTACATCTAGTTTCACTACTTTGAGTCTTAACCAGATTCGTAATAGTGTTCAGAGTTTAGCTGGTCGTAGTGTTCGTCCTTTTGACGAAGCTTCTAAATCTTTCTGCGGAGTGATCCATCCGTTTGCTATCGGTGATGTATTAGCTGATACAACGAATAACTCTCCTATTGATATTTTGAAGCACACACCAGTAGGTCTTGCCCGTATGGAAGATTTAGTCTCGGTGGACTTAACAGAAATGATTGAGTTCCCAAGTACTGGTGTGCATTTCTTTCAGACTAACCAAGTTACTCAGACTCCAAATTATAAAGCTGTCTCAGGCTTAACTGCTCTGCGTACCTATATTTTTGGACGTGATGGTATCTTTAGTATCAAACTTGGATATCAGGGTGACACAGAGTTTGGTGATGGTGAATGGCAGAACATTAAGTGCAATATTGTACAAAATGCAGAGCCTAGCGTTGCTGATCCTGAAGGTTTAATCCCCGGATGGACTAGCTATCGTGTTCACTTTACCACAAGTCTTGGACCTGATACTACAATCCGTATCCGCGAAATTGATGCGGCATCGGCAATCAGCTAACCAATAACCTATAGGGAGGGAGTAATCCTCCCTCCAATTGAAAAGAAAGGAAATAGTATGTCTTTTAATTCTACTACAGGCTTAGGGGTAGCTGCACAAGTGGTTATTACCAGTCCCTTTAGTGCTACAACTACAGGGGGACCGGGATACCATCATGTTGAGTTGTCTCTTAGCCAGTTATCACCAGATAAATCTGGATATCAGATTGAAGCACAGGTACAGGATATGGGCGGAAATGAATCAATAGGGGCAGCGTTAGTTTTAACGTCTGCTGCTAATGCTTCTGGTACATCTCCCGCTGCCACTGTGTATCAAGGAACAATTACAGGTGGCGGAACCAATAACTTTGTTGGAGATATTTTTGTGGTAACAGGGTTTGGAAATCTAGGTAATAATGGGACATTCCAATGTGTTTCTAATACTACCACTAGTATAACCTTAGCTAACCCTTATGGTATTACTGAAACCCCTACTCCTGCTGCTAAAGCTGCTTTTGCAACTTCTCCATCGTCTAGTCCACTCACATTCTGGAGTCAGAATACTAGTGTTTGTACGGTAAGTTCTGATGGATTTATTCAAGGTTTGGCTGTTGGGCACACTGTTATTGAAGTGTCTTATCCGACATTTTCTAATACTTTGGGTGATGTTCCTACGTTTAGTTGGCCTTCCAATAAGGTGTTTACTGAAATTAACGTAAAAGTTGTTCTTTAACCTAATGGGGAAACACTAGTTTCCCCTATTTTTCTAAAGGTACTATGAAAAGACTCTTATCTACATTCTTGTTCTGTGTCTTATTGTTAGGAACTTCGTTTGCTCAGTTTGGTAATATTACCAAAGGACCACTTAGCGGAAATTGTTCAGGTCCACAGTTCGGATTAGACACAATTAACAATCAAGTTTATGTTTGCAGCAATAGTGGAACTAGTAATTTTCAATGGTATAAAATTGGTGCTATTGGAGCACTACCAATAGGCTCTATAGGTCAAACTTTATTCAATGTAGATGGTAATAGAACCTATGCTCCTACATCTAATGTGTTGTTTGACAGTAATGGGAATCTAATTCAACTAACAGCCTTAACGTGGAGCATAGATGAAACTGGTGCAGCAACCTTTAATAGTCTAACAATTCCCTCTGATGGTGTGCATCCCGGAAAAGTAGTTTTTGTAGGAAACACTACGTTACCAGATTTAAACGATAATACATTTACTTTACTTGGACCAAACTCATCCACTTTTACTAAATATTATCTTCAATTTTCATTGACAGAGATTCCTGATAACACTGCATTTTGTAAAAACAGTAGCCATATTATAAGCTATTGTACATCAGCGGTACAAACGGATGGAACTTGTACATGTCAGTAGATATGATTAAATACGAACCAACGAAGATTATCCGTCCAGAAAAGATATTAAAGATTCCGGTTCCCCCACTAATTCAAACCAATTGGGGTCCGTGGGATAAAGGTACTTATGGAATTGAAAGTATTTTGTCTGACCTATTAGACCGTTTTAATGTGAAACGTGATATTGCATTAGAGTTTGGAATGGAGTATGGGTATTCTTCTGTAGCACTATCGAATTTTTTCACTCATGTAATTGGGGTAGATACTTTTTTTGGGGACAGTTATTCAGGAGTTCGATCTGATTTTGTACAAGACACTAGAGGGTGTTTAAACCCATATCCCAATATCACAATTGTACAATCTGGTTATGAACAGTTTATCAAGAACCAATCAGATTCTGTATCCTATGATTTAATTCATATTGACATTATTCATACATATAAGGACACTTTAGAATGCGGTTTGTGGGCAACTAAACATTCCCCATGTGTAATTTTTCACGATACTTTAACATATCCTGAGGTTAATAAAGCAGTAGAGGATACAGCAGAACAATCAGGATTACAGTATTATAATTGGTGTCATGATTTAGGATTAGGAATTTTGGTGAAAGAATGAAACTCATTGGTATAGGGGAGACTAAGGATGAGCAGGATATTATAGAGCCTTGGGTAAGACACAATATGCTCTTATTAGATCATCTTATTGTAATGGATGGCTCTAATGATGATACCTATAATATTCTAGAAAAACTTGCAGAAGAGTTTAAAGATCGCATTGATATTCAGAAACAAAAAGAATTTGGTGACTTTCAATCATCTAGAACTACCGCTTTATTAAGAGAGGCTTATCATCTTGGGGCAGATTTTATCTTTCCTTTAGATGCTGATGAGTTTCTTGGTGTTCCAAACCGACTCACATTAGAAGGTCAGTTGCAAAAAATTCCAATCGGCGGTGCTGGCAATCTACCGTGGCGGACATTTATAGTCACTCCTGATACTATAGATACTTGTGCTAACGATGCCCCCAAAGGATTTAAATATCGTCGTGCTGTTGAAAACCCTTTACACTATAAAGTTATAGTACGTACTGAGGGTTTAAATATAAATCAAGTATGGATTGGCACAGGTAATCATGATTGTAGCTCTGTATTAGGAAGTGTAAAAACGGTAAACTTAGATGTTCCGTTGCTCCATTTTCCATTACGTAGTCAAGATCAAATGATCGGAAAAGCGGTTTTAAGGTGGGTTGGAACATTATCTGCTAATCCTAGTATTAGGACAAGTGGTGGAGCTTGGCATATAAGAGATATTTTTGATAAATTGTTGGCAAACGGTCAATTAGATTTATGCAATCTATCATTGTTATATGCTCAACATGAAAACCAAGTACCAACATTAGTAGAAGAAATCCCTATTATTCAATATGAACGTAAATACTCAAGTGGTAGGGCAATGAATGCTGTTTCATTAATAGCTAAGAGTTGGGAAAAGACATTAGAAAAAGTAGGAGGATAGGTGACTTTTTTTGGAATGTTGCGAGTCAAAAATGAAACACGGTGGATTCGACCAGTACTAGAATCAATGCTTCCACTATGTGAAAGAATTTTTATACTAGATGATCATAGTACAGACTCTACTGCACAGATTTGTAGATTAACAAGTGAACGAGTAACTGTTTATGACTCTCCGTTTGAAGGGTTAGATGAAAGTCGAGATAAAAATTTTCTTTTAGATCGAATACATAGTAATATTTCTGATAGTACTTTACGTGGTGATCCGTGTTCTCCGTATTGGGTGTTGGCATTAGATGGGGATGAAGTTTTAGAATCTAAAGGGCAGCAGATTATAAGAGACACTGTTAATACAACAATTGCCAACAGTTATTCACTACAGGTTAGATATTTATGGGATGATGGAAAGAAAGTAAGGGTAGACGGAGTATATTCTGATTTTTGTAGACCGTCTATTTTTCGGGTGTTTAATAAACAGTTTAAATTTATGTCTACTCCTTGGGGCAATGGGGCAAACTTTCATTGTGCCAGTGTGCCACAGGAATTGATTCATGGATTTAAGAAATGTCCTGCAAGACTCTGGCATTATGGGTATTTAGACAAAGACCAAAGACGTATTAAATACGATTGGTATAATAAAATTGATCCTAATAATGCTATGGAAGATTGTTATAGACATATAATTCAAGGTGATCCTGAGGGTGTATCTGTAGATACAAAGTTAAGGTATGCAGGGCCGATGAGGTTTGAAAATGTGGAGGAATTTTGAAGCTAAATTTAGGAAGTAGTGATAGACATTTTACAGGTTATCTTAATGTAGATATTGTACCGCCAGCCGATTTAATAATGGATTTAACTAAAGAGTGGAAATCTGGAGATAGTTCTGTTGAAGAAATCAGAGCTTGGGATATTATCGAACATTTGCCTGATAAAATTCACACCATGAATGAGGCATGGAGAGTGCTTATTCCTAATGGAATTTTTGATATAATTGTTCCAACAACGGATGGTAGAGGAGCATGGCAAGACCCACAACATTGTTCTTATTGGAATATTAACTCATTTTTCTACTATGTAAAAGGAGTAGCAGAATATGAAAGATTCCATGTGGCTTATGGAATCGAGGCTTGTTTCCGAGTAATAACGAAACGGTTAGAGTCTATTGCAGATGAAGTTGTTAAATTGCACATAACTTTAGCGGCGGTGAAATAATGTTTTCTATTATCATACCATCAAAGAATGCATCTAATCTTATACCATGTATCCAAAGTATCCTTGAACAAGATTCACAGGTTAAACCAGAGCAGATCATCGTAGTGGATGACGGGGCAAAGTTTAATTCAGAACATATTCTGCCTAAAGAGATTAGATGGATAGACGGTACTAAGCCATTTATTTTTAGTCACAATGTTAATTTAGGAATTGATGCTGCTGGAACGAATGATTGTTTATTAGTAAATGACGATGTGATTCTAAAGACTCAAAACGGTTTTACTAACTTAGCTAGGGCAGGACAAAATTACGGTGTTACGTCGGCTGTCACAAACTCTGTAGGCAACGTTAATCAAACACCTAAACAGGGTGGTGGTAGTATTCGGTTTGAACCTAGAACACTGGCCTTTGTATGTGTGTATCTTCCGCGTAGTATTATAGAGGCTGTTGGGAAATTAGATGAGAGATTTGGTGTATGCTATGGCGGTGAGGATAATGATTATTGTAGACGTGTAGTTTTAGCTGGTTATAAATTATGCATCTACAATGAGTGTTTTGTAGACCATTTGACTCTTACTTCAACGTTTCGAGGAAAAGGAAAATCACTTCCCATTGGTGACACTAATAGAGTGTTTAAAGAAAAATGGGGAGTTGATATGACGGATATTCCAAAATGCTAGTCTCTTGTATAATGCCGACAGTTAAAGATAGAGAGCATTTAATCAAACTCGCTAAGAAGTGTTTTGATAATCAAGACTATTTAGAACGTGAATTAATTATTATTGAGGATGAAGGAACTATAGGCCATAAATTGAATCTTGGTTGTGAACGTGCTAAAGGGAATATTCTTATTAGATGGGATGATGATGATTGGTCATCTCTAATGAGAATCACAGATCAAGTTACTAGATTACTAGACTCTAAAAAAAGCCTTACAGGTTACAATGAGATTTACTTTTGGAACATGATTACAAACACAGCTAGTTGGTATAGAGGGGCTAGAAACTATTGTTTAGGGACTAGTATGTGCTTTTTGAGAACATTTTGGGAACAGAATCACTTTTTGAATTCTTCATATGGTGAAGATTTGGAATTCTATAATAAAGCTAAAGCAGCCAATGATGTTATAGCAGTTCCGGCGAATCAATTAATGGTTGCCAGAATTCATGGAACTAATGTGAGCAGTGGTAAATGTAAATACGCACCAGTACCAATTGAGAGTCTATCAAAGCAGTTCTTTATCGACATGAATGGAGGATAGTATGGAGAATACTTGTACAACATGTGCTGAAATGACACAACTAACTCATGAGACTACTCAGGAACTTATACAACTTAGACGTACTAATGATACTCTATTTAGAGAATTAGAGGAGTTACGAGAGACTAATCTTGTTCTCGGTAGACGAAACAGAGTTCTACAACGACATAACGTTGCACTACAAGACCAAGCAGACGCTTTATTTTTGGCATTAAGTGAACAAGACGAGCAAGAGGGTATTAGTACCTAGAAAGGGGATAATTTAAAATGAAGAAAAAGACTAAGAAAACTAAAAAGACCAAGCCGTTTGAAAAGTAGTTCAAATTTAGGCTGTGTTCATGATACGTGAACGATTGGATTATCTGAACGTATTAAGTACGCATCACCTAGCTGCTTGAAAATCTTGGCCAGATTGATGGTAGCACGTTTATATTCACGGTTGATCCCCGTTGTCTATATACGTTATTTATTGTAGGATTGGGGGATTTGATTTCATTGCGCGATTCTGCAAGACATGAAGCAATCCCCACCTAACAAAGGAGGAAACGTGGAAGCAGAGGAGATAAAGAAACTACAAGGAACTAGATTATCTGATAAGCCGCAGTGGGCAAGCTATGATAATGAAATGGATACAAAGTTATCCCCTGAACTACAAGATGCTGTTTCAAGGTATGAAGAACGGTTGCGTCACAAAGAGAACCAAGAGGCCCTTGAAGAATTGGCTAGACAAAAAGAATTGTCTAATGAGGTAGCAAAAGCCTATCAATTTGTTAAACCTGAGGAATATGAGGATTTACTTCCACGAGTTGGACGTATTATGCATAGTACTGTGTTTTTGCAGAAACTCAAGGAATGCGGTTTAAACTGTTGGTATGCAGAGCACCCACAAGTTCAAAAATTGAAACTTATTGTTCAACGGGGTAATGAGGAGATAATGGCATGTTGGGTTCAGGCTGGCTATATGATTGAATATAGTTGGATGAACTTTGATGCCCACAATGCACCTTTGGATGAACGACGCAGAGGATGGCGTACTTGTTTGATGCAGATTCTTTTAAAACAGTTATTAACCGAGGAACAAATTATTAAAGCCTTTGGATATGCCCAAGGGCCAGCAAGTGAACGATATAACAGTTTGTTATATGAAATTAGAAACAGAAGAATAAAAGCTAAGGAGGAATAACGAAATGAATGAAGTTAAACAGACACAAGAAGGAACACCAGCGGCTTTAAAAGCTGCAAACACAACTAAGACATTGGAACCACAAGACTCTAAATTGAAATTTACCGATCCCGGTACGATTTTAAATGGACCAACGCAAGAAGAGTATAATGCTGAAATGGCACAACTTGAACTAGAGTCGCGTAGACTAGAAGCAAAATTTAAAGCACTTCAATTTGCTGATTTACAAGATCAAATTAATGAACGTACAACGAAACGTGCTGATAAGGGAGAACGCGCACGAATAAATGGGCAAACCATTACCCAATTAAATCGTAATGATAAGCTTGTACAAGGCCGTTGTAATCATCGCAAAGGTGGTAATGGGGCAATGGGAGTCGTTGCAGGTCAAGGAGATGATAATCAGTATGCAGTTATGAAGCATGTTTTCTCTAATGGAGATATGTGGGTAGCTTGTCTACGGTGTCATAAAACTTGGAAGCCGCCTATTGAGGAAGATTTTGAAACTAAAGAAGGCTACATTGGTGCCTATACAGAGTATCAAGCAGCAACTCAATTTCAGACTAGAAATGTGACTAGTGGTAGTGTTGCTTTCAAATGGGGCGACAATGGGAAATTTTATCGTCAAACAATGCGTCATACTACATTGAGGTAATTATGGAACATTGGACTGAGAAATATGGAATCGGAACTCATATTAGAGAGGCCATTTTAACATTGAAGGGAATTATGAAAGAACCTTGTAAAAACTGTGGTGCGTGTGATCATTGTGAAATTTGTGATCATTGCAAGAAGTGTAAAAACTGTGGTAAGGAAATAACCCCTTATCCACTTTATCCTATATACCCACCAACTGCTTTGCCTTATCAACCGTTGCCATATACACCTTATATCGGTGATCCACTGTACAATCCTTTGGGAGGAACTACTGGTGCAAGTTGGAGTTGGACAATTACAGAACCATTGACTATACAAAGTTATTATTAAGGAACTATGGTCAAAAATAGACAAACTCAGAGACAATGGGAATTACAGAGAATTTATGGCTTAACCCTTGCACAATATCAAGAGCTAGTAGACCAACAAGGAAATAGGTGTGCAATCTGTAATAAACTCTTTGAAAAAGCCCCACATGTTGATCATGATCACAAAACGAAGTGGGTGCGCGGATTATTGTGTACTAAATGCAATATGGGAATTGGTTTATTTGATGACAATCCTGATTTAATGCAAAAAGCAATAGATTATGTTATTTTAAACACTACTCCCACTGAATTTCATTTTGAACCTATTGCTCTTGAAAGGCGTAAACCCAATATCGGTACTTATTTTAAAGGTAAAGTTCCTTGGAATAAAGGTATACCTATGTCAGAAGAACAGAAAAATTCTCTTAGAGGAAGAGTACGTTCTTTTGAAACCTTAGCAAAAATGTCGGCTGCTCAAGTTGGACGGATAGATTCAGAAGAAACTCGTGAAAAAAAGTCTATTAGTCAAAAAGAACGTCAACGCAGAGAACGAGAAGAGAAGGTGAGAATCTAATGGGTAATAGTACTATCCAACTAAAGACAATTTGTGACGATGCAGCTTCTTTAGGCGATGTATCGCCAGCTTTGGCTACGGGAGGTTTTTCCGATCAACCCGCTTTGAGCATCGCTAATACTGTAATGAAGTCTATGCTTCTAGGGGGTTCACGAGCACAACCTTTTAACTGGAAATGGAATCGTTTTCTTGTCCCCCCTTTTTATACTATTAGTTTCCAGCAAGACTATTTTATTCCCGGACTTGTCAATCTAGGTTGGTTAGAGAATTGTTTTGGAGCTAACATTAACCAAACTTCAATTCCTAAGCAGAAGATTCCAATGGAAGTTCGTAAAGATTTAAACATTACTTACAACCAAACAGGGTATTTAGATAAAATTTGCTGGATTCAAAACAATCAATGTCAAACGGGAACTTGGGGAGAACCACCTTTCGGACCTACTACGGGTAATCTTAGCGGTCAAACTACTATTATTGGTACTAATTTTACTGGATTACAGAATCCCGGTCCCGGTGTAATCTATACTAATCCCATTGGATTGATTCAATCTGTAATAAATGCAACTACTTGTATTACTGATCCTAACGGTAATCTATGGGTGCTTACTACATTTGGAGTATGTGGCTCTAGTGAACCTAGTTGGCCAACCAATCCTGTATATCCTACTTATCTTAACCTTACTATTGTAGCTACTACAGTAGCTGATGGAACTTGTGTATGGACAGCTATTAATCCCTTTGGTCAAGGAATGAGATTAAACCCATTACCACCACAAAGTGGAATAGTGTGGCTAATTTATCCTATCGGTCAAATGAGGATTCCTACCCTTAAATCACTACAGGATACTATTGAACCAATACCAGATGATTGGGAAGATTATTTTAAAGAAGGATTCTTCTGTGAATGCTATCGTCGTAATCCTGATCCTAAAGTTCGAGCACGTTATCCAGATGAATATAAACGCTGGATGCAGAACCTAGATAATGCAGTAAGTCAAGGGAGCCGCGAAATGGACGATTACGGCTTCTTTCCTTCTAGTGCTGGCGTTATGGATATGAGCTATGGGGGGTCTACAATCAGCCCTGCATGGCCTTTTGGCCCTTCTTAAAGGATAACAATGAATAGCTCTACAATTAGTTTATTAAACACTATCGAATGGAGTAAACGCTTTAATTTTCGTAGGCCAATTGCGCTAGGACACTATCTAGAGCCAGCAATATCCAACGCTAATATTATTCTCCAGACTATAATAGGGCCTCCATTTGCTTGGAGATGGAATCGTGTCGTGACTGGATTTATAACTACAGCAGGACAACAAGACTATTTTTTGTTCAATTGGCAACCTAATTTTATTTTATCGTTAGGCTCTGTAACCGTTGATAATAATGGCAATTGTCAAAGTGTGATAACTACAGGTTCTACAGGTACTATAGTTCCTATATGGGATAGCGGGGTAGGTAATACTACTAATGATGGTTCTGTTGTATGGATTAATTTAGGTTCTATTAGTACACCAGTTTCATCTATTTATAACTTTAATTGGATTGAAACTTCTTCGATACAAGACACCGTTAATAATGTTCCTAAGTGGTTTGAAATGGAGTCTAAAATTTGTTCTGGTTTAGATTCTAATTCTTCACGTTCACGGTATATCTCTGCTCAAGGGGATGATGGTTTTGGAAATATAACCTTTAGATTTTTACCTGTTCCAGACAAAGCATATCCAGTTGCAATTACTCTTCAACAGAAAGCTCCGTTGTTTACCAAATTATCACAATTTTGGTCACCTATACCAGATGAGTATTCTAGAATATATAGTTGGGGCTTTCTTTCGCTGGCATGGCTTTATGCGGACGATCCGCGTTTTGGACTAGCAAATCAGAAATTTGTTTCTCAATTATTATCGGCAACTGAAGGATTGAGTGAAACAGAGAAAAATATTTTCCTTGGAAATTGGCA
>OBLU010004657.1_pt1 | contig 12332 bp, 8 predicted proteins | sample 1518681 | NCBI WGS metagenome assembly OBLU01 (sample SAMEA3539304, study PRJEB22396) | soil metagenome | biome: tundra; feature: field; material: soil | place: USA | collected 2010-05 | depth 0.15 m | reverse complement strand
ACGCCATCGCCGGGCACCCGGAGTCGCTCGACGAACCCGACCTCAGTTGGCGCAGCGGGATTCGCGAGGTGGCCGAAGAGGAACTGCTTCGTCTGCAGCGCGAAATCGGCGCCGAAGCGGACCTGCTGCTGGAAGCCGGCGAACCGGCGCGCGTCATCTGTTCGGCGGCGGCGCGCGTCGGCGCCGGGACTGTGATCATCGGCAGAGGCAGCGCCGCGGGCGATTTCGGGCGCCTGCGCACCAACTCCTACGCCATCATCCGCCAGTCGCCCTGCCCGGTGGTCAGCGTATAGCGGTCGGACGGGCCTCCTGGCCTGTCACCCCACCGGGCAAACCAGGTACAGTCACCATATTTCCGGCAAACCGCGCCGGAAATATAGTGGCTGTCCCGGGTTTGCGTAGTAGGTTGCCTCACCCGCACCGTGATAAATTGCTGTTAGTGAATCCCCGCACTCTGTATCAAGTTCTGGCGGAAACGGCGCGCGTCCACGGCGACGCTCCGGCCCTCCGGCAACCTACGCCCGACGGCTCCTACACTGTCTATTCATGGAACCAGTACCGGCGAGCCGCCGAGGAAATCGCCGCCGGTCTGCGCGCGCTCGGCATGGCCAATGGCGACGTGGTGGCCCTCAACTCCGAAACCCGGCTGGAGTTCTACCTGGCCGATCTCGGCATTATCACCAACGGCTCCATCGCCGCCGCCTTGTACCCCAGCTATCCGGCCGCGGACCTGGTGCGGACCATCGAGGCGTCAGGCGCGCGCGCCGTCTTCGTGGAAGACGCGAAGACGCTCGAGCCCCTGCGCGGCGCGCCGATCGAGCATTGGATCCTGCTCACCGGCGAGGCCGAAGGCGCCATCACGCTGGAGGCGCTGCGCGGGCTGGGCCGCGAGTCTCTCGCCAGGGACCCCGAATTGCTCGCTCGCATACTGAGCGGCGTCTCTCCCTCCGACACGGCGATTCTTTACCTGACGAGCGGCGCCACGGGCGAGCCCAAGATGGCGCTGGTCACGCACCAGTCCGTGGCCGCCAATATCGATATGGGCCCGGCGGCGCTCCCCATAGGACCGAAGGATTCCACGGTGGCGTTTCTGCCTTCCGCGCACATCGCGCAACGCGTGGTGATGGAGTTTCTGCCCATGCGCTGCGGCATGCCGGTGACGTTCTTCGAGAGCCTGTTGAAGCTGCCGCAGGACATACGCAAGGTGCGCCCCACCATGCTGCTGGCCCCGCCGCGCATGTGGGAGCGGATCTACTCCACCATCTGCACGGAACTGCGCAAGCGGCCGGCGGCCATCCGCAAGGCCTTCTACGGGGCGCTGGGCCTGGGACTGGCGGCGGCGCGGTACCGCCACGCGGGTAAACCGGTGCCGGCGCGGATACGCGTGCCGCTGGCCCTGGCCGACCGCATCTTCTTCCGCAAAGTGCGCAGCCGGTTCGGAGGCCGACTGAGTATCGCCGCCAGCGGAGCGGCCCCCCTCTGCCAGGACCTCGGAGAGTTCTACGAAGCCATCGGCATGCCGATCAGCGAAGGCTACGGCCTCACCGAAGGCGGCGTGGTCTCGCTCAACCCGCTGGATCGTGCCAAGCCCGGGAGCATCGGCAAGCCGCTGGCCGGCGTCGAGATCACGTTCAGCGACGATAACGAGATCCTGGTGAAGAGCCCCTGCCTCTTTTCCGGCTATCTCAACGACCCCGTCACCACCGCCGAGGTTCTGCGCGACGGCCGCCTGCACACGGGGGACCTTGGCCACATGGACAGTGACGGCTACGTATTCATCACGGGGCGCAAGAAGGAGTTGATCGTTTCGTCCACGGGCAAGAAGATCTTTCCATCGCGCGTGGAGAGTCTTTTCAAAATGGAGCCGCTGATCAGCCAGGTGCTGCTGATCGGCGACCGCCTGCCGTTCCTGACGGCCCTGTTCACCATCAACATTACCGTCGCAGAATCGCTGAAAGGCATGGAAGAATGGAAAGGCCGCCCTTCCGCCGAGATCGCACAAGCGCCGCCGGTGGTCGCCGAGATCCACAAGGCGGTGATCCGCGTCAACCGACAGCTCGCTCCCTTCGAGCAGGTGCGAAAGCACCGCATCCTGGGCCGCGATTTCACTATCGAGGACGGCGAACTTACGGCCACCATGAAGGTCCGCCGCACGCGCGCGATAGAAAACTTCCGCGAGAGCATCGATGAACTATATGCCGGGCGGGAGTAGGGGCGCGTTACTTCCCCCCGCCTCTTCCGTCCAACCCCCATGCCGCGCCCCAACCTCTGCCTGCTTGCCCTCGCTCTCGCCCTGGGCCTCGGCCTCCTACGGGCCACCGAACCCGAGCCCCGCTGGCGCACCCTGAACCGCGCGGCCCGCGAAGCCGTGCAGGCCAAAGACTACGCCAAGCTGCGCACCGCCCTCCAGGAACTCAAGCCACTCCTGCCCGGCAACCCGACCCCCACAGTGGGCGTTGGCAGGCTGAAGCCCGCCCACCGGCACATAGGCGATTCTACTGAACTGGCGGGGAAGTGTTTATTTGCCTTCCTCGGCGGCCGCGTTGGAAGAAAGCGGATTGACGATCTTCTTCCACTGCGTGGCCCCGGTCTGCTTCAGCATGCCGAAGGGTCCAAGCGCCCAGGTGATGCCGGTGTTGCGCAGGACCTTGTTCAGAAAGAGCTGGGTCTCGGTGGGCTGGAGTGTCCAGGTCTCGCCGCCGTCCTGGCTCATCAGAAAGCCGCTGTCGGTAGTGATCCAGCCGCGATTGGCCCCGTCAAAGCCAATGGAAGTCAGCCAACCCGAGACCGGCGTCTTTTTGGGTTCCCAGGTGGCACCGCCATCCTTGGTACGGAACAACTGTCCAGCGAAGCCCGAAATCCAGCCGTTTTTCGCGTCCTGGAAAGCGATGGAGCTGAGCGACCATTGGGCGCCTGGAATCTTTACCACTTGCCATTTATTCCCGCCGTCGGTAGTGTGCAGAACGGTGCCGGACCATCCGGACGCCCAACCGTTTTGGGCGTCCAGGAAGTACAGGCATTCCAGGGAGAGCGACACGGTGGAATTCTGTTTGCTCCAGGTCTTGCCGCCGTCGGCGGAATGCAGGATCACGCCGTCGTAGCCGACGATCCAGCCTTGTTCCCCCACCATTTGGATATCGGTGAGGTTCTCGGTGGTGCCGGATTCCCGTTTCTTCCAGGTGCGCCCGGCGTCATCCGTCGCCAGGATCGCGCCACCGTCGCCCACGGTCACTCCGCGGTTGACGTCCAGGAACGCCACGGCCCGCAGCGCGCCCGGGCTGGCGATTTTTCGCTGGGCCCAGGTAGCGCCTTCATCCTTGGTGACCAGCAGCAGCCCCTGCTCGCAAAGAACGTAAGTAATTGAATTGGTGGGTAAAGCTGCGTCGCGCATGTTGCAGGCGCGCTCGTCCGCCGGGAAGGCCGCAAATGGAAGGACGACGAGCGCCAGCAAGCCACCCAACCGCTTCCGAATCGTCAACGACATCAGTATCTCCAGCCAAGGAACGTCATCGGCGGGCAAAAGGTTACACGTCCGCCCCGCCACCGTTCGTCGAATGACGGGAGACTCCGGAAAGAAGCATAATGGCCGCAGATGAACGCAGATAATACAGAAATCCTTAAGTTCTTTGTGTTTTGCTTATCCGCGTTTATCTGCGTTCATCTGCGGCCATTTTTCATCGTTTCTCCCTCAGACTCCCCAGAGGTAGTCGTCGGAGGCACTCTCGCGGAATTCCTGGCGGCCGCGCGCCAGGGCAGCCACATCGAGGTCGAAGAAGCGCGGGTGCACCAGGCGTTTGAGCGCTCCCACCACGCGATCCTGGTCCAACATGCCGGTGGCTTCGAGCAGCGCCCCCAGCATGACGATATTGCCCACCTTGGCCGCGCCCAGTTCGTCGGCCAGTTCGGTGAACGGCAGCGCCACCATGCGGACGTCGCGCCGCACGCAATCGACGGGGATCTCGCTGCCGTTATAGAGCACGATCCCGCCCGCTTCCATCGCCGGCAGGAATTTGCGCAGCGAGGGCTCGTTCAGAGCCAGCAGTACGTTGGGGCGCGAGACGAGCGGCGAATCGATGGCGTGATTGCCCAGTCTCACGTGACAGTTGGACGTCCCCGACCGCATCTCCGGCCCGTAGGAGGGCAGCCAGGAGACTTCGTACCCGGCATCCAGACCGGCTTCCGCCAGTACCTCGCCGAGCATCAGCACGCCCTGCCCGCCGAAACCCGCCACTTTGATCCGCAGGTCGAGTTCGCGCGGCGGATGGGCGGCCGCCGCCTCTTCGCCGGAGGGGGTCACCAGGCCGAGCAGTCGCGGCAGGTCCTCCAGCGCCGGGGCGGCGGCCGCGGGGGGACGCGCCTGCGCATCCTTGGCGCGGTCGCGCAAATTGCACACGGGGAACACGGCGGCCATCTCGTCCTGCACGAAGCGCTTCGCCTCCACGGGCTGCATCTTCCAGATGGTGGGGCAGGGCGAGAGCACTTCCACAAAGGAGAATCCCAGCCCCTTGACCTGGTTCTCCACGGCACGCTTGACCACCTTGGCGGCGTGCATGATCTGCTTGCTGTTGCCCAGCGACACGCGCTCGATGTAGACCGGCGCCTGGAGCGAATTCAACAGCTCGCAGACGTGGACCGGGAAGCCGTCGGTGAGCGCGTCGCGTCCCAGCGGGGAGGTGGTGGTCTTCCTGCCGAGCGGCGTGGTGGGCGCCATCTGCCCGCCGGTCATCCCGTAGATCCCGTTGTTGACGAAGATCACCGTGATGGCCTCGCCGCGATTGGCGGCGTGGATGATCTCCGCCGTGCCGATGGCCGCCAGGTCGCCATCGCCCTGGTAGGCGATGACAATGCTTTCCGGACAACTGCGTTTGACCGCCGTGGCCACGGCCGGCGCGCGCCCGTGGGCCACTTGCACGTTTCCCGTGTCGAAGTAGTAGTAGCCGAAAACCGAGCAGCCCACCGGGCTGATCAGCACCGTGCGGTCCTGCACGCCCAGTTCGTCGATGGCCCGCGCCAGCAGTTTGGACACGATGCCGTGCCCGCATCCCGGACAGTAGTGCGTCTGATGCTGTAGTTCGCCCTTGCGTTCGAAGATGTCGTAAAACGCCTCGGGCTTCTCGTGGATCGCGGTGTAGCTAGCCATGGATCAGCTCCTCCTGCCGCCCTGTCAAGGGCTCCTCCGCAACCGGGCGACCTGCCGCCGGCGGCGGCAGGCAACCCGGGAAGCAGCGTTCCAGAAACTCGAGCACATCCTCCGCCGACGGCGTGTTGCCGCCCACGCGGCTGAAGAATTCCACCGGCCGGCTGCCTTCGAGCGCCAGCCGCACATCGTCCACCATCTGGCCCGTGCTGAGTTCCACCACCGCGAATGCCTTGGCATTCCTGGCCAGGTCTCGAATCTGTTGCGAGGGGAACGGGAACAGGGTGATGGGCCGCAGCAGGCCCACCGCCATGCCGCAGGCCCGCGCCAGTTCCACCGCCGCCTTCAGGATGCGCCCCACAATCCCGTAGCCCACCAGAACGATCTCGGCATCCTCCGTGCGCCAGCTTTCGAAGCGTACCTCGCGACGCTGGGCTTGCTTGTACTTCTCTTCCAGCTTGCGGACATGGCGCTCCAGGACGTCCGGCTCCAGGTAGAGCGAAGTCATCATGTTCTTGCGGGTTTCAGCGGTGCCGCGGACGGCCCACTCGGGGGCGGGGGGAACCGTCGCCCGGGCGGCGAACTCCACCGGTTCCATCATCTGCCCGATGAAGCCATCGGCCAGCACCACCACGGGATTGCGATACCGGTCGGCCAGATCGAAGGCCCACGTGGTCAGGTCCGCCATCTCCTGTACCGAATCCGGCGCCACCACCAGGGTGCGGTAGTTGCCGTGCCCGCCGCCCTTGACGATCTGGTTGTAATCGCCCTGCTCGGGCGCGATGTTGCCCAAGCCGGGCCCGCCGCGCATGATGTCGGCGATCACGCAGGGCAGTTCCGCACCCGCCAGGTAACTGAAGCCCTCCTGCATCAGGCTGATGCCGGGACCGCTGGAAGCGCTCATGCATCGCACGCCCGCCGACGCCCCCCCGTACAGCATGTTGACGGCGGCCACTTCGCTTTCCGCCTGCACGAATACGCCGCCGGCCCGCGGCAGGTAGAGCGCTGCCGCCTCGGCGATCTCGCTGGCCGGGGTGATCGGATACCCGTAGTAGGCGCGGCATCCCGCCAGTACGGCGGCCTTCACGATGGCTTCATTGCCTTTGGTCAGTTGTTTTTGCATGCCATCCTCCTAGGCGGCCACGGCATCCAGGCGGAACACCCGGATTCCCCCCGGTTCGGGACAGACGAAGAAACAGATGCCGCACCCGGTGCACCCTACACCCCCGTAGATCGCCGGATGGTAGCCGTAGTGATTCAGCTCTTCCGCCATGTGCAGCACCTTAGGAGGACACGCGTCCACGCAGAGCCCGCAACCCTTACATTCTTCGGAGTTCATCTCGACCGTACCGCGGTCGGGTTTGCCAATCATCGCCACGCCGTCTGCCTCCTGTCCAGGTAGACCCACCAAGAGTTGGTGCTTAACGCCACCCGTAGCCAGTATATATCCGGACAAGCAGGTCTACAATACCAATTTACCCGCAAAATGGGAGCTTGCGGGTAAACTGTTGGGGAATTAAGCAAATTAGTTTTCTGCTATGCGGTTTTTCGCCCTGGGAGGGCGCGGATGGTGGGTCGCGCAGCGGAGAATATGGCCCACAGATAAACACAGATGAACACCGATAAGCATTTGATTTATCTGTGTTTATCCGTGTTCATCCGGGGCTCACCATGCTTTGCTAGAACTGATTCCACAGGAACTGATTGTAGACTTCGTGGTGGTGCTGCACTTCCGGCGCCTTCACGATGGTCCCAAGCAGACGCGGGCAGCGGTCCGCCGACGCCTGTTTCAAATCCGCATAGCGCTCCTTCACGTCTTCACCCAACATGGTCGTCGTCCACGGGGCATTCTTGAAGTTGGCCAGTGCATCGTAGATGTTGTCCGGCAGGTAGCGCTCCGCGCTGCGCAGATTCTCGATCTGCGCAATGTCGCCGTCCAGCCCCGTTTTGAACACGCTATACATCACCAGGTACGGATTTGAATCGGGCGCCACGGCGCGCACTTCCAGCCGGGAGCTCCGCTCGTTGCCGATGGGAATCCGGATCATCGCCCCGCGATCCACGGCAGACGCCTTGAGCTGGTTGGGCGCCTCAAAATGCGGATCCAGCCGGCGATACGCATTCACGCTCGAGTTCAACAGCAGGCAGATATCGTTGCCGTGGGTCAGGATCCGGTCCATGAACTGCCAGGCGAACTTGCTGATCTTCTCGTCGCCTTTGGGATCCCAGAAGATGTTCTTCCCGTTCTGCATCACCGACACGTTGGTGTGCATCCCGCTGCCGTTCACACCCACCACCGGCTTGGGCAGGAAGCAGGCGGACATTCCCATCTTGTTGGCCACCTGCCGGCAGATCAGCTTGTACAACTGGATCTGGTCCGCCGCCGCCACCACTTCCGCATAGCTGTAGTTGATTTCGAACTGCGAAGGCGCTACTTCCGGGTGGTCCTTCTCGTTCTCGAAGCCCATCGCGCGCTGTACTTCCGCGCAGCGGTCAATGAACTGCCGCAACGGATCGCCCGGCAGGGAGTGGTAGTAACCGCCCGTGTTCACATACTCGAACTTCCCGGTTTCGGAATAATGCCGCTCGGCGTCGGTGCCGTTGAACAGGAAGCCCTCGATCTCGTTGGCGGCATTAAGCGTGTAGCCGTTCTTCGCGTACAGGCTCTGTGCGTATCCCTTCAGCACGCCGCGGATGTCCGCGGTGTACGGCGTGCCGTCCTTGTCGATCACCTCGCCGAACACCAGCACCTTGCCGGCGCCGAAGACGTCGCTCGGCCCCCAGTAGAAGGCGCTCCAATCCATGTGCAGCCGAAGATCGCTCTCGCGCTGCGCCGTGAACCCGCGGATCGACGATCCGTCGAAGGTCAGATTGTCATAGCTCTTGACAAGGAACTTCTTGTCGTAGTCGAGCATGTGGAGGCGGCCTTCCAGGTCGCTGAACAGGACGGTGACAGCCTTGATGCGCTTCTCGTCCTTCAGGTACTTCAGGCGCTCCTCTTGGATCTCGTGCATGGGGACGCGGCCCTGCCGTTGCGCCTTGGCAGCCAGATTCAGTTCTTCCAGCTCCGCGTAGGAGAGCGTCAGAAAGTTTTGCAGTTCGTTGGGAATCATAGTGGGTTGAATCCTAATTGTCAATGACGGCGATCTATCGCCGCAATGGTTCGGAAGGCTTTTGCCAATAGATTGTATTTATGGTCTCCCTCGGGGAAATTGATGGAGGGGGGGGACGGACTGGCGGGTCCGCCTATAATATTGGACAGATGAAAGCTTATGTGGTCTTCTTATCCGCCTATTCGCTGGCTGCCGCCGGCCCGGAGTTGACCGTCGGCCCTCAAGGACAATACCAAACGGTGCAGGCGGCCGTCGATGCGGCCGCGCCGCACGCCGTGATCCACATCCAACCCGGAATCTACAAGGAGCGCGTCGTCGTCCCCTACGCCAAGCCCTTTCTCACCTTCCGCGGCGACGACCCCGGCACCACGGTCATCACCAACAATTCCCACGCCGGCCTTCCGGGACCGAAAGGCCCCATCAACACGTTCGCCACGCAGACCGTCTTCATCCAGGCCAACGACTTCACCGCCGAAAACCTGACCTTCGAAAACTCCGCGGGCGATCAGGGACAGGCCGTCGCCCTCACCATCATGGGCGATCGCGGGATCTTCCGGAACTGCCGTTTTCTGGGCTATCAGGACACGCTGCTTCCCCAGGCCGGCCGCCAGTATTTCGATCGATGCTATATTGCGGGCGCGGTGGATTTCATCTTTGGCGGCTCGGCTGCCTGGTTCGATCATTGCACCATCCACGTCACGGCCAAAGGCTACATCACCGCCGCCAACACCACCAGGGACCAACGCTATGGCTACGTCTTCGACCACGCGAAAATCGACGGCGAGCCGAATGTGAAGACCCTGCTGGGACGCCCGTGGCGGCCGTGGTCCGCGACCGTCTTCCTGAACACCGAGATGTCGGATGCCATCCTCCCGGCCGGCTGGAACAACTGGAACGACCCGGCTCGCGAGAAGACCGTCCGCTACGCCGAGTACGGCTCCACCGGGCCTGGGGCCGGTGCTTCCGCGCGCGTCCCCTGGGCGCGCCAATTGACCGCGGCCCAAGCCGCCGAATTCACGGTGGAAAAAGTTCTCGGCGGATTGGACGGTTGGAACCCGCAGACCGGCGCCGTCCGCTCCGCCGTGCAGGTGGCGAAGGCCACCGGCGCCAAGCCCGTCATTCCGGCGGGGTCGGCATGGCTGGCCGCGCTGCGCGACGCCCACCTGGCCTCAACCAACGGAGGCCAGTGGACCATCGCACGCGTGTTGCTACCCGCCGAGTCCGCGCGCATCTTCCGCGGTCCCGACGGCGTCTTTCATGCCGTCTGGGCCGGTGTGGAGTCCAATGCCCAGCGCCTCGCCCATGCCGCATCGCCGGACCTTTTTGGCTGGTCGAGCCCGAGGTTCATCGATGTCATGGCTGGGAAGAACGCCCTCGATCTGAACTCCCCCAATCTCTTCTGGGATGGCAGCCAGTTTGTGGTCACATGGAGTTGCACCATCGCCAAGAATTCCATTCAGGCCTTCCAGGAGGATGTGGAGAGCAACCCGCGCATCTGGTACGCGACCACGAGCGATTTCGAGACCTTCTCCGATCCCCAGTTGCTCTTCGACAACAACTACGCCGTGCGCGACGCCCAGATTCTCCAACTCGGCGACCGCTACGCGCTGCTGCATAACGACAACAGCGGGCCGATGCAGAACCTGCGCGTGGCGTTCTCTAATAGCCCGCGCGGACCGTGGGGCCCGTCCACGGACGCCTTCACGGCCAAGGGCACCGCGTCGCCGGCAGCCATCCGATCCGGCGACGAGTGGTGGATCTACTACTCGGGCGGACTTGTCCGCACGCGTGATTTCTGGAGTTTTACCGAAGTGCCGCTGCCCGCTCGGGTGCGCCCGGTCAGCGTGATCGAGGTGCCGAGAGCCCTCACCGCCGCGCTGCCCCACTGAGCAACCTATTGCTGAAAAACACATTTGGCCGCAGATGAACACGGATAAGCTGCGCCTCCGGCGGTGCCGGATTAAACAAGTCTGTGACTCTTCAGCTCCGAGCGGGTCCGCCAAGAACCTCGTAAAAGGCACAAATAACGCTATTGATAATAAACGGGTTAGCGGGCAGTCACAGACCAGACAAAACTCCTTATCCGTGTTCATCGGTGGCTAGAGCTTTTCTGTTCAGACCCCTGTTGGTTCTTGACTTTGGTGGGTGGCTCAGCTGCGCCGTGCCACGCGGGCGGCGATGACGCGCGGGATGCCGGCCAGGTCGGGCACGACGCGCAGCGAACCCCAACCGGACAGCAGGGCTTGCACGCGAGTCAGACTAGTGAAGCCGAGTTCCATGACGAGCCAGCCGCCGGGCTTCAGCACGCGCGGGGCATCGGCCACGATGCGTTCGTACAACTCGAAGCCTGTCGTGCCGGCGAAAAGAGCCACGTGCGGCTCGAAATCGCGCACCTCGCGCTGCAAGCCCTCACGCTCAGTCAAGGGCACGTACGGCGGGTTGGAGACGATCAGATCCATGGTGCCCGACGCGATGGCTTCCATCAGATCGCAGACCACGATGTGGACCGGCGCGCCGAGGCGCGCGGCGTTTCCCGCGGCCACCCGGGCGGCGGCGGGCGAGATTTCTGTCGCCCACGTCTCGGCGCCCATCTCCAGACATAGGGTGACCGCGAGCGCGCCGGATCCGGTTCCGACATCAAGCAGGCGCCGCGCGCCGCCTGCCAGTTCCAGCGCGACTTCCACCACGTGCTCGGTCTCCGGCCGCGGGATCAGCACGTCCGGCGTCACGCGGAAATCGCGGCTGTAGAATTCCTGATGCCCGGTGATGTACTGCGTGGGCTTGCCGCCGAGCCTTTCGTGCAGGTAGCGGCCGTAGTGCAGCCATTCCAGTTCGCTCAACTCCTGCTCGGGGTGGGCGAAGAAGTAGACGCGCTCGACGCGCATCGCATGAGCGAGCAGCACTTCCGCGGTGAGCCGCGGCACGGCGATTCCGCCATCCTCCAGGATGCGCGCGCCCTGCCCTAACGCGGTGTGCACCGTCATACTGCCGTCAGTTGACCGGTCCCTGTTCCGCCTGCTGCTTCATCTTCTCGCCCTGGTAATGGGCGATCAGGGCATCGAAAATGGCATCCATTTTGCCCTCCATCACGAAATCGAGCTGATGCAGCGTCAGGCCGATGCGGTGATCGCTCACGCGATTCTGCGGGAAGTTGTAGGTGCGGATTTTCTCGCTGCGGTCGCCGGAGCCCACCATGCTCTTGCGCTCCGCGCCCAGGGCCGCCTGCTGCTTTTCGAGTTCCAGCTCGTACAGCCGCGAGCGCAGCACGCGTTCGGCCTTGGCGCGATTCTTGATCTGCGATTTTTCGTCCTGGCAGGAAACCACCAGGCCGGTGGGCAGGTGGGTGATGCGCACCGCCGAATACGTGGTGTTGACGCTTTGCCCGCCGGGGCCGGAGGAACAGAAGGTATCGATGCGGATGTCCTTGGCCTCGATCTTGACCTCCACTTCGTCGGCTTCGGGCAGGATCGCCACCGTGATGGCGGAGGTGTGCACGCGGCCCTGCTGCTCGGTGACCGGCACGCGCTGCACGCGGTGTACGCCGCTTTCGTATTTCATTTTCGCGTAGACCTTGGTGCCGGTGACCAGCGCGATGACTTCCTTGAGGCCGCCAACGCTGCTCTCGCTGGTGGAGGTGACCTCCATCTTCCAGCCCTGGGTCTCGGCGTAGCGCGAGTACATGCGGAAGATTTCGGCCGCGAACAGGGTGGCCTCGTCGCCGCCCGTGCCGGCGCGGATTTCCAGCACCACGTTCTTATCGTCGTTGGGGTCCTTGGGCAGCAGCAGAACTTTGAGCTCTTCCTCCACCTGCGCCTTCTTGGGCTCCAGCTCCATGATTTCCATCTCGGCCATGGACTTCAGGTCGGGATCCGCCTCTTGCAGCATGGGGCGCGCCTGGGACAGGCTGTCTTCGACCTTCTTCCATTCGCGGTACTTGGCCACGATGTCGGAAAGCTCGCTCTGCGCCTTGGTGACCTTGCGATATTGATCTGAGTCGCTAATGACGGCCGGATCGGCCATTTGTTGGGTGAGCTCGTCAAAGCGTTTTTCAAGCTGATCGAGCTTCGAAGCTAGATGCATGG
>OBLU010004656.1_pt1 | contig 12334 bp, 9 predicted proteins | sample 1518681 | NCBI WGS metagenome assembly OBLU01 (sample SAMEA3539304, study PRJEB22396) | soil metagenome | biome: tundra; feature: field; material: soil | place: USA | collected 2010-05 | depth 0.15 m | reverse complement strand
AAACGCAAGAAGGTCCGGTTGCCAATGGCGAAACCTATAGTCTCGTACTGAAAGCTGTGTCTGACATTCCTGCCACGTTGAAGCCCCATTGGGTATATGTGGCGGCGATTGACTGTAGTGGAACTGGACAACTGCTTTATCCGCTTTCCGCTCAAGGCAATTTTTTGCCGCTACGAAAGGAAGGCGCGTCCGATTGGCCCAGGGAAATTGAGCTAACCGGAGCGGATGAGGGGATCAAGATAACACCGCCGTTCGGCATCGATACCTATATTATGCTCACGACGCTGGACCAGCTTCCGGATACCAGCGCGTTCAATTTCTCTGGGGTACTCAGCCGGGGCGGCTCCAAGAATCCACTTGCGCAGTTATTGAGCGACGCTGGGATGGATACGCGCGGCTCTAAACCCAAGGTTCCAGTGAACTGGTCGGTTTCGTACACTCCGGTATTGAGCGTCCCAGGGCCGGCAAAATAGGAAGGAACTCGCAAATGGATGCGCGCCACGCGATGATCTTATACTCTGGCGCCCGTGCCGTATTGGCCGGCCTTCGGACGCCATTTACTATTGTCTTCGTTTCTGAGGTATGAAGTTTCAACTTCAAGGTTCAAGAGAATTCAACATAGGTTCTGGAGTCTTATGCCACAGCTCGAATGGTCCATTCATAAGGAAAGCTCAGCCCAAAAGCGGAGTAGAATGGACTTACTTCCTGAGGTAGCAAAGATGCGTTGTTCTGAATTTTCGCTCAGTCGCTTAGCGGCCGTGTGTCTTGTGGTGTCTCTTGCCAGCGTGCAGACAGTTCATGCTGGCAATGTATCGGAATTTCCTTTTGACTGGAGAGTCCCGCCCCCACACGTGTATGTGCTTGCTATTGGAGTTGATCATTATCCGAGCAAAGGCTGGACGGATTTAGCAGGGGCCGTAAATGATGCAGAAATGCTCGGTGCCATCTTCCGCTCGTCCGAACTTAGTGGCTTCCATGCGCAAGTCGAGGTGCTAACTAACGAAAAAGCAACCAAGGAAGCAATTCGAGCCACACTTCAGAAATGGGCGCAATCAGCAAACCCGGAAGACCTGTTCATTTTCTCGTTTAGTGGTCATGCAGCGACTGTGGGTGGAAAGGGTCAGGAATCGTATCTCGCGCCCGCCGATGCCGCGGCCGGTTGCGAGACTAGGTTTTGTGCGGACGATCGGACATTGATTAGCGGCTCCCTTCTGTATTCCTGGATGACGCAGATCCGTTCTCGCCGCCAGGTCCTGTTGTTAGACGCTAGCTTTAGTGATCGCAAATTCCAAGTTTTCGAGAGCTACTGGCGCAGAGAAGCGTGTAATGTGGGGCCGGACGCGATGAAACGCATTCTGCTGCTGACCAATCACGGAGGGGGAGACGAGCAAATCGGGCCTGGTAAAATAACGGGTATGCTGAGCTTTGCTGCCGCGAACGCCCTTCGTGGTACAACGCAAGGAGGGTCGGGATCTGCGCAATCCGCCGGTCTTGAAATTCCGCTAATCACTGCTGCCGGTATTCAGCAATCGATCTACCGGCATTTTATATCCTTGGGCATGAAAGGTGAAGTGCGAGCTGAACTCTTGGGCGGCGATTTTGTGGTTTCGGGTCCCTCGGGGCGTGTAGCAAGCCCCGAAGAACTCTTGCTCGATTCCGGGCTGGGTCCGGTTTGCTATGAGGATGCAACCAGCCCAAGCAGAGGTGTTTCGGCGGTCGCCGCCAACGCGTCAGAGTCATCCGCCACAACGAGTGCTGCACCCAAGAATTATGCCTTATTAGTCGCAAGCGACAACTACAAGAATTGGCCGCGTCTCTCAAACCCAATTTTTGATGCCGGTACCATCGAGGCTGACCTGAAGAAGGCCTATGGCTTTGAAGTGGAGCATCTATTTGACCCTTCGCGACAGGAATTGAAGACCAAACTAGAGGAGCTACACCAGCGTCAATTCGGACCCGATGATCAGCTTTTCATTTTTGTCGCCGGTCACGGAGATTACGACGCTACCAATGACATTGGTTACCTGGTCTTTAAGGACTCTCCGGCCGGCCATGATTATGACAGCGACATGAACCTCATGGAATTGCGTAGTCGCATTGATACCATTCCAGCAAAGCACATCCTGCTGGTAATGGACAGCTGCTTTGCCGGCAGCCTGGATCCGGAACTCGGAGGAGTCAGGGGGCGCGGCGAGTATGACCCGATTCCCCTGGAAACACTTGTTGAACGCTCGGCCGCCAAGAAGACGCGAATGTTCTTGACCTCTGGCAACAAAGAATACGTTCCCGACGGCCAACCAGGGCATCATTCGCCTTTCGCTGCGCTCTTTATCAATGCGCTTGAAAAAAAAGGCAGCCCGGATGGGTATCTTTCGCTAGCCAAGCTTCCCCAGTATTTTCAACGGCTCTCTACGGCAGCTCACATGGGTAGCTTAGGGCACAACCAGGAAGGATCTGAATTCTTTTTCATTCCGCAATAGAAATATACCTGTAAGCCGTACCTAGCATTTACGAAGGTAGATAAACCTACTGCGCCGCATGCTGAGCGTGCTCCGCCGCCTCGATTAGTTGCTCGATCCAGATACCGATCATGAAGGGCAGAAAATCGATTCGAAATATGCCGTAGTAAATGCCCAGGAAACTTGCCATGAACACCAGCCCCAACAAGAGGAGTGTCCCCGTTGTGGCCCAGAGCGGCAGGAGCCTGTTATTTAGCCAGACGATGGCAAAAGCTAACAGGACTTTCAGTATCCAATGGCTCCATTCATAGATGGGCCACGGACCTACCTTTGGCGCCAGTTCACTTTCAACCGCCGAAGCGGTTAGCTCAATTCCAAGTTTTGGTCCGAATGATGTGGGGTGAATGTCGGAAAAAGTCGCACCGAGCAAGACGACATCGCCGAGCCCGCCAGCATGGGGAACGGTACTTCCCCCGGCACCCATCAAGTCAGATAGAGGGATGGTACGGAAGTCCCAATCCGTGAGGAAAGGTCGCGTCTGTAAATCATCGGTTGCAGTATCGTTGTTTACCAGGGCGCACGCAGACTTGTCACCGCTGCCACACAACGCACGCAAAGTCATCCAGTGTAGTGATGCGGCATGGGCGTCGATTGGCAACATTCGCTGATAACTACGAACCGTCAAGTCTGGATCTTGAGGAAACAATGGGGAACCGCTGAATTCCGGTTGGTTGGGGCGATTTCCGAGTACAGCACCCGCTTGCCAGACGTAGGATCGCGGCCGATTACCCGTCAATGCCTCGTGTGACACGCGCGCCCATACAAACTTGGAGTTACCCGCAGGCACGACCAGGCTGCGAAAGCGAGGCGCGGAGGTATCAATATCCACCACGATTACTTTAGGTTCATACTTAACAATGTTCTGAAAAACAGATGAGAGTTGTTCCGGCTGGAGCCACTCTCCGAGATAAGCGTCAAACTCCTGTTCATTGATCGTAATCAACGTGCAATGCACAGCCGGAACGGGTTTGGGCTGCTGCAACAATATGTCCGTGCCAGCCAGCGTCGCGCGTTGGAAAACCCACCGCTTGCCGAGCCAGTTGGTGAAGACTAACAGAATGACGAGTATCAGGAGGAATCGCCAATCCATGATTATCTTCGAGAGTGGCCGGGGGTGGGGTCGCGACATTCGAGTACGGAAATTCTGCGATGAGGACCGCCCGCGAGATGGCGCTTTGTTCGTGTCCATTAGTTATTGCCGCGACAGTATGTATAAATAGGCTCGGCGCAAGGCAGGAGCGGTGTTGTCATGAGCATCCCAGCTTCGAGTGGCCTCGACGACTTGGCCGAACTTGTCTGACAATGCCTGGTACCTAGGCTCCTCGGCAACCAGCACCTCCGCATATTCTCTAGTTCGGCTCGGCGTAGCTGAAGCGTTATTCCAACGATACAAACGGTAGAGTCCAGCATGTACATTGCTCGCTGGATAGGGCATGGGGGTTTCCGCATTCCAAACGTAATTAACGGGGGCTGATTGATTCGGACATTCGGGCTCTCCCGAATCGCTTAGTGGGCACAACTCCAGCAGGTAATTACCGGCATCAAGCCGGTTCAAGATATTGTTAACCCTCAAGCCTTGTTTCGTCAGCTCAGCGACTCCATCGGATAGTACTTTCGCATCGGATCCTCGGACCTGCAGGATCCCTTCCCGGAAGGATTCATACACTGAGGGGTGATCGGCAGCTAGTTCCAGCACGGCGGCGAGAAACGCAGTCACAACGTTCTTTTGCCGCTCCTGCACGATGAGCCTCGACAGATCCAGAGGACCCTGGCACCCAAGCTCCCGTGGGTTTGAGCAATCAAAAGTCTCCTCAACACCCCAGCGGGAGCGAATCGTAACAGTTTCCTTGCCGTTGATAGGTGTTACCCGGACCACCTTGCTGTCTTGCTGGACCGGATACATCTTCCAGAGAGTCGCGCATGGCTGCTTGGAGCTATCACACCAAGTGCCGTGCGCGCTCACGACCGTTCCGATCACTTGTGCGGAACTAAGTAGGGGCAAGGAGACGACTATTAACCCACACCAAATTAGCTTGCAGACAATAAACCTAACCATATTTGAAACCATTGTGGCCCTGGGCCAAACTTAATATCGCGCCCAGCCTTGCTGGAAGCTTCATAGCGCCCCCTTCCTAAGGAGAACCATGGTCAGAAAACTGCGCATTCTACTTCCCGTCCTTCAGCGCTTGCTTGACCTTCTCCGTCACGTTGTCCCCCTCGGGGTTATGCAATCGACAGGCCAGTAACCAAGGCATTTTTCCGGCCGGCGGAGAACGCCGCGTTGTCCCCCAAGCAATTCGCACTGTTGGAAGGGCATTTGGTGTCCATTTGGTGTCAACCGCCGCGAAACGTGTACCTGCAAAGCAGTTTACGCGCTTCTTAAGCCGGGCATCCGAGTGCAGGATCTCTGGACAGCGCAGGCTTACAGTTTGCCCATTTCTCCCGCACAATTCGGCAGCGATTCCTCCCCGGCAGACTGAAAGACCGCTCCCTTCATGACTCGGCGATTTGTCATCAAGTGACATGGCGAGCAAGACAACCACTTAATGTGTGTAGCGTCAGCCGGACAAGGCAGTTGGCCCTCTACCTCCAATTCCCCATCAGCACAAACGGCGCCCAGTAGTAGGGGTGCGCGTATCCGGCAGGAGCCGGGACCTCGGATTTATCCGCATCGAACCCTCTGTCACTCCCTTCCCCGTGTACTTTCGCCTTGCCCAGTAGCAGATCGAGCTGCGCCTGACGCAACGCCTCCACCTTTTCCACCTTGCCTGCGCCATCCGCCCACCGCTTGTAAAAGTCGCCCATCAGTTGGCCCGTGCTTGCGTCGTTCACCGACCAGAGCGACGAAATCACCGCTTTCGCCCCTTTGTATTCCGCGGTCATGCCCAGCCCGTCCACCTCTTTCCCATCGCTCGCGTTTCCGCTCATCCCTGTGTCGCAGGCGGAGAGCGTCAGCAGGGCAGTTTCGGTCAGGGAGAGGCTCGGGTTGCCGTGGAAGTCCTCCACAGTTAAATGAAAAGGCTCGCCGCCCTGGTCCTTACCCGCCAGCAGCAGATAACTCTTGCTTGCGTCCCCTGGGCTATACACAAAATGGCTCGCAATATGCACCACCGTGGGCTTGTGCTCTGCCCCCAGCTGGTTCTCCATCGCCTTCTCAGTAAACTGCCCATTCAGGAGGATCGTGCCTGCCAATGCGCCATTTGCCCCCTGCACCTTCGCGTCGTTCACCACGTCGTCCAGCTCGTCCACTACGGCCGGGAGCGCAGGCAATCCCTCTTCATACTTCTGCGATATCCCCATTGCCACTGTGCTCATGTTGCTCACATCCGGCGACTGGGCCAGATGCGCAATGCTCGTCGGAGTAATCGTCACCGTGTTGTAGTTCTCCACCACATAATGCTTTCCGTCGTAGAGCGCGGCCATCGGCACATAGCGCAGCACCCCATCCAGCGACCACACCAGCGTCTCCGCCTTCGCCTGGTCGAGATCCGCCTTCACCGGCCCAATCAGGATCTTGTAGAGCTCCTGCGCCAGCGGTCTGGGGTCTTGCCTTGGCTGGCGCAACACCTGTTGAAACGCCGCGACCTTCTTGTTCAGCTCGACCTCCGAAATCGCGTACTCCCGCACGACCGGCGGTACGTCCGCCGATCCGGCAATCACGATGATGCTGGTCCGATCCGTGCCCACGAGCGTATACAGCACTACCGTGTGCGGCATCTTCGCAATGATCTGCTTCAACTCGCTGACAGGCCCCTTCACGTCTCTTACCTGATTGTTCGCGCTGTTTGTTTTTCCAAAGAGTTCATAGAGCCGCGAATAGAAGACGTCCAAACCCTTGCTCGCCTGCGCGAGCTGGTCCTTTATCTCCTGGAACTGCTTCTCCTGCTCAGCCGTGCGCGCCGTGTTCTTCCTCAACTGCGCCCACTGCTCGCCCAGCGAAACAAGTTGCGCCGTGGACTTCTCATAATCCTCCTCCGCCTGCTTCTCCGCCGGAGTCATCGCCAGCGGGCTCAGCGTGTCCGCCGCCGCCCCGCGCACATAATCCGAGTACTCCTGCTGCTTCTCCAGATTCAGCACCTGCTCCGCCTCCGGCAACCGCCCCTGCGCAATCAGCAGGTCGGCCAGATAGCGATAATAGCCGGCGTTCGATGAAAGAAAACTCTTCTGCAGACTTTTGTCCAGCCCCTGGATATTGCCTCGAACTTGTTGCAGCAGGTTCACAGCCCGCTTACCGTAGAAGACGGCCAGCGCGGGATGTGTTTCCTTTTGGTTGAGCATCAGTCCCCCTAAGACGACCGCTTCGCGAATGGGGTTGCCCACGGCCTTGGCCAGCGCCAGCGCCTGATTGTAGGAGTCGAGCGCCTTTTCATGATCGCCGGATCGATCGAGGAGATAGCCAAGATTGCTCAATGTGAGCGACTCACCGCTGCGGTCACCCACTTCGCGATAGATGTCGAGCACCTCGCTGGACCTCTGGATTGCGTCGTGCAGGTTGCTAGCGTTTGAGTCCACCCCGGCCATATTCCCGAGAGTCATTGCTTCGGGCCCGCGTAGCCCTACCTCGCGTTCCATTGCGAGTGCCTTGTTAAAGTAGCTAAGCGCCTGTTCGTTTTCGCCGACAATCTCAAAGGCCGACCCGATATTGTTCAAGGTGATCGACTGGGCCTTTCGGTCGCCGATCTGGCGCTGGATAGGCAGCGCCTGGGCAAAGTATTGGACCGCCTTCACCTGATCTCCCAATTCGGAGTACTGCTCCCCCAGGTTGTTCAGGTTGATCGCCTCGGGCGTGCGGTCGCCCACTTCGTACAGAATCCGCACTGCTCGATTTGAGTACTCGATCGCCTTCTGCTTTTCGCCGAGGAGAGAGTAGATGACGCCGATGTTGCCGAGCGTCCGTCCCTCGCAGCGCCTATTGCCTGCCTTCACGCAGATTGGCAGAGCTTCAAATTGAGAATCGAGTGCTTTCTGGTTTTCTCCAGTGGCAATGTAGACATTCCCAATGCGGCGCAAAACTGTCGCCTCAAGATCGGCATCCCCCACCTTGCGTGCCAGCAGCAGAGCTCGAAGGTGCAGTTCAAGCGCCTCCTTATTCTTCCCAAGGTCGTTGTCCACCCAGCCGATGCCGTTCAAAGCCGTTGCCTGGCCGCGTTCATCGCCAGACTGAGCCGAAAGATCGAGCGCCTGCTGAAAGATGCCCAATGCCTTGCGATCCTGGCCTTGCGCGAGGTAGTTGTTCGCCAAGCCGTTCAGCGCAGTTGCCTGCTGCTCTGAATCATTGGCTGCCTGCGCCGCCGTCAGGGCGAGGCCGTAGTTTTCAATTCCCGCAAGATATTCGGAGGTATAAAAGTACGCCTCGCCAATTTCGTTCAGCGTCCTCGCCTCGGCCTTCGCGTCGCCCGCCGCCCGCGCCGCCTTCAGCTCGCCAGCCAGCTTGTCCAACTGCGCCTGTACCGCGGCCGGCAACGGCGCACTCGCTGCCAGACCGTACTGTGCCGAAGACGAGGGCTGTGCAGACGCTGGAGCCGGGACCGTCTGGCCTGTCAGTGCAAAGGGCAGAACGAGGCACCCAGACATAACCAGCAGAAGACCAGCGATAGACAGTCGGGAGTTGGTGCAGGCGTTGAGCATTCGGCATTCCTCCCATTGCTGCAAGGCCGGAAAAGCGAGGGAATCCACCAAGCTTATAACAGGCCAACGAAAGAAAGCCACTCGAAAAGTGGAATCACCGTCTTGCGCTCCAGCCTTGGCTGCAATGCGAAATTGTGGAACTCGGAAACTGGCCCTCAGTTGACGATAACAGCCCAACGCGCGTTTCCAAGATCGGCTTCCCACGTATCCTCCCCGGCATGGCGATAAAGTTCGCCGGCATCTGTTCTGGACAGCTGCCATGCCGGAGAGATTCGAGACGAGGTACTGGTCACCACCACCGACAGAACCGCGTCCGACAGCGCACAAGTCCAGCATGAAGGCGGAAAAATCGTCAAAGATCCAGCTGGGTCCAGCAACGTTGCCCGGGGCGTTGAATTAAAGGTGGTTACGTTGAATGCGATGGAAAGCGCCGGAAAGCGCCGGTTATATTGAACAGCTTTTCGGCGATCTGCAGCGCGGACCGGGAGCAAGTGTCTTATCGGCATCGTCTGGCGAGCAGTTCTCCTATGAGTCGGACAAGTATAAAGGAGGGATTTTCACTTATGAATTGCTCCGCTGCATGCAGACGGGCGAGGCGGATGTGGCGCGTGACGGAGAATTTCACGTCTCCGAGCTCCTGCAATGTGTAGCGCGCCACGTCTTAGACGATACCCAGGGCCAGCAGCGGCCCACGGCACGCGGACGAGATCCCTATGATCAGTCCATCGCACGCGAGGAAGATCTGGTTCGATCCTATCCCTCGCTTTCCAGCGCGTCACATGAAATACCGCTGGCAGCTCAGTCGGCCGGGACCGCGACAGTCTGGACCAATTCGCGCGAGATCACGGTGTACGATGCAAACCAAGCACGTCAAATTAAGACTTTCCAGAGCCCTTGCGATCCAGGTTTGTTTCTAGGAATCACCGCCGATGGTACTTATCTCGGTAATGGATGCCAAGTCCATTTCGATGATCCTCCAGTAACTATTCAGCGACTGACTGAGCCGAATGCGAAGGTGCACGATATTAGCCAGTGGCAGGCGGTGGGAGGAGACATGGCCGAGGACGGTACCCTGGTTTTGGGTGTCCACACTTGCAGTACTAAGGATAAGAGGTGGGTTGCGACCGTTCAAATCTGGGACTTGCTCTCCAGCAAGCTTTTGCGAAGTATTCCTGTCTCAGACCTCTCGTTTTCGCCTTCCATCAGTGTGAGTCCCGATCACAGGCTCGGGATCGTGAATGATGGTGTGGGCGCCGCCGGCTGGCGCCTGACGATACTTGATCTGCTGACCGGCAATGTTCTTTGGGAGAAAAAGTCACAGTATCTGTTCGCGACAGCATTCTCACTCAATTCACGGCAACTGGCACTATTGTCTGTTACACAGGGTCCTGACGCACACGGGCGTATCCAATTGCTGGATGCGAGGTCTGCAGAGGAAGGAGCGACGCTCGAACTGACGCCTGAAAAAGCCGCCACCGCGGTTGCTTTCGCGCCGGATGCTTCTTTTCTTGCGGTAGGCATCTCGCAACTGGGCGAGCGCGGACAATCCATCGATGAATTGTGCTTCTGGACATTGCCGGCGTTGAAGACCGTCGATCTCAGATTGCCACAACCAGGCCCTGTCCAGAGTATCCGTTTTGGCGCTGGTTGGGGGAGGAGCGTTACGGCTTCCAGCAAAACTTCTGATAACAGTCGAAGGGAGTTTCGTATTTGGGATTCAACACAACTGTTGAGGGACCTGCAATTGCATTCGCGATGAAGCGCGGTCTGGCATGAAATGCATAGTTATCGCCGTTCGACTCCAGGCTCGGGAGAATTCGACTGGAGTCTTGGGTCACAGTCGAATGACTCATTCATAAGGAAAGCTCAGCCCAAGAGCGGTGTAGAATGGGACTGCTTCCCAGGGTAGTAACGATGCGTTGTTCTGGCTTTTCGCTCTGAAGGGGCGGAAGAATCTTCACTGGCAGAGGCAGATTGATGCTTGCCAAATGAGGGCCTGAATTATTGTGGAGTTTGCGTTTCGAAGCTTTTGGATTAGAATGCCCGTCCAACACAAGATCGTTTGAGAATGCGTTGCTCGATGAAGCGCCATGAACAGGAATAAGTTGGCTGACCTGTTCTTGTCCTTCCTAGAAGACCATAATCTGACACTTTTGCCACGAAGGGTGAGGTTGACATCATGGTAATCGTAAATAGCTCCGCGCTAAAGATTACGAACCGGATCCTGGGCAAAATGGCTTTGCTTCTTGTCTGTGGCGCGATCTCTGCCTGCTCTTTGTGGGCGCAGAAAGATACGGCTAAGCCCACCTCGTCTGACAATACGTCAACCAAAAGCCAGGATGGTTCCAGCGCGTTAGGCTTTTCTATCGAATCGGAGATGTTGACCTACCGCGCCCTGGAGTCTGATAGCGAGGCTGTCGCCTGTGACATTGCAGCCTATCTTAAAGGCGGTGCGGCCGATTTTACGAATCCTCCTGCCGGACAGGTATGCACGGTGAATGCCGGCGCGGACAGCAACGCCAGTGTCGTCATCGTTCCTTTTGACCGAAGCGCGTTCGACGACTTTCATCTCTGGCGCGCCGACATGCAAACCATGAACGAGCTGCGCAAGCGCGCGGCTACTTACTGCCCGGCCTCACCAGTGAGGAAAGAGCGAGGTGCGAGTGCTCCTGGTGCGGCGCACGCCGCGAGTGCGGCTGCCGGTTCGGCCTTCTCCCTTACCCCTGCCGGATCGGCGCTTTCGCTGGCGCAGAGCGCTCTCGCGCTAATGTCGTCGGAAACGTCGACCTCCCCGGTCGGCGGAACGATCGAGGACCAGGCCTTCATGGATGGAGTGGCGAGGGAACTGCGAAGTCTCAGCGTGCGGGTGCTGATGCCCACCACCTACGGTCCTTATTCGCTAAGCTTGACGGACGAGTCGCGATCTCCCTTTTTGTCTAGCCTGGACAAGCTCTTCGAGGCACGCGCCTGCCTTGAAGACCAGAAAGCCAAGGACGATGCCCGGGACAAAGAAAAGGAAAAGGAACTCAAGAGCGATGCAAAGGACAAGGACGCCAACAGGGACGCGAAGGCCAGCCTTATCGCCGACATTGACGCCTATCTAGCCACCCTCGGCGGAAGAGCAACCGCAGCAGAAAAATCCGCACGGTCTCCGTCGAAACCGGGTGACGGATGCACGGGAACTCAAACCTGTGGGGGCACAGCGGCTGCGTCGCCGGCGTCTTCACCGTCGCACCTGATGGCGGTGCTGTCCGCAGACGGTCTGGCGCAGAAGCTCGGGGTCGATCCCGCAACGGGCCTTTTACCCGATAATGGTGCGTGGCAGCACATTCTGCTGCTCAAGGCGCTGGAGTCGGGAGGCGCGATCCAAAAGAAATCGAGCATCTTCGGTACCAAGCTCCGCTACAGCGGCGGCTCGATCGGCACCTACGCGCTGTTTGCTCTGGATGGCGAACTGGAATGTTCCGGCAATGTGTACGACTACGGCGGATCGATCCCGGCCGAGAAGTTTCAGGAGGAGCTGCGCCACTACAAACCTGACCCGGCCACGCAGTTCATCTTCCAGCGCGGAGGCTGCCGCGCACCCGTGAAGCACTGACATGCGGCGCTCCGCAGGCCGCAAAGCCAGCCCGCCGGCTTGAGCAAAGAATAGCGTTTTGTCGGTGGGCGGGTGAGCGCTCATGAGAAGACTTCGGCAGATAAATTGCGATCGAAGCGGAAAATATTTGCGTCATAATTCTGCGCACCTAGTGCCGACCCCCGCTGCGCCGAGAGCATGCCTGGTATCTCCCGAACAGTGGAACATTGAAGTTCGGCGACCTCGCCAGGGGAAAGGGTAAACCTATCCCGCTTAAGCGTTCACAGCCACCGTTGGCGCACTGCAAAGCCACCACGTCAAGCGGTAAGCCCTGCAGGGCCAAGCCACACAAAGGGGGGCTCTGCTTCTTCCATTCCGACCCCCAAAAAGCCGCAGAGCTTGGCCAAAAAGGAGGCAGACGCAATCGGCACACCTATGAAACGCCACTGCCACATGTCACGGTGGCCGAATCGGCCGGGGATGTAAAGCGGATGCTGGCCGAAACGATGGCAGATACCCGAGCCGGGAGGATAGACCCAAAGCTCGGCAGCACATTCGGCTATCTCGGGATGTCGTTGCTCCGGGCCTTTGAAGTGGCCGACTTGGAGCA
>OBLU010004655.1_pt1 | contig 12334 bp, 11 predicted proteins | sample 1518681 | NCBI WGS metagenome assembly OBLU01 (sample SAMEA3539304, study PRJEB22396) | soil metagenome | biome: tundra; feature: field; material: soil | place: USA | collected 2010-05 | depth 0.15 m | reverse complement strand
CGGAAAGCCCGACGCGTAGGCGAACATCACCGAGCGCACAATGTCAGCGGTCGACCAAGTCGAATGTGACCTACCGCACAGTGTAAACTGGAGACTAAGCCGAATGTCCCCCACCGCACAGTCAACCGTGGACTATGTGAAACGTTTGGCGAATGCCCGGCGGCGAAGAGCGAGAGGTTTCTCTACACGGTTTCGGCGCGAAAGTCACGCTGTAGGAGTTACGGACGCAAGACGTTCAGGCTTTAGTTAATATCGACGTTACAATAACTTGTGTAGCGTTCCCGCCCGGATCGGCGGCCGGCTATATGAGCGGCTAGCGTTACGGGCCCCAGTAGGGGGAGTCAACCCCAGTCAGGAGTCAATCTAAATCGATAATGGATAAGCTCGGGGTCAGCAAACTCTCTTCAGTCACCAAGTCGCTCATATTGCTGCCGCGCCCTGCGAAGCAGCTGATCATGGTGGCGGCAGATGCGATCATGTTACCGCTCTGCCTGTGGGCGGCGATCGCATTGAAGCAAGACGACTTGGCGGTAAGTTTCGGCACTTACGGTCCGATCTTCGTGAGTGCGGTAGCGAGCGCAGTCGTGACTTTTTGGTTTCTGGGTCTGTATCGCTCGGTCATCCGCTTCATGGGCCCCCAGGCCATGGGGGCGGTGATCGCCGGAGTGACTATATCGGCAGCGGCCGCGGCCTTCACTGCCCACGCGCGGGGCGTGCAGGGGGTTTCCTATTCAGCGCTTGCCATCTATTGGGCCTGGGCTCTTTTGTATGTGGCGGGCAGCCGATTTGTTGTCCGATCCGCGTTTACTCACACCTTCAAAGGCAGCGCGGCCAAGCGCGTCGTGATCTACGGAGCCGGTGTGGCCGGCGCAAAACTCTGTTCAGTGTTGCTGGGCGGACCGGATTTCGTGCCAGTCGCCTTTGTCGACGATAACCTCTCGGTGCGAGGCAGCCGAATCAACGGCATCCGCGTATTCAATTCCGGCGAGCTTCCGGCGCTAATCGCCGAGCACGAGATCGAGCGTGTGCTGTTGGCGATGCCGTCGATACAGAAGTGGCGCCGCCGTGAAATCTTGAGCAGGCTGGCACCCTTGGGTGTTCACATCCAGTCATTGCCTGATCTGTCTGACATCATCGCCGGCCGAGCCCGCATCGACGAAGTCAAGGAAGTGGAGATCGCGGATTTATTGGGCCGCGATCCTGTGCCGCCGCATACGTCGCTTTTTGGGAAATGCATTCGCGGAAAATCCGTGATGGTAACGGGAGCTGGAGGCTCGATCGGCTCCGAACTATGCCGTCAGATCCTGCTCCTTATTCCCAGGCGATTGATACTGTTCGAGACCTCCGAATACGCGTTATACAACATCGAGCGCGAACTGCGGGAAGTGGCCAAGAAAAACGGCTTGGCGGTGGAAATCGTTCCGCTGCTCGGTAACGCGGATGATCGGCATCGCGTGCGTGAGGTGCTATCGACCTTTGAAGTGCACACGCTCTATCACGCTGCTGCGTACAAGCATGTGCCGATTGTCGAACACAATATCATCGAAGGGATCCATAACAATGTGATCGGCACCTGGAATACCGCGGAAGCGGCGATTGACGCCGCCGTCGATACCTTTGTACTGATCTCCACGGACAAAGCGGTAAACCCGACCAACGTCATGGGCGCGACCAAGCGTCTGGCGGAACTGGTCCTCCAGGCATTGCAACAGCGTACTAAGGTTACCCGCTTCTGCATGGTTCGTTTCGGGAATGTTCTGGCGTCATCTGGCTCCGTTGTGCCTCTTTTTCAAGAGCAAATCAGACGGGGGGGGCCGGTGACCGTGACGCATCCGGATGTCATTCGTTACTTCATGACGATCCCGGAAGCGGCGCAACTGGTGATCCAAGCCGGAGCGATGGCGGGGGGAGGGGACGTATTCGTACTGGACATGGGACAGCCGGTTCGCATTGACGCTCTGGCCCGCCGATTGATTAGATTGATGGGCATGACGGTGCGCGATGCGAGCAATCCGCGCGGCGACATTGAAATCAAGTACACCGGCTTGCGCGCCGCTGAGAAGCTCTTTGAAGAGCTTCTGATAGGCACCAACGTAACCGGTACCGACCATCCCATGATCATGCGGGCCATGGAACATTCCATATCCTGGCCGCGCATGCAACCACTACTGGACGAGTTACTGGTCGCGCTCGGCGCATTCGACTGCGATCGGGCGCTGACGTTGCTGTCTGACGCCGTTGCCGAATACCGACGTATGCCGGAAATGCGGGATTACGTATGGGCGCGCAAGGCGGCGGCGGCAAAATCCGACGACCGCAAAGTGTCCGATCTCGCCGCCAAGCGCCGGCTGTCTGAAATCGGACCGCGCTAGGATCCGCTGACGAAACGGTAAGGCGTGGCGCCTACGCTTTCAACGCCGCCAGCGCCGCCTGAATGATCTGTGCGTCCATTTTATCTTTGGGGCGAGCGCCTTGCTTGGTCTTGAGCAGGCCGGCTAGATCGAGCAGGCGGATGCTCTGGCCGTCGATCGCTATGCGCGTGATATGTGGAAGCATATCGTTCCAGCTCAGTCCGGCAATGGACGGCATGATATCGACCGTGATCTCATCGTTGATGCGCACAGCGTAGCGCTGGTCGTTCGCAAAGACGTCAGGATTCTGGGCCAGTTCGCGTGCCGCGCCATCCGGCATTTGCGATAAGGCGACAATCCAGAGCCGTGCGTTGGCGGCGCTGGGGTTTACCAGCAGATCGACATCCTCAGTGAAGCGCGCGAATCCATGCGCCGCGAGGGCATAGCCGCCGACCAGGGCGTATTCGGCGCCGGCCTCCTCGAGCGCTCGGGCAATCGACTTGACGTCTTCCCAGGTGGCCGGGCGGGTGTATTCCATCAACGCTTCAGTCAGCGAGCTTTGGCTTTATCCACCACCGCCTGGACGCTCCAGCGCAGGCGATCGGCTGCCATAGCCTCGTGCGTTTCGTAGACGTAGACGCCTTTGGGCGCGCGGGTGCGGTAGTTCGCCATCTTGGCCATGGCGGCGCGAGAGGCCTCATCGGGGGCCTGGCCGACACGAGCGCGGCGTCGCCCGACGGTCAGGCGGATCGGTTGTTCGTCGTCATCGGCGGGCATGAAGCCAATATAATCGCCGGGTTGGCCTGACGCTATACTCCCTCGCCGATAAATCATGCTCGTGGACGGCGGCGAGGGGCAGGTCTAAGTCTTGGCGTGCGCTCCCGCTCGCGCTGAGCCGCTTTACTTCGCTTCAGATTGGGCCCGCTTAGCGCGGAAATTCACGTGTGGTAGGCGCTCGAAATCCACATCCTGCGTCCAGATGATGGCGTCGAATCGGCGGGCGGTAGCCAGTATCAGGCTATCGGCCATCGGTAATTTCGCCTCGACACTGAGTTTGGCGCCGGACAGCGCTAGCGGCATGTCGATCTCAACGATGCGGCCTTGCCGCATGCCCGCCACGACCCGTAATGCCGGACCCTCACCGCGCTGCTGCAGGATTCGCTTGAAGACTTCCTAAATTACTATGGTAGGCACCAGCAGCATATCGGTGTCCTCAATCGGCTTGGCAAAATAAGCGGCATTGGCTCCATCCGCAAAATATTCCAGCCACGCCGATGAGTCGACTACGTTCAGACCCGATCCTTATCGCGCGTTACCGTTGTATCGATACCCTTCAAGAGCCCGCGTAGCTTCCGGATGGACTGCAGGGGAATGAATTCTATGCGCCCCTCATATTCCAGAGCTTGAACCTTCTGGCCGGGAGAGAGACCCAGTGCGATACGGATCTCGCGTGGAATGACGACCTGAAACTTTGGCGAGATCGTGACAACGGACATGACGTTTCTCCGCATTACGACTTCCGAACCTATCTGCTTTTCGTTGTACGGACAAGGTATCCGTGACCAAGCCGCGCATCGCTGGATATGCCGAATAGAGGCGTGGCGCCGGTCGCGAGTCGCAGTGCTAGTAGGACCCGCGACTGGTCAGCGCCCGCGGCAAACCCCTATAATTCCGGGCTGCGTCGAAACTCGGCGCCCGCGCGGAACTCTCGAAAGCATTTCATCATGGCGATACCGTTCAGACTTGGCACCTTTTCGGCAGCTGACTGTGCGCGATTCGGTGGGCTCATCGTCGATGAGCGTGCGCTCGCCTTCAACGCGCTGGATCGTTTCCTGCTGCGCGAGCAACTCGACTTTCATTGCGATGGCACGACCTTCTCGCAAGCGGGATTGCCGATGGTGCACTGGCACGAGAAGTATTGAACTTCGTTGATACGCGGAAGGTGAAATATGATCCTTGAAGCCGCGGTGCTGAGCATCGCGCCGGCGCAGAAAGCTAAGTTTGAAGTGGCCTTTACCGAGGCGCGTGAGCTCATCTCGGCCATGCCGGGGTTCATCTCGCACCAATTGCAGCGCGGCATCGAGACCGATGGGCGCTACCTGCTGCTGGTGCAGTGGCAGAGCGTCGAGCATCACATGGTCGGGTTTCGTCAATCGCCGCAGTTCGTGCGCTGGCGCGCGCTGCTCGGACCCTTCTTCGCGGCCGCTCCCGCAGTCGAGCACTACGAACTCGTCAGCGCCGGTCAGGCGCCTTGAGCGTGGCCGCAGCGCCCTCATCTACTACCGGTTCGATCATTGCTGTGGACGGCGGTCGACCGCTCGGTTAATCGTAAGGAGATGTCCGGTGAAATTGGCTACGCTCAAAGACGGCACCAAGGACGGCAAGCTGCTGGTGGTTTCCAAGGATCTGTCGCGCGCCGTGATCGCGGTCTCGGCCGCCCCGACGCTGCAGCAGGCCATCGAGACCTGGTCGAACAGCGAAGCGAAGCTGCAGGGACTCTACGCCGATATCAGCGCCGGCCACGCCGCGGGCTCCTTCGCGCTCGAATTCGCCCAGCTCAGCGCGCCTCTGCCGCGCGCCTGGCAATGGCTCGATGCCTCGGCGTTCCACAGTCACGGCGATCTACTCGAAAAGGTCTTCAAGCTCGAGCCAGCGTCCGAGAAGCGCACGGTGCCATTGATGTATCAGGGTGTCGGGGATGATTTCCTCGGTCCCGCCGATGACGTGCCATTGCCCTGCGAGCAGGACGGCATGGATTTCGAAGGCGAGCTCGGCATCATCGTCGATCGCGTGCCCATGGGCACAACCGCCGGTCAGGCAAGCGCGCACATCAAACTGCTGGTACTGATCAACGACTGGAGTCTGCGCGTGCTCGCGGACCGGGACATCAGGACCGGTTTCGGCTTTCTGCAGTCTAAACCCGCGACCAGCTTTGGCCCCGTAGCGGTCACGCCGGATGAGCTCGGCGGCGCCTGGCGCGACGGGCGTGTGCAGCTGCCGATCCACGTGTATTGGAACGGCCAGGAGTTCGGGTCTCCGCACTGCGGACAGATGGGCTTCAGTTTCGAGCAACTGGTCGCGCACGCCGCGCGCACGCGCAATCTGAGTGCCGCGACGGTCATTGGCTCGGGCACGATCTCGAACGACGAATATCGCAGCGTCGGTTCAGCGTGTATCGCCGAGCGCCGCGGCATCGAGCTGTCCGATCTCGGTAAGCCGAAGACGCACTACATGAAATATGGCGACCGGGTCCGCATCGAGGTGCTCGACGCCGAGGGCCAGTCGATCTTTGGCGCGATCGATCAGCGCGTCGTGCCAGCGAAACTGCCATGATGTTGCACTATCGATTGCTGAACGTGTTTACGTGCGACGGCCAGGTGCTCAGCGGCAATCCGCTGTGCGTGTTCGAAGACGGTATGGGTCTCAGCGCCGAGGCCATGCAGGCCCTCGCGCGTCAGTTCAATCTGTCGGAAACGACCTTTCTGCTGCCCTCGACGCAGGCCAATGCGCGCGTGCGCATATTCACGCCAAGCTATGAGCTGCCTTTTGCCGGACATCCCACACTGGGCAGTGCGCAGGTGTGCCGCTCCTTAAGGCTGGGCGGCGATACGCTTATCCTCGAGATGCAGGCTGGAGTCATTTCGGTCTCGGCTGAAGGCTCGCGCTGGACACTCGCGGCCCAGGCGCCGAGCTGGCGTGAGGTGGAACTGCCGCGCTCGCGACTGGCGCAATTGCTCGGCCTGCTCGAGAGCGATCTGCTCGATCGGCCGCTCTGGGTCAAGGCGGGGAACGAACAACTGATCGTGCCGCTCGCGAGCGAGGCCGCTGTGCGCCGAGCCGCCCCCGAGCCCAAGGCCTTCGAGGTTCTAGTCAGCGCAGATGGGCAGGGCATGGCCTACGTGTTCGCGCTGACCGGGGCCGATCGTGCGCTCGCGCGGTTTTTCTTCCCACAGGGCGCGGCGATCCTCGAAGACCCCGCTACGGGCTCAGCCTGCGCGAATCTGGGCGGCTGGTGGGTCGCAATGCGTCGAGATTTACCATGTAAGCTTCTGATTTATCAAGGCGAACAGATCGATAGACCGTCGAACCTGTACCTCGATATCAATACCGGCGGGCAGATCCGCGTCGGTGGCGAGGTCATTGAGCTGGGACGGGGGAACATCAACCTCTGAAGCAGAACGGTGCTCAAGAGACACGGGGCAACTTGAGGTATGTATGTACCAGGAACTTACTTTCATTAACGAAAGTAAGTTCCTGGTACATACATACCGCTAGCCACCACATGTCTCTTAAGGCCCGTTCGACTTAGGAATGATGGCTTCATCGCCGCTCAGTCCTGGATCATGAACTCTATGGTCCCATCGATCGCGCGCGTACCGAAGCGCAGCATATCCATCTTGCTCGGCGAGACGATGTACAGCGCGGCGGCGGTCGTGACGACCCCACTCTGGACTATGGTGCCCAATCCGCGTCCGCTCGTGGGGTCGATCGCGAACGATCCGTTCAGGTAGCTGCTCGAGAGTGCATCGAAGTTCAGGTAGATGAGTGGCTCCAGGCTGATCGGTCCGGGCGCCTGCGGGTATGCGGTGCCGCCGACGAAGGCATTGGGCAGTGTCGGGGGGAATATGCCGCTGGGCGGCGGGGAGGGATAGGGTCCCTGGAACTGGGCCTCGAGCAGGCCCGCACTGCCGGCCGCGCTGCCTTGTTCCACGATATAGCCGTTGGATGTCCCATCGAGATAGAACGCAAAGGAACGCGACGCGAGGGTGTCGATCAAGCTCAAAGTGCCGCGCCCGCTGGTCTCCACGGCGTAGGTCTGCGAGGTAAAGGGTTCCCCCGCGGTGTCGATCGCCTGGTAGGAGGTATCGAGCGCGACATCCACAGTGCCGGCGGTGGCATTGGCATTGGACAGCCGTCCGAGCGACATGACCGTGATCGGTTCGACCGTACCCAACTTGCCAAACAGGCTCAGTATCGACGGGGACGCCAGGGCGCTGTTGTCAAAGGCCGTGAGGCTCACGTCACCGACCTGCGCCGTCATCTGGCCGCTCATGCGCGCTGTGCCGGTGCCGGTGGTCGCATCGATGTCGATCATGAACATTTTGCCGGCATCGACCAGGTAGTAGGCGAGTGTCGAGGTCTGCGAGCCGGCCAGCAGCGTCAGGGTACCGCGGCCATTGGCGTCCGGTGCCGAGAGCGTGCCGGACAGCGGCGCATCGTTCAGTGCCGTGGACGCATTGGAGTCGATCAGGCCGGCGTTCAGACTGCCCGAGGTGTCGGTGGTGAAGCGTCCGGCGGTGCCGAAGTGCGTCGTATTATCGGCGGCCACGCCGAGCAGCCCGAAGGCGAAGTTGCCGCTCGGTGGCGTGACGGTGATGGCAGTGGCGTCTTGCAGCTCCAGGTGACCCGAACCCGAATCGCTGCCGGAGCTGATGAGCTGCAGCTGGGCGGAATGGATGACCCCGGCGGTGTCGGGCGGCGTCGCGGCGAAGTTGTAGACCAACTGACCGCTCGGCGCATTGAGCGTCAGTACTCCCGTATTGGTCTCCCGATTGACGCAGGTGCCGGAGCTCAAGGTCTCGGCAGGCGTGGTGCGATGGGGATCCTTGTAGTCCTGCTCTCCGGTGATGGTCCCGGTGCTGCTGATCGCGATAGCGCCGGTATGGGTGGCGGCGGCGCCGCCGCGAAAGCCCGAGAATACAAACGTATAGCGACCCGCCAAGACGCAAGCCGCCTGGGGATTGACCACCATCGACAGCGCCACGGTCGCGACGCGGCCGAGTGTGTCGGTGGTCTGCAGTGTGAATGTGTAGGTCCCCACAGCGGTCGGCGTGCCGTCAATGACCGTTGCGGCTGAGGTGCTGCCATTCAGGGCGAGCCCGGGAGGCAGCGCGCCGGACAGCACGACCCATGTAAATGGCGCGTCGCCGCCCGCCGCCGTTACGGACGCCGCGTAGGCGACGTTGACATTGCCCGGGAACAGCGTCAGGCCGTCGATCTGCGGCGAGCCGAGCACGATCAAAGCCACGGAGGCGAGCTGGGTCGGATTCGCCACCGAGGTCGCTGTGATGAGGGCTGTGGCCGCGCCGGTAACGGTGGCCGGCGCCGTATAGGTCGCCGTCGAGGCGGTCACATCGGTCAATGACCCGACCCCGGTCAAGCTCCAGGTCACGCCGGCGGTATTGCTCGCATTCACGACCGAGGCGCCGAGGCCCAGCGTCTGGGCTTCCAGCAGCGAGGTCACGCTGCCCGCGGTGGTCAGGGCGACGCCGGTGTCGACACCGACCGTCGCGGTCACAGCGCGATTGCTGTTATTGCTGCAAGCCGGGACGGCAAGCGCCGCACTCAGACATAACAGGACTCGGGCGCATCGATTGACGGTCAACGGCTTCTCCTCTCGGATTTCGGTTGGCCTAGGGCGTAGCGTCGGCGGGCCAGCGCCGCACCGGTGAGCGCCGCCAAGACCAGCAGCTCGGGCCCAAACGATCCCACGCCCGCGCTGGCGCCGAATGCCGATTGAATCGTGGCGGTGCCCGAGGCGGTGTGGCCGGCGTTATCGGTGATGGTCAGCTTCACCTGGATCGAACGGAACGAGGGCACCACCAGCGTGGCGACCGACTCATTGGCGTTGATCAGCTGATTGCTGGTGGCGGGGATCGTCGACCATTGATACGAAACGATCGTATAACCCGTGGCGGCGGTGCTGCTGCTGCCAGTGAGCGTAATGTGCTGTCCGGGCGTGCCCGTGGTGCTCGAGGTCGTGATCTGCACGAAGATGCCCGAGGCGGCCGCCACGGCGCTGGTGGCATTGAGCATGCCGGCGCCGCAGGTCGCCGTGGTGCACACGCACTCAACCGCCTGGCTGGTGTCGGTGTAGTTGCCGTTCGAGTCGGTGGTGGTCGCGGCCAGCTGGCAGGCGGTCGAGCTGGTCGAGGAGGCGGTCGGGAAAGCCAGCGCGCTCGATTGCAGGCGTGTGATCACCTGCGCGGGCGTCATCGTTGGACTGTCCGCCAGCATCAGGGCGGCGACGCCCGAGGCCATCGGCGCGGCGAAGCTGGTGCCGACGTTGGCGGCATTGTCCGAATTGCCGCCGTTGTTGAGGGTGCTCGGATTCAATAGCGCGTAGGTATAGAAGCCCGGCGTGGTCGAAGGTGTGGTCGAGCCGGCATCGCTGGTGGTCTCGATCGAAAACTCACACGGCTGGGTAGCGGTGGTATTGACGCAGTTGCCGGCCGGCGCGGCAATGCTGACCGCCGCAGCGGTGCTGCTGAGGCTGCTGTAGCCGACCTTGGTGCCGGCTGCCCGCAGGCCGGCCACTGAAAGCACGCCGGTGCAGTTGGCGGGTGCGTTGACCGGTCCGCCCGCGTTGCCCGCAGCGGCCACCACGAGCACATTGGCGGCGATCGCGGCCGAGACCGCGTTCTGCTCGGTGGCCGAACAGGCCGTAGCGGCGCCCAGGCTCAGATTGATGATGTTGGCCGGATTCGGATTGGCGGCCACGCCCGTGACGGTGCCCCCGGAGGCCCAGGTGATGGCCGCGGCGATGTCCGAAACGCGTCCGGTGCATGCGCCGATCGCGCGGACCGGCAGCAGCATCGTCTCGGGTGCGATGCCGGCAATGCCGATGCCATTGTTGGTCACCGCACCGATGATGCCCGCGACCTTGGTGCCATGCCACGAGCTCGGTGCGACGGTGGTGCAGCCGGCGCTCTGGAATACCGGCAACGCGGTGTCGGCGGCACTGATCCAATCGCCGGGATCCGACGGATCGCTGTCCCAGCCGTCGCCGTCATTGGCGAATAAATACGTGGCGGCGGAGCCCGAAGCGCTGCATGCGGAAGGGTCGGTGCTGCTGTTGCCCTGATCGCAACTGACGAAATCATAGCCGGGCAGCAGCTTGCCCTGCAGGTCCGGATGCGCCGTGATGATGCCGGTGTCGATCACCGCGACCACGACACTCGAGGAACCGGTGGTCGTCTGCCACGCGGTCGTCGCGGAAATGGCCGAGGGCGTCGTCGAGGAGCTTGGCAGCAGATACCACTGGCCCAGCCAGGTGCCGTTGGCGTCGGAGCCGGCTGAAAAATGCGGATCATTGGGCAGCGTGTCCAAAGTGTTCTGCTCGATGAATCGCCAGCCGTCGGGCTCGGCGTACTCAACGCCCGGGTCGGCCCTGATCTGTGCCAGCAGCGGACCCATCGCGAACGGCGTGACTGGGCGCTCGAGCCGCAGCACGTCGGTGTGGCTGTAGAGGTTGTGCACCGGCTGCACATCGGCGCCGGTGACCGAGCGCAGCCGCGCCGTGCGCTCCTCGATCGATGCGATCTGCACCGCAGCGACGCCGCTATCGCGCCACTTGACGATGACCTGATCGGTGGCGGTCGGATCCGTGTGGCGACGGAATACGACGCTGTCGGCAGCCAGCGACAGGCCCGGCGCCGCGCCACCTAGAACCCAACACCCCACCGCCAGCACAGCGGCTGCAACTCGTTGTCTTGGCATCGAAGCATTAGACCACAGAGTACGCAGGAGTTCGCTCGGGCCCCCGGATGGCGCCTCAATGCGCGCCGCGCCGGGCGCGATGGCCGCTGACCTCCTCGCCGGCATCGGCATTCAGGCGCCGAAATGACAGAGCCGCCGCGATCGCCAGTGCGCCCGCTACCAGGAAGGCGAGGCGGAAATCCCTGAGCGACACGGCGCGTTCGCCGCCAAGCATCTGCCCTAGGTTCAGCGCGACCGCTCCGAAGGCGACCCCGAGGACCGCTGCGACCTGCTGGATCACACTGGACAGCGTCGCGGCAGAACTGCGTTGTGCGGCGCTGATGTCGGCGAAGGCAAGCGAATTCAGGCCGGTGAACTGCATCGATCGGGTCATCCCGGCCACCAGCAGCACGGCCATCAACAGGGCGTGCGGCGTGGAGGCCGTCAGCGCTGCGCAGGCCGCGATGGCGAGCCCGGCGAGGATGCCATTGCCGACCAGCACGCTGCGGAATCCCAGGCGTCGCAGGATCGGGGTCGTCAGGGGCTTGATGCCCATGTTGCCGACGAAGTAGATCAAGATCAGCGCTCCGGAGGCCAGAGCGCTCAAGCCGAAGATCAGCTGGAACAGCAATGGCAGCAGAAACGGTGTCGCCGCGATGGCAATGCGAAACACGCTCCCAGCCGTGATACTCGTGATGGCATAGGTGCGCACCCCTGCGGCCGAGAGCTGCAATAGCGGGTGTCGCGTGTGCGCAAAATGGCCAATCGCGAGCCTGCCGAGCACTGCACCGATCAGGATCAGACTGCCCGAAAGCAGGGCGTCGATGCGCGCCTGCGACAGCGATTGCAATCCATACAGCAGTGCCGTGAGCGCGAGCGCTGCGAGTGCGAAGCCGCGCCAGTCCAGAGGCGCCTGCCCGGCGGCCGTACTGTTGGGCACGAATCGCGCCGCAAGCGTCGCGCCCGCCACGCCCAACGGCACGTTCAGCAGGAAGTTCCAGCGCCAAGAGATATACGTCGTAATGAAGCCGCCGAGCGCGGGCGCTACGACCGGCGCGGCCAGAGCCGGCCACGTGATCAGCGCGATCGCCTGCAACAGTTCGGACTTCTCCGTGCTGCGCAGCACGACCATGCGTCCCACTGGTGTCATGAGCGCCCCGCCCAGCCCCTGTGCCGCGCGCGCCACGCCGAATTGCGCCAGATTGCTGGCCAGACCGCAGCACAGCGAGGCCACGGTGAACAGCACGATGGCCGCCGTGAACACATTGCGCGAGCCGAATCGGTCGGCCAGCCAACCGCTCAGTGGCATGAATACCGCCGCCGACATCAGGTAGATCGTGATGCCGATGCTCACGCCCACCGGTGTCACGCCGAAGGTGGCCGCTATCTGCGGCAACGAGGTGTTGATGATCGTGCTGTCGAGCAGCTGCATGAAGAACGCACCGGCAACGATGCCGGCAATGAGTCGGGTGTCCGCTCGCATGCATCAGTGTAGCGGCTGCGCA
>OBLU010004654.1_pt1 | contig 12335 bp, 9 predicted proteins | sample 1518681 | NCBI WGS metagenome assembly OBLU01 (sample SAMEA3539304, study PRJEB22396) | soil metagenome | biome: tundra; feature: field; material: soil | place: USA | collected 2010-05 | depth 0.15 m | reverse complement strand
TTAAGCAGCTTAATGTGCGCACCCGCACGGAAGCGGTCATCCGATATTTGGAAAAGTAATTCCACCGCTTCTCATTCACTGCCATCATGCGCGGTTAAACGCACGTCCGAACTGCTTTCTCCAGTTTCGCCCCCCCCAAAACAGGGGGGTAGGCATAATCAGAAAAATTGTTCTATAGTAGGAACATGAGTGTGAGCGACAAAGAAAAAATGGGCAGAATGGTTGCCGATTTGCCAGCACTGGAACAGGATTATGGACTGACCGATCGGGAGCGGGAGGTACTACAGTTAATTACCAAGGGGCTGATCAAGAAGGAAATCGCGGAAAAAATCCACCTTAGTTATCACACTGTGGATAGTCACACGCGTAACATTTACACAAAGATGCACGTTCATACGGGTACAGCCGCAGTTGCCAAAGCCTTCGGCGGCAATCGGACATTCGAAATTATTGGTCGTGATTCATCCCGTATTGCGTGATACTTGGGCGGACCTTGGCGGACCTTGATGTGGTATTTTTTAATTGTTAAAATTAGAAATATGATTTGTGGCAATTTTGTTTTTGGATTTGAGTCGGTGCCGGCACTCCAACGCAACGTAGCCTGTAAGCCAAAATGTTCAAATTTTATGTGTCCACACATTGCGAAAAGGTGCATGCCTAAAAAAGAGCCTAATGGATTTACGCTAATTGAACTGCTGGTGGTTATAGCTATCATTGCAATTCTGGCTGCGCTGCTGCTTCCTGCTTTGAGCGGAGCTAAAAAAAGGGCGCAAAGCATGCAGTGCTTGAACAACACCAGGCAACTGATGATGGCGTGGCGTCTATACGTGGATGATAACAACGACCATGTCCCGATGTCCTTTCCGGCTAAATCAACCGATCCCGTATGGGTGAAGGGCACTTTAGACTACAATAATGCAAACGACGATAATTGGAATGTAACCAACACACTTGCCCAAGGCAGCCTGTGGCCTTACACGGGTAACTCCCAATCCATTTACAGATGTCCGGCGGACTTAACCACGGTCACGCCAAGCAGCGGGCCTTTTACTGGGCAAAGTGTTTCTCGCATCCGCTCTTATTCAATGAACGATTGGATGGGCGCGACTGCGGGCTCAGCAACTGTGTTTAGAGGCACTAGTTTTAATGTCTACGATAAGTCGAGTGATATAATTCATCCATCTCCATCAGATCTATGGATTTTGGTCGATCAACACCCGGACAGCATCAGCTCAGGTTGGTTCGTCGTCGATGAGACTGGCTATCCCAACTCTAGTCAAACCAAGCTGGCCGGCATTCCGGCCAGCTATCATAACAAGGCTTGTAGCTTCGCTTTCGCGGACGGCCACGCAGAGAGCCATCGATGGTCGGATGGACGGACGATGCCGCCAATAACATATGTGCAAATAACCACCACGCTGGCTCAGCCTATGAATAATGACATCGTGTGGTTATGGACACACAGCACATGCCCCAAATAATAATATTTTTTGGCTGTGGCAACATACTGCGGCTCCAAAAACATATCTCATAAAAAGCGTTTGCGGCCACTAATCTGCTCATGAATAAAGCCATCAGCGGCCAGTCGACTTCGTTGATCATCATTTATTCCTGGCGCGGTTTTCGCGCGGCAACTCCAGTGGTGCGTTCGGATGACGCGACGACCAAACCCACTAAAATTGCGCGTGACGATTGTCTGCCAGTAAACAAAGTTGTGGCGTTTTTTTCAAACCCATTCGCCAATCTCGCCGACGCGCGCATGGCTCCATTGAAAATTGAAAACGCGCTTGTCACACCCGTTTCCAGCGAACATGGTGCCTGGCTAATCGCCGTTTCCGTTTTTATTTTCATGGCTTTTTCGCCGTCGGGCCGGGTGTGTGTGTGCGTGGCTGGCGCTATCCGAATTGATGCCGACGCGCATCCGTTCCAACGGCATGAGCATCGCGCCGCTCATCAACTAGGCCGTCTCGACGACCATCGCCGCGACATTTCTGCCGACCGTCGGCAGATACGGTTACTCGACCATGGTCTTAGTTTTTGCCGGTTGCACGGTGATTTATTTCATCACCGCCGCGTTTTTCCTGTCGGAAACCAAGGGCAAGACCTTGGAAGAAATTGAAGCGCACTTTGAAGGCGGAAAGAAAATCTGACAGTCAACTGCAACCTCGCGAAATCAAATGTGAAAATAAAATCCCCAACTGCCGGAATTTTCCTCGGTGTATCACTGGCAGCAATCTCCTTTGGCGCCGACACCAACGGCCCGGCCATCATTCCACTGCCGCAAAAAATGGAACATCACGCCGGTGCGTTCAAACTCACACCGGATACCCGCATCTATGTGGATTCCGCTTCGCGCGAAGCTGAATTTTTTTTGACAGACCGGCTTCGCAAGTCTACCGGTTATCCGCTCAAAACCGACACGAAATTCCTTTCCAGCACGGCCATAAAGAATGGCATTCTGTTGACGACCAAAGATGCAAATACGAATTTGGGGGCGGAAGGTTACGAACTCGGCATCGCGCCGGATTCAGTCATGATTTGCGCGCCGACGCAGGCAGGTTTGTTTTACGGCGTGCAAACTTTGCTCCAATTGTTGCCGCCGGAAATTTTTTCCGCAAACCTGATCACGAATGTGGACTGGCAAATGCCATGTGTTCAAATTGAAGACTGGCCGCGATTCAAGTGGCGCGGATTGATGCTCGACGTGAGCCGCCATTTTTACAACAAGTCCCAAGTCGAAACCATTCTCGACGCGATGGCATTACACAAGCTGAACGTGTTTCACTGGCATTTGACGGACGATCAAGGCTGGCGGATTGGAATCAAAAAATATCCGAAGCTCACCCAAATCGGCGCGTGGCGGGCGGGCGTTGGTTTCGGTCTTGATCCAAAATCCACGACGGCTTACGGCCCGGATGGACGTTATGGCGGATACTACACCCAGAAGGACATTCGCGAGGTTGTGGCCTATGCGGCGGCACGGCACATTACCATTGTTCCGGAGATCGAAATGCCCGGCCATTCGAGCGCGGCGCTGGTGGCGTATCCGCAATTCAGCTGCACCGGCGGGCCATTCACAATTCCGCTCAAAGGCGGGGTTTTCAACGGCATCTATAACCCAGCCAATGATGAGACATTCAAATTTTTGGACGACGTGCTGACCGAAGTGTTTCAACTTTTCCCAGGCAAATATATTCACATTGGCGGCGATGAGGTGCCGAAAGACACTTGGAAAAACAGTCCGGAATGTCAGGCGCTCATGAAACGGGAAGGGTTGAAGAATGAAGAGGAATTGCAAAGCTGGTTCATCCGGCGCATTGAAAAATTCGTCAGCGCTCACGGACGCACGATGATTGGCTGGAGCGAAATTCTGCAAGGTGGACTCGCGAGCAACGCCGTCGTCATGGATTGGATTGGCGGCGCGACAGAAGCCGCCAGTTCCGGCCACGATGTCGTGATGTCGCCCACTGGTTATTGCTACCTCGATCTATATCAATCGAAAGATCGTTCTACAGAACCACAGGCCATCGGCGGCTTTATATCACTGGGGAAAATTTATTCCTTCGCGCCAACACCCGAAAATCTGCCCAAGCAATACGAATCACACATCCTCGGCGCGCAGGCCAACCTGTGGACCGAATGTATCCCCAACTTAAATTGCGCGGAGTATATGATTTTCCCGCGCCTCACGGCGCTGGCGGAAGTGGATTGGTCGCCCAAATCGACGCGCAACTTCGATGATTTTTCCCGCCGCCTGCAAATTGAATTCCAAAGGTTTGACCGACTCGGCGTCAACTACCGTCGCATTACCACGAACGCTCCCGCAGTCAATCCAGCCAAATGAACAACTTGTGCCCGTTTAAAATCCCCGCGCCGCTCGATCCCGGCTTCCAGCCAGCGGCGCTGTCCAATCGTCACTACGCCGCCGCCGCAAAAAAATCCGGCAACGCGGTGCCGCTCGTCATCGGCCTCGAACGCGAAGGCGGTTTGCTTTCGCGTTTTGAAACTATCGTGAACCCAAATGCGGACGCCGACACGCTGCGTTACGTCGAGCGGCTGGTGAAATATTTGCTCTGGGCACGCGGAGGGTGGAGGATTCACTTCGGCGGCCCAAAACAAATTGGTGAAGCTATCCGTCGCGTTTACTCGTCGAATGGCGGACGGAAATTTGATGTGGAATTGATGAGCCGCGTTTACGACCACCCGTTTGAATTTGTGGTAACGGATGCGAAGTCCGTGCCCGCCGAAAAAGAAATGAATATCGCGCTTGGGGGTCATCTCGATGGCTGCCGCATCGGCTTCGATCTCGGCGCGAGCGATTACAAAATCACCGCCGTGAAAAACGGCGAGGTGGTTTTCAGCGACGAATGTCCATGGAATCCCAAAGACCAGTCCGATCCGCAATATCACTACAACCACCTCAACGCCGGTTTGAAAAATGCCGCCGCGCATTTGCCGCGCGTGGACGCCATCGGTGGCAGTTCGGCGGGAGTGATCGTGGACAACAAAATCATGGTTGCATCGTTGTTTCGCGCCGTACCACCCGCACAATTCGACAAGGCCAAAAATCTTTTCCTTCGCATTCGCGACGAATGGAAAGTGCCGGTGGCGGTGGCCAATGATGGCGACGTGACGGCGCTTGCGGGCACGATGTCGCTCAATACGAACGGCATGCTTGGAGTCGCGCTGGGTTCGAGCCAGGCTGCCGGTTATATCAACCCGCAAGGTTTCGTGACCGGCTGGTTAAACGAACTTGCGTTTGCTCCCGTAGATTATGATTCCAACGCCGCTGATGATGAATGGTCAGGTGATCGTGGTGCCGGTGTGCTTTATTTCTCGCAGCAAGCGGTGAACAAACTTTTGCCCGCCGCCGGTATCAACCTCCCGGACGAAATGGACTTGCCCCAGCGGCTCATGGAAGTCCAGAGCCTGATGGCCAAGGGTGATCCGCGCGCCGCGAAAATCTACGGGACCATCGGTGTCTATCTTGGTTACACGATTCCTCACTATGCGGATTTTTACGAATTCCACCATATGCTGATTCTCGGTCGCGTAACGACGGGCATGGGCGGCGACATTGTGCTGGCCAAGGCGCGCGAAGTGATGGAAACAGAATTCCCGGAGTTGGCGGCGAAAATTGAATTGCATATTCCTGGTGAAAAAAGCCGCCGCGTCGGCCAAGCCGTGGCCGCTGCCAGTCTGCCGATGTTGCGAAAATGAATTTATGAAATTACACCAGCCAACAGCTGAAATATTTGTGCCGGACGGTCTGCCTGATGCACCGGCGTTGGAACGCGTGACGCACCTTGGCATCGGCGCGCATCCGGACGATTTGGAGTTCATGGCGTTTCACGGCATCCTTGAATGTTATGCCAGTGACAGGCAATGGTTCGGCGGCGTCACTTGCACGAATGGCTCCGGCAGCGCGCGAACCGGCGACTATAAAAAATTCAGCGGCGCGGACATGATAGCTGTGCGGCGGCGCGAGCAAAACGTAGCGGCGGTCGTTGGAAAATATGGCGTGATGATTCAACTGGATTATCCAAGCAGCACGGTCAAAAGCGCGACGGATACGGCGTTCAAAAATGATTTGAAGAAAATTCTCACCGCCGCGAAACCGGAAATTGTCTATACACACAATCCGGCGGACAAACACGACGCGCATATCGGCGTCGTCATCGCTGCGTTACAGGCGATGCGTGAACTGCCGCGCAATCAGCGTCCGAAAAAAGTCTGGGGCTGCGAAGTCTGGCGCAACCTCGACTGGCTGCCCGATGTCGACAAGGTGCTGATGAATGTGAGCGGCCACGATAATCTCGCCGCTGCGCTGAACGGCATTTTCGATTCGCAGATCGCCGGAGGCAAGCGTTACGACTTGGCCACACTGGGGCGTCGTTCAGCCAACGCGACGTTTTTCGAGCCGCACGCGACGGACGCAGCTAGTCAACTGATTTTTGGCATGGATTTGACACCGCTGGTCAAGGACGGGTCGTTGGACATTGTGGAATTTGTTTGCGGTTTCATCCAAAAATTCCGGGACGATGTGAAGTCAAAATTGAACCAGCGGCTCGGCCGCATTTGAAATCATGGAAATCATTATTCAACCCACGCCTGAAGCTGCCACGAAAATCGCGCCGTGCTTGGTCTGGCAACGGGCAGCACGCCACTATTGCTCTATCGTGAACTGATTACGCTGAAACTCGATTGGCGCGAAGTCACGATGTTCAATTTGGATGAAAACATCGGCATTTCGCCGCAGCATCCGCAGTAATATCACAACTTTATGTGGGAAAATCTGTTTCAGCATGTGAACATCGCCAGCAAGAACGTGCATATTCCCGATGGCCTTGCAAAAGACGTTCCGGCGTTCTGTGATCGCTATGAGAAAAAAATCAACCCGGCGGGAGGAATTGATTTGCAGGTGCTGGGCATCGGTGTCGACGGCCATATTGGATTTAATGAACCGACATCGTCGCTGGCCTCGCGCACACGCATCAAGACGCTGACCCGGCAAGCTCGCAAAGATAACGCGCGCTTTTTTGGCAGCGAAGAACAAGTACCGCACCATGTGATCATGATGGGCATCGGCACGATCATGGAAACGCGACAGTGCCTATTGCTGTCGGTGTTGCAGCAGCATCCGAATACAAAGTTATGCCTGGACGCGGAGGTGTCTTCGCGCTTGAAAAGGGGTGATTATTACCGTTGGGCATATGACCACAAACCCGAGTGGCAGCAGTTTTTGTATTCTGCTTCGACAGAATGCTGTCACGATACGTCAACGAATTGTGCTGGGCCGACAAAAAATCTACAGCGTCCGCACTTCCCATATAGGAGATACTTTTTATGTTAATCAAAATACTTCCTAATTGTTCAGAACTTGGCCAAGTGGCGGCGGATGAGGCCGCGGTGGTGCTTCGAGATGCGATTGCGAGACAGGGTAAGGCGCGGATCATCGCGGCGACCGGCGCTTCCCAAATTTCTTTTCTCAAGGAACTGACGGCGTCCCCAAAGATAAATTGGCAACAGGTCGAGATGTTTCACCTCGATGAGTATGTGGGTTTGCCAATTACGCATGGAGCCAGTTTTCGCAAGTATCTCTTGGAGCGGTTGATCAAACCTGCTTGTGTCGGACGTTATCATTTGCTGGATGGCGAGGGCGATGTGGCAGTTGTTTGCCGAAAGATTGGCGCTGAACTGAACGCCGCGCCGATTGATGTGGCATTCGTGGGCATTGGCGAAAATGGACACTTGGCGTTCAACGACCCGCCAGCAGATTTTAAAACTGAAGAACCTTACCTCGTGGTTAATCTGGACGAGGGCTGTCGGCGTCAGCAGGTGGGCGAGGGATGGTTCAAGAACCTGTCAGAAGTTCCTCAGCAGGCGATTTCAATGTCGATTCGTCAAATTCTCAAGGCACGGAAGATTCTTTGCATCGTTCCTGATCGGCGAAAAGCGCAGGCGGTCAAAGCGTGTCTGGAAGGTGAAATCAGTCCTGCTGCGCCAGCTTCCATCCTTCGGACACATCCGGACGTGACGCTTTATCTCGACATGAATTCGTCTTCCTTGCTTGACCAGCGAACATCGAACCTTGGTTAGCTAGTTCCCCGCATAATGTGCATTTGACGACGTCGATCAACTACGACATAATGAAATAAAATAAAAAAGGAGTCACGCTGTATGATGAAAACATTTATAAAAATCAAATTACCTAAATTCACAAGCAATTCAAGGGTAAGGCGGGCAAGCTTCTTTATTGCGCGCACGCTGATGTTTATAATTATCATGAATCTGTGGGCGGTTGTTAAAGCAGCCAACACCTCCTATGTTTCGAGCAACCTTGTGTTGGTGATTAATTCATCAGGCAATGCCGTGGGGCTGACAAATCGTCTTACCGGTGTTAATTGGATTACCACACCCACCAGTGTGTATAGTTTGTCGGGGGGGAATGGCCTCACCAAGACCGTCAGTTATACCCCCCTCACGAATGGCGAAATACTGGTCACGCTGACGCTGACGAATTCCACCACCACAAATATTTTTGTCACTCCCTCATTCCCTTACCTGGCAGGGCTCAACAATCCGGGGGCCGGTTACGGCACTCTTACCTACTGCTTTCCGCAAATTGGCGATGTCAGCAGGACCGCCACCGGGTTCTCCGGCAGATATTACGGCGGCGACTTTCCGATGCAGTTCATGGATGCTTACAACGGCTCGGCAGGCGGCATCTATGTCATGACACACGACCTGTCGGACGCTTTTAGAGAATATGAAATCAATGACGTGTCGGGCTCGAGTATAAATTTCATAGTGGCTTACGCTGGCCAAACGGTCAAACCCGGCACCAGTTGGGTCCTGACGTTTGTAATCGGCGCCCATACGGGAGACTGGCATGCTGCGTTCAACGCCTATCGGAACTGGGTTGCAACCTGGTATGCGCCCCTGGTTCCCCGGAAGTCCTGGTTCCAGGATGTTTACAATCTCAGAGAACTGTTCCTTTATACGAACACCGCCATTGGAGATACCCCGGCCTACAATCCGACGACGCAGACCTACTCGTTCAGCTCGTTGCTGGCACGGGATCAGGCGGCTTTTGGCGGGGATGATTACGTCCACTTGTTCGATTGGTCACAAACCCCGACCAATGGGCGGGTGGGCGATTATAATCCATGGGCCTATCTGGGTGGCGTCGCCGCCTTTTCCAATCAAGTCGTCCAAATGCAGGCTGCAAACGTCCCGGTGGGTTTGTACTTCGAAGGCTACCTGCTGGCTAAAATATCTACTGTCGGCCAAACCTACGGCACCAATTGGCAGCTCCTGAACTCGCAGGGAGTACCCTACACCAGGATGGGTGCGAATTATTACTATCCCTGTCCGCTTGTTTCGGCTTGGACGAACTATATAACCGGCGCGTGTGTGGCCGCGATTTCAAACTGTGCGGCGAACGGGGTTTACATTGATGAATTCGGTTTTGGCTGGCAATATCCGTGCTACGACTCAGATCATGGGCACGTGGTGCCCAGTGATCAGGTTCAGCTTGAAGGGGCGATGATGAGACAGATACGTCTGTCCCTGCCAGCCTCGACCGTTCTTTACTCGGAGGAGCGAAACGTTGATGTGAACAGCCAGTATCAGGACGGCTCGTTCACTTATTCCATCAATCAAACCAGCACCAGCGACAATCCTTCGCGTCTCAATCTGGCCCGCTTCGCGCTTCCGGACTACAAAGTATTTGAGATACTTAGTGTGGATACGCCAGTGGGAAACAATCCGCAATTGTATATGAGCGTCTTCTTCAATGGCGAGGGGTTCTGGCTCGAAGGGCCGGCCACCAACACCGCGTGGTTCCCCACCAACATCTGCAGTCTGATTACCAAGGAGCACGCGATTTTGAGGAAGTATGCGGACGCGTTTCGCAGCACGAATCCCATCCCCTTGGTGGCGACGCTCAATACCAACATTTACGCGAACATGTTCCCCGGCGCCAACCGCACGGTCTGGACGCTCTACAACGCCGGCAGCCAGACCGTGACTGGCCAGTTGCTGACGGTGCCCTATAACACCAATTTTCAATACTATGACGCTTGGAATGGACAATCCCTGACCCCTCAGATCAACGGCACCAACGCCACTTTGACCCTTAGCATCCCGCCAGGCAGCGCGGGTTGTGTGGTGGAAGAGGCACCGCCATTGATCAGTATCAGTCAATCCGGGGAGAGTGTAATTCTAACCTGGAGTGGAGGCACCTTGCAGCAATCCACCAACCTGCTTACCGGAAGTGGATGGTCTGCTGTAACAGGCGTGTCACCGTTGAATTTGGGAGCGCCAACAAATTCACCAGCGTTCTTCCGCGTAATGCAGTGATTGGGCGGGGTGCCTTTGCAGCGGAATCCCGGTTGCACAATCCGATCGCAGGATTGCAACCGGGATTCTTTGTTTGCAAAATTGCCTGCAATACAAATCACACCTCGGCAAGACCTTTGAAAAAGTGCTCTTGCCCGTCCTGCTGCCGGGCAGTGTGATCGTGTTGGATAACGCGCGGCTTCATCAATTCCCGACGACGCCCAAGCTGGTGGAAGCTGCGGGCTGTCAGTTGATGTTTTTGCCGCCCTGCTCGCCCGACCTCAATCCAATCGAACATCTCTGGGCCGCGTTCAAGACCCGCCTGAGTCACCCCCCCCACTTTCCCTTTTATCGCACAATATGTGCCAATGTTATTGTTAATTGCTATAGATTTTTGTTAGCCCTACGGAATCGGCACCGGCCATCACGCATTTACGTGGTAGCAAATGAGGTTGCTGCATGTAATACTCTCGCGAAATCAAAGGCAATCACATTTTAACGAGAAAACATTTATAAAAATCAAATTACCTAAATTCACAAGCAATTCAAGGGTAAGGCGGGCAAGCTTCTTTATTGCGCGCACGCTGATGTTTATAATTATCATGAATCTGTGGGCGGTTGTTAAAGCAGCCAACACCTCCTATGTTTCGAGCAACCTTGTGTTGGTGATTAATTCATCAGGCAATGCCGTGGGGCTGACAAATCGTCTTACCGGTGTTAATTGGATTACCACACCCACCAGTGTGTATAGTTTGTCGGGGGGGAATGGCCTCACCAAGACCGTCAGTTATACCCCCCTCACGAATGGCGAAATACTGGTCACGCTGACGCTGACGAATTCCACCACCACAAATATTTTTGTCACTCCCTCATTCCCTTACCTGGCAGGGCTCAACAATCCGGGGGCCGGTTACGGCACTCTTACCTACTGCTTTCCGCAAATTGGCGATGTCAGCAGGACCGCCACCGGGTTCTCCGGCAGATATTACGGCGGCGACTTTCCGATGCAGTTCATGGATGCTTACAACGGCTCGGCAGGCGGCATCTATGTCATGACACACGACCTGTCGGACGCTTTTAGAGAATATGAAATCAATGACGTGTCGGGCTCGAGTATAAATTTCATAGTGGCTTACGCTGGCCAAACGGTCAAACCCGGCACCAGTTGGGTCCTGACGTTTGTAATCGGCGCCCATACGGGAGACTGGCATGCTGCGTTCAACGCCTATCGGAACTGGGTTGCAACCTGGTATGCGCCCCTGGTTCCCCGGAAGTCCTGGTTCCAGGATGTTTACAATCTCAGAGAACTGTTCCTTTATACGAACACCGCCATTGGAGATACCCCGGCCTACAATCCGACGACGCAGACCTACTCGTTCAGCTCGTTGCTGGCACGGGATCAGGCGGCTTTTGGCGGGGATGATTACGTCCACTTGTTCGATTGGTCACAAACCCCGACCAATGGGCGGGTGGGCGATTATAATCCATGGGCCTATCTGGGTGGCGTCGCCGCCTTTTCCAATCAAGTCGTCCAAATGCAGGCTGCAAACGTCCCGGTGGGTTTGTACTTCGAAGGCTACCTGCTGGCTAAAATATCTACTGTCGGCCAAACCTACGGCACCAATTGGCAGCTCCTGAACTCGCAGGGAGTACCCTACACCAGGATGGGTGCGAATTATTACTATCCCTGTCCGCTTGTTTCGGCTTGGACGAACTATATAACCGGCGCGTGTGTGGCCGCGATTTCAAACTGTGCGGCGAACGGGGTTTACATTGATGAATTCGGTTTTGGCTGGCAATATCCGTGCTACGACTCAGATCATGGGCACGTGGTGCCCAGTGATCAGGTTCAGCTTGAAGGGGCGATGATGAGACAGATACGTCTGTCCCTGCCAGCCTCGACCGTTCTTTACTCGGAGGAGCGAAACGTTGATGTGAACAGCCAGTATCAGGACGGCTCGTTCACTTATTCCATCAATCAAACCAGCACCAGCGACAATCCTTCGCGTCTCAATCTGGCCCGCTTCGCGCTTCCGGACTACAAAGTATTTGAGATACTTAGTGTGGATACGCCAGTGGGAAACAATCCGCAATTGTATATGAGCGTCTTCTTCAATGGCGAGGGGTTCTGGCTCGAAGGGCCGGCCACCAACACCGCGTGGTTCCCCACCAACATCTGCAGTCTGATTACCAAGGAGCACGCGATTTTGAGGAAGTATGCGGACGCGTTTCGCAGCACGAATCCCATCCCCTTGGTGGCGACGCTCAATACCAACATTTACGCGAACATGTTCCCCGGCGCCAACCGCACGGTCTGGACGCTCTACAACGCCGGCAGCCAGACCGTGACTGGCCAGTTGCTGACGGTGCCCTATAACACCAATTTTCAATACTATGACGCTTGGAATGGACAATCCCTGACCCCTCAGATCAACGGCACCAACGCCACTTTGACCCTTAGCATCCCGCCAGGCAGCGCGGGTTGTGTGGTG
>OBLU010004653.1_pt1 | contig 12335 bp, 15 predicted proteins | sample 1518681 | NCBI WGS metagenome assembly OBLU01 (sample SAMEA3539304, study PRJEB22396) | soil metagenome | biome: tundra; feature: field; material: soil | place: USA | collected 2010-05 | depth 0.15 m | reverse complement strand
TTTCATGCCCGCAAGTCTATCACCCTATGTCCCAATGTCAATATGAAATGCTATAGGCAGTGAAAATTGCAGTTTGGGATTAGTGCAAAGTTCAATCAGGAATTGCTCAATGGACAGCACGTTCAAAGAGCGCGACGGCGTGAATTGATAGGAATTCTTCGTGTGTTCGCGGGAAGTCAGAGCTCGGCGGCGGCAAAGTTGAATGAGGTAACTGCCTTTTTCAGCCGGCTGAATTTCTTCGATGAGTAATCTATTCCAGGACCGTTCCAACTCAAACTTGACGCTGGAAACCAACTCGCCGGGATACATTTTTTCCGGCGCAACGCGCGTCTTGTGCATGGCCGGTGTGCCGAGGCGGTCGGGAAACATTTCCACCAGCTCGCGCGCGATGCGCTTGAAGCCGCCTTCCTTCAGGGAAAGCCCTTGCAGATACCAGATAAAATCCCGCTTGGCGGCAAAGAGCAAAACGGCGGCGCGCAGCGACACGATCACGCCGCTGACACCGCGCACGCTGGCGAATTCCGTGCTCTTCATGTATCCAGCCTGCGAAAGCAATGGGTTTGATTCGGTTGTGTTCATGGCGTTTCTTGAGTCTGGAAAAACTCGCGATAGTTCGGTGTGCCTTTTGCCAGATTCTTTTTCCCAAGAATCGTGGCATCAATGGCCGCCTGCAAATGCGCGCTGATTTCATCAAAGCGCGAAACGTCGTGCAAATCGCAATGGAGTTGTGCTGCCGCGATTTTTTTCACCGATCCAAAAGTAATTTTGCCGGTGAACTTCTGACCAAACCCAGCCCCGGCCCTGCGGAATTCCGCCAACCGTTCGACCAAATAATCCACATACTTGATTTGGTCGTGGCCGGCCGGTTTTAATTGATAAATGAATTTTCCATCAGCCTCGGTAAGTGAATTTGCCGGCCGGGTGTCGCCCAGCAATTCCAGTGCGCGGCGGCTTTGGTCGTCATCTTCCACCAGCTCGGCGGGAATCCCCAGCCGGCGGGCCTTGGATTTGTTCGCGGTGTTTTGGCGGCGCTTGTCGGTGATGGCCTGGCGTTGCGCGTGCATTTGCTCGGCGCTGGATTCGATTCTTGAATTGAGAATCACGCGGCGCGTGGTGCCATCCGCCACGCCGGCCAGCGCATTCGTTGCGCCGCGAATTTGCGCCAGCAAATCCCGGCGCGGATTGCCAAACTCGCCCGTCATATCTTTCAACTCGGTATCCACCGCGCTCATGTGCAATCCGATTTTTTTAAGTTCGCTCGCCAGCACGCTACAGCCGGTTGCGATCCGTGATTCATCTGCCGATGGCTGCTGGCACGTTTCGACAGTGAAAGTTTTGCGATGGTCCAGACTCATAAAAGTAACCATTGAACAATCTTGGCGATCCACCAGCGCCCAGAATTCTTCGCCGACATGTTGCGGCAGTTCGCCGCCGCGCACTTGGATTTTGCGGCCGTAGTGGCGGAAGTTGACGCCGCCAGCCTCGACGGTGACGCGGTAGCGTTCGTTGGCCAGCATCCAAAGAAGTCGGTTGTCGAATTTGATCGGCGGATCGTTCGTGTCTTTCAACACCTCAAAAGCTTCGTTTGGCGTGAGTCCGTGCAAGTGCCCAAATTGCGGCGCGGCATTCCATTCTTTAATCATGCGGTGCATGACGCGGATAAATTCTGCAAACGTGTAGCGGAATTTTGTGGCGTCCACCTTGCCCGAATTTATCAGGCGCGTCTCACGCTTGAAATCATCCGACGCATCGAGCATTTGCAACCTGCCAGCGTAACCGGGATGGCGTTCCATTTGGCGTTGGAACAAATCAAAAGATTTTTCCAGCTCGCCCTTGCTGGTGGGACTCATCTTGTCGAAATGGTGAATCGTGCAGCCATATTGAGCCAGGCCGGCAACCACTGTGCGGCCTTGATCGTCCACCTTGCCATTCACGTTCAAGGATTTTCCGAAGGTAAATCCGTTTTCAACATACAGCTTGCGCGGGACATCATGCCGCCGGAAGCCGTCCAGAATCGCCGCGCAAACCAGTTCAGCGGTCGGGGCTTTGTCGTTGGACATGGACCAGCCAACCCATTTACGGCTGGCAAAATCCATAACGGTGATGATTTGCGGCTGAATAAGCGAAACCGTGCCGTCTGGATTTCTAAAAGCCACGACCACGTTGGAGGTCCAATCATCAACCGCCCAGCGCGCCATCGTCGGAATGCCGTCGGCATTGCGCGTGATGCTGCCAACCATTTTGCGCAAGTGGCGTTTGCCTTTCGTCCGCGCGTAAAGCGCGTCCACCTTTTCCCGGTTCACAATCTGATAAAATGCGCGCGGACATTTGCGCGGGCGGTCGGGATGGCGTTTGCGCGTTTCTTCACTGAGCAGCGGATATTCTTCGCGCCAGACGGCATCTATCCGTTTGCCGTTTTTCAAAACGGCTGAATGGCGCACGCGCCGAATGTCCTTTGATGGATAATCAAAGCGGTTGCCATTGTCTTTGCGTCCATCCGCGAGCGATTCGGGATTGCCGCGCTGCCACTGGTCCAGCTTGCGCTCAAAGGCCATGCGCAGCGCGTTGCGCGTCGGGGCGATGAATTTGGCGCGGGCGAAAAGAAACTCGCGCACGCGGCGCGCGGCGGAATTTTCCGATTGCCCGGCGCGGACCAGCGAGGCGAATTTTTGCAGCGCCAGCGCCCAGAGTCCGACGCGCTCGGCTTCGCTGGGATCGTGCGGGTTGATGCACGCGGCAATGAGGTTTTCCAGTTCCTCGAAATCATCCGCCAGCGCTTCGGAAACAACATCCGCCGGCAATTCCTTTTGCTTCAGCCGGCCTGGCAAATAAATTTCGAGGCGGTTCCATTCTTCCGCGCCGTTGTCGCGGCGCAGCGTCCGCATGAATAGTTCGCGCCAGTAGCGCGGCGTGATCCGGTTGCCAAAAGCGCGCTGGTAATCTTCAATCCCACGATTCTCAATTTCCGTCGCGGACAAATTCAGGCCGTGCTGCTGAACTAAAAACGGCTTCAGTGCGTCGCGGAGTTTTGTCGCGGCCTGAATGTCCGCATCGGAAATTTTATTTAGTGGAATCGCCGGTTGCCACGCGGCGCGCGGCATGGAAATCAGGGCTTCAATCGTGCGGCAGCGTTGCTGCGTTGCTTCAGCCGCCATGCGTTCGCGCAACGGCGCGGGCAATTGGTCCACCGTCCATGCAGCGGCTTCGTTGCCAGCCACGATCCGCACGCCGGCTGGCGGCACGTCGCGCAAATGCCATTGCAGCGCCTGACGTTTCATCCCCATCACGGCGGCAATCTGCGCCGCCGTAAAAGCGGCGGCGTGGCTGATGAGGTTGGAATCCATATCGGGTTTAATGCGTGTCGAAGATCATTGATTCTTGGAGATGGCGCGGATCTGGCCTTTGTGCGCCTCAATTTCCTGCTGGTGTTTGAGCAGCACCGCCTTGATGTCGCTAAATCCGCCGGCGACGCCGCCGGTGAAATGTTCGACGGCCTGGGCGGTTTGTTGCGATGAATAAATGACTTTATTGGCGGATGCCTGATGCAACTGGGCGACGTGAGCATCGGTTTGCCGCTGGGCCTGGTCCTCGGATTTGTCCGCGCCGATTTGTTTGCGGAGACCGGCGGCTTTGCCGGATTCGGTGCCGGCTTCATCCGTCAATTTCTTCTGGGCTTCGCGCTTGGCATCCTCGTTTTCCTTGTAGGTGCGTGCCGCATCAATTTGGGCTTGCGCCTGCCCCTGGCGCGTCTTTTCAATGCCGCGCGCGTCGGCTATCGTCCCGGAATAGCCATACCGTTTGTCAAATTCCCAAATGTCCCCTTGTTTTTTTCAGCTTGCCGCCCAGCCCCTCATATTCCGCATTTTCGGGTTTGGCCAGCCGATCCAGCAAAGCCAGATGTTCCTTGATTTCTTTTTTGGCCTTTTCCGCCCCGACGGCGTTTTCGTCCAAGGCTTTTTGATTCACTTCCGCCACGGCCTTGGGCGCAACCTTGATGCCCAGCGCAGACTGCATTTTTTCCCGCGCATCAATTTCCAGGTTGGCCGCCTCACGCTCTTTATTGGCCATCTGCTGCTGGCGGTTGGTTTCCTCCGCCTTGGTGCCGGCGTCGCCGAAAATGTTTTTGATGTTGTCCTGTGCCGCCTTGTAGGCATCCGGCGACATCTCGCCTTTGTGCAGCTCCAAATCCGCCAGCGCTTTTTCTTTTTCAGCGGCGAGCACTTCCTTGATTAATTTCAACTCGCTGGCAAGGTGTTTTTCCTCCGCCGTGGCGTCGGCTTCCGGCGAGTTTTGCGCGGCGATGACTTTGGCGCGGGCTTCCGCGTATTGGTTCCAAGCCGTGGCGGCGGCCGAAATGTGGGCGGTGGCACCTTCCGGAAGGCCGACTTTGATCTCGCCAGTGATGGCCGCCTGAATGTCAACCCAGGTATTTTTTAGAAATTCGACCGCCTTGGCGGCGGCAAAAGCGGAGGCGGCCACACCGCCAAGGAACAATCCGCCCACGCCAGAGATGCCGGCTGCCCGGCCAAGTTCGTTGCCGACGAGCCGGATTTCGCGCCGGCTCTCGCCAAATTTTTCAGTGCTGTCTTTGACCGCGTCGGTGGTTTTGAGCGTGGCTTTTTCCAAGTCCGCGTTCGACGCATTGATGACGCCCATTTCCTTGGCCAGCGCCTGCGATTCACCGGCTGCCGATTTGAAACCGGTGTTGTCGGCGTCGCTGATGATGTGGATTTTAAATTCCTGGTCGGACATAGCTCAAATGGTGGGTTACGGGTTTCCCGTGACTGCCGGTGAATCTCACTGACAAACCTGCCAACTTGGAAAAACGGGTTTGAAAGCCCCTCACCAAAAGACGGGGGATATAATTTACTGGGGCATTAATGGGGCTGGCTTGCCCGCTGGCAAGCCAGATTGAAAAACGGCTGGCACCGGACTTTGGAGCAACGTCGGACGCGCTGGCGGGCAAAATGGCTTTTGCGGGTTTCATTGCAACCGCCTTTCCAGAAACGCCGCCAGACTGGCGCGCGTCAGTTCGCGGTGCTGGCCAGTCCGGCGCGGACCTTCCGTTAGTTCGCCGGCCCGAACCAAGCGTGAAATTGTTGAACTGTTGATTATCCATTGAACTTCGATCTCGCCGCGTGGAAAGCTCTGGCGGGGGCCAAGGATTTGCGGGATGATGATTCCCGGCGCGGCCCATTTGTCCACGTTGCCCCAAATTTCCTCTTTCCAAAAACGCAGTTCGCGGGCCTTGCGGCCGGCCACTGGCGAAATGTCAAACACCCAGCGCAGAAATTTCGGATGCGTCGCATCGCCAACGGATTTCAAAACGCTTTCAGCATCGCACCCGCGCACCACGCGCACCACGCCCAGCGTGATAAATACAATCCGGGGACTAATTGCGGAAGCGGCCTGCGTTTCAGCGCCAGGCCGTTTGCCGGGCAATTGGTTCGCCAATTGGCAAATTGCCAGCGGCTGCGCCCGGCGCGGCATTACCGATTCGGTAACTCCCTTTTTTGGAAGCGGACGGCGCGGCGGCGTTGTGACATTGTTGAGCATCAGATTTGAAAATCAGATTGTGCGGGGGCCGGCTTGCGGGCCGTGCGATCCGGCAGCCGACGACGAATGTCGGCAATGATTCCCAGCCGCGTGGCGCCCAGTTCGGTTTGCGCCGTGGCGATGGCTTTCAGTTTGGACTGCATCAAATAAAAGCCGGCAACGGGAAAGTGATAGCGCACTTGGCCGTAAGAAATTCTCAGCGGCTTGTGCGCGTGGCGTCCGCGCCCAAAGCTGCCGCCGCGTGCGGAAAACTTTTGCCAGGCGGCCAGCATATGCGGGTGACGCGTGCGGCTGCAAAAATCGGTGAAGCGAACCAACAGCGGCGCGGGAATGGCGGCCCGGCGCGGACGGTATTGAATTATCAGCGCGGACGGCACTTCGCCGCCGCGCTTCCAAACTTTGAACAACCTGCGCAGCGAGCCGGCGCACAAAGCCATGTGGCGCGCGGGATCGGATTTGAATTTGCGCCCGTTGAAATTACGCGCCACGCGGCGCAACGCCTTGGATTTAGTTTCGCCGCACGAGATGGCTTGCTGAAGCGACAGGCAGGCGCGGTGCAATTTGTTGGCGCGTTCGGTTTGCCAGGCGGGAATTGATTTTGAAGCGGGGAGGAATTTCATGGCTTCGCATCAAGTTGGATAGGGCGGCGCGGCGGCACCTGGCCGCCGCGCCGCTTTGATATGCTGAAGCCCCTCCCCGGAGCGGTCGCGCATAAAAGTTGGGCTGCCCGGCGTCCGCTCCAGGCAGCCTGTGGACGTCTGGAGATGTCCACCGGAGGGGAAAATCAAAAAGACCCCCGATGGCGCTAACCCTAACGTATTCACAAAAATTTTCAACGCGCACTCCTTACACTTGGCATGAACGACCGCCGATAACTTTCCGCCAGATCGGGCCGGCGGGACGCAACGGCGTTCACGGCCGCATCAAACGACAGGCCGAGCGCCTGTGCGGTTTGGACTTCCCGCAAGAATGCCGACCGGCCGGATTCACCGGCCTGCACGGCTTGCGCAGTGGCGCGTTTTTGGGCGGCTTGCTGGAAGCTCGCGCAGTATAACTGGTAAAGTGGAAAGTTTGCGCGAGCCAATTGAACCAGCGCTTCCGTCTCGGTGATGCCTCTGGCGGCGGACATGGCCTTGGCCTGCGCAACGAAGGGATGATTCTCTAAGGCCAAGTGCGGCGCAAATGGCGTGTTTGCCGGGCCTTCAGTGTGCGTAAGGCCCGCAATCTGTGCGGCCAGGGCCGGATGCTCACTCGCAATTTCAATTGCCGCTTTCGCAATGGAGATTCCCTTTTGCCGGGCGCGGTTCAATACCATATCCGTCCAATTCCCCGGCGGTTCGGCAGCGGGAGACTTTTCCGCCCGGTCGCTCGCATCACTGGCCTGCGCTTTGGCGATGGATTGAAACGCCGCCTTGTTCACCAGCCCGCCGAGGTTCACCTTGATGCCCAGCGGCTCGTGCGTGGCCGCGTCGAAATCCCATTGGGGGCTGAAGCGCTCAAATTCATCGTCGCGGATTGCCTCCCTGGCTTTGCTTGTCCATTTGCCAATGAGCCGGATGCCGCCAGTCTTCGGATCGTTGCCGCCCCAGGTGAAGCGCAGCGGGCGGCTTGAGGCCGCGCCGTCCTCGTGATTGTAATCGGTAAACGGCTTGTCGCCTTGACCCGCATTGGCCTTCGCCAGCAGCGTTTGCAATTGCTGGTTAAAAAGTTCCGCGTGCTTCGCGGTGACAGTGAAAGTCAGGCGGCGCGGCGAGCCGTTGACAAAGCAGGTGATGTCCTGTGGTCCGGGCGGCATCCATTGCATATCATATTCCGGCGCGTCCGCGCTTGCGGGCAACGACAGGAGGTCCGGCGACGTGGCAAAACTGGCATACGCGGTGGCGTGGGCGGCAGCCCCGGCCTGCGCTGTGGCAATGCCTTCAATGCGGCGCTGCAAGCCTTCAAGTTTCAAAAGCAATGGCGCTTGGGCGGCGCGCATTGCTTGGGCGGTTGCCTGCTCAATCAAATTGGCAGTGGCGGACAGTGGGTGGTGTGTGGTCATGGCATCGTGGAAAATTTTGAGTCGGAAAAAACCCCGGCACCGCAAATTACGGAGCCGGGCACAAACTGACCGGATAATTGAAACCGCCCCGGAACAATTCCAGTTCCGGCGTTTTTACCCGCAGCAAAAATGCGCGCGTTATGGAACATTGGCGAGGCCGGCAAGGGCGTTATTGGCGCGGGAAATCACTGCGGCTGCGCCAACGGGCTGCGTGATGTGTCCCGACGAAAATCGTGTATTGAGAAAATCCAACGCGCGGACGGTCTTGGAGTTTTCGGTGATCTGTCGTGTTAAGACCTCAACCAAATACGCGTCTTCCAAATATCCGCTCAAAAACTCGCCGGCGACCGCTGCCATCCGTTCGCGTTCTTTGCCGTAAGCCTTGGCCACCATCGGCGACAAGGGCGGCAGCGTGTCGCGGAGCGCGCAAATTGCCCGGTCATAATCACGCTGCACCGCTGATAACTCTGCCGGCAGAGCAGATTCCGAACGGGCCTTGGCGACGGCCAACGCGTTGACCGATCTTGTATCGCCGCTGGCGACGGCCGCCGTCAATGTTGCAATCTTGGCCTGCAATTCCTGCTGCTCGGCTTCAAGCTTCTTGCGGCGTTCGGAGATTTCTTTGACCTTATCAAAGGCCGTTTGGACGTTTTTTAATTGGGGGTTCATGTCATCGTTTGGTTGGTTGTGGTTTCGCTTGCTCTTGTGCGGCAAAAACGCCGGCGAGCGCTTCGGAAAGCTGAAGCGTCAATCTCAAATGGTTCACGATGGGCGGCAGAGCCGCTTGCAGTTCGGATTCGCGCCAGGGCACGCGCAACAGTTCACGATGGTTGATTCCGCTCGAATCCATGCCAATCAATTTTCCAAAACGCGGCACGCCCATTCCAATTTGCAAACGGAGGCCGCGAATTTGGCGCGCAATTTTCATTTGCGCCGGCGTTAAATCACTGGTTCTAGGCATTGTGTTTGTTCGGTGGTGTGGTTTATACTTTCGCTGCAATTTCATTTACGGGAACATTATCCATATTTCAAGAAAGTTGTAAAGTCTTAGTTTTGGAATTGGTATCTGGTAGAATTTGAGGGAATGGTAAATGAACGCGAAAAACTGATCGGTGCCAGGCTGCGAGCGTTTCGTGAGACGCTCCAAATTCCACGATCAAGATTTGCTGTGACAATTGGATTTGGCAGCGACCGAATCGCCAGCTATGAAGCCGGACGGGCACCGTTGCTTTACGAAGTTTTTCGAGCTGCGTTGGAAAAATATTCACTTAGCCCGCAATGGTTGGCAACAGGTGTCGGATCGCCAAAATGGCCTGATGATAATAAAGGCTTTATTTTAGAGGCGGTTCACTATCCTCGTGATTTGTTTTCCTCGGTGTATGAAAAAGAACTCGCTGACCCAATTGCAAGGCAGGTGAAAACGACCGGGGACGGAATCAAAAAAAACATAAAGCATCTGGACCGTTTAAATGACTTATTGGAGGGGATTGATCCAGATTCTGTCCCTAAAGAGATCATCAAAAAATTGGTGAATCTAAAGTCCAAAATGGAGCAATTGAACGAACAAATAAGCGGTGATCTTGAAATGCGCCAAAAAGTTCGATTGCAGATTGAGCACAATAAAGATTTGACCTATGTTAGCGCATACGCTAATCTGTCGGCGGTGAAAGCGAAATTGCCGACATTGTTAAAGCGCCTGAATGAAGCCACGAATGAGCGCGGGACAAAAACTGCACTGGCAAAATTGATGGGCGTTCCCCTGCCGAATATTTCGCAATGGCTGTCTGGCGAACGTGAACCAGGTGGCGAAACCACGCTCCGATTGCTTCAGTGGGTCGAGCAGCAAGAGCGTCAAAAATAAAAATGCCCGCCGGTGGTTGAAACACTGGCGAGCGGAGACCCTGAAAATGAAAGCCAGTTATGAAATCCAAGATCAAAGTCCGTCAGCACCGTAGCGCGGCGCGTCCGTCGCCGCAAGTCAAAACCCCCGCCGAATTCAAAGTGGTCCGGCTGCGCGAATGCCCGGTGGACAGCCCGATAATTGAAAATCCTCCGCAGGCGGTCGGTTTCTGGCGTGAGCATGTCATCACCGCGCCGTGGTTCAAAGAGGACAAGGAAAGCTTGTGCGTTTTCCTTCTGAATACACGCCACCGATTGCTCGGCTTTGAACTGGTCAGCCAGGGAACGCTCGACACGATTCTATTTCATCCACGCGAAGTATTGCGCCTGGCCACAACCAAAAATGCGGCGGGCATCTTCATCGCCCACAATCATCCGTCCGGCGATCCCTTGCCGTCTGAAGCCGACGTCAAAGCCACGCGCGATTTGATCCTGGCCGCCGAGCATTTGAAAATTGAGTTGGTGGATCATGTCATCATCGGCGATGCGCGCCTGGAAAAAGGTTACGCCAGCTTGCGCGAATTGGGATATTTTTATGCGGACGATCCAGCGCAAACGCGCACTCGCAAAGATTCCAAGGATGTTCGAGGCGCGGCGGAAGAAATTAACCTGGCCGCTTCACAATCAAATGTCTTGCTGGAACTGATTGAGAATCATCTTGATTATCGGGAGCATCGTGGCGATGAAGATTTTACCGGCGAGCGGGCGGATCGGTTTAATTTGGGACTCTCCTTTCTTGTCCGACATACGAGCGAGCGCCTGGAGAAAGCTGCCGCAAATATCATGTCGGCAGCGTCTTCTAAAAAACGGAAGGTGGCATCGTGAAAAAGTTCACAGGCAAAATTGCCAAATCGAAGGCCAAAGCCGCGCCGCTCAAAATTGGATGTGATGGGCATTGGATCGAAGGAAACATTTGGTTCAGTCTGGGCTTGTCCAAGACAGAAGCCATGATGCTGAAGGCCGTTGCCGGTGATATTTTCACCAAGAATGCGAAGTCAGCGGCAGTCGCGCGCGTTTTATTGCAGGCGGCGCTGGCACATTACGACGTGATGAAACCCTTGATACAGCGCAACGCGGCCTATTCAGCGGACGAAGGGTTCTTCATGATGGATTGTTATCTCAAAGGCGTGATCGCTGGCCAGCACGCGAAGATCGCGGAGCGGAAAAGGAAGGTGGAATCGTGAGCGCCGCCGAAATAATCCCCTGGCTTGAGTCCGCCATCGCGCACGGCCGCGCCGTGGTGGCTTCATGGTCCCTGTCCGGCTGGCCGGACTGCGCGAATCACTACCGCCGCAACGCCGCCAAGGCCATGCGGATTTTGCGCCGGTTGAAATTGAACACCCAAGTTTTATGAGCGGATTTATTAGCATCGAAGATCGGATCGAACGGCTGGAAAATCAGGTTGCCAATCTATGTGAGCAAAACCGCCTGCTGGCGAAAATGGTTGCAGGCCGGGCTGTCGTGGATGTCTCGTTATTGGAAGCTTTGATCGCACAGGGTATCAGTTTTTCCGCGTTCATGAGTTTATTTGGACAGGCCAAACTTTTGGGAACCGAGGCGCTTAACCAGAAGTTCGTTGATCTCGTTTCCCGTGCGGAGAGGCGTGATGAAGTGTTTGAACACATGCTGATGAAATTGAAACAGAACTCGCAAGGCGATGGTGGCACAGCGGAACCGCCATCCGCCTGAACAACTAATTCAACGCGCCGGCCCTGGCAACATGGCCGGCGCTAGCGAATGACTGCCGCCGCAACGCCGCCAAGGCCATGCGGATTTTGCGGCGGTTGGTCAATCCAAACCAATGCTAATTTTATGCAGCCGAATAACGATGTTCCTAAGTATTACAAACCTGAAGATATGAATAGTTTGATTCGGGCTTTGGGCAAAGCTGGATGGCTCCAAGGTCTTCAACGCGTGGACCAAGAAATGGTCCACATTCACTATTCTACGAAAGGCACCCAGCGAATGCAGGCGCTCGGAAAATTGTTAAAAGAGATGTCACCGGAGGTTTTTGGTGCAAGGTTAATTCACGATAGGACTAGCCCGCTCTTATTTGCACTAAAGGCAGCTCTCGCGGCTCCTGAATTAATTGGAATGGTGAAGTCCGATTCCGAAGGCAATGCACTTGTCGCGCTGGTTGCATTGCATATCAAAGAGTCTGGAACTGTAGATTGAAGCTGAGTTTTTCAATCCGCGCCGGCCCTGGAAACAGGCCAGCGTTTTTTATTGAACGGCCAGAGCGGCCACGCGTCCAATCTCCGACTGACTTACCGGGAATTTTTCGGCGGCGGCGACGGCAAACCGCTGGAAATTTTTTCATCATCAACGGGGCGGCGTCGCCGTCCGTCCCGACAATTTCCCGCGCTGGGCTGATAGCGTCGCCCGTGCTTCGTTGGCAGCGCCGGTTCACGTTGGCGGATCGTCTCCCCGGCCTGATTACAGACACCTGAACGGGGCATTAACCGGCGATTAATCCCTTGCACGTCCCTCCTTAAAAGCGCACAAAGCCCTTGCACCTTGCACCCCCTGCGGAGTGTCGTTGATTCTGTGCGCTTCTGGGGTGCAAGGTGCTGTTTGTTGGCTTTCGTGAATGTTTGTCTAGCCCGGCGCACTCGGTTTTTCGGTGGCGTGCGCTTTTGGGGTGCAAGGCGCATAACCCCTTGATTTTCGGGCTTCTTCGCCCTTGTTAGCCCTTTTCACCCATTCCGCACAACATTGACGCTCCTCTTCAACCGGTTTCCGGTCAACAACCCGGCCTTGACACCGCAAAATGCTGTGTGTTACAAATGTGCAACCACCATTACCAGTGGTTTTATGCGTTGCCCCAAATGCGGTTGTC
>OBLU010004651.1_pt1 | contig 12342 bp, 9 predicted proteins | sample 1518681 | NCBI WGS metagenome assembly OBLU01 (sample SAMEA3539304, study PRJEB22396) | soil metagenome | biome: tundra; feature: field; material: soil | place: USA | collected 2010-05 | depth 0.15 m | reverse complement strand
ATGTGGTCTTGCCGACCACGGCGGTCTTGAGATGGCTCAACTGGTCCGCGGTGAGCGTGAACATCCCGGGTTGCACGGCTTGGGCGGCCTCGGTCTTGCTTTCCGGCTTTTGCAGCACGTGGCAGGCCGGCTGCCAGACGCCGAACAGCAGGCCGAGGACTGCCGGCATCACGAAACCTTGACAAAAGCGCGAAGACGGTGCGCGCATGGCTGAGCTTCTCCTATCTCAACGGCAACTGGATTCCGCCAGCGCCAGACTGGCGCTCGCGAAGGTGCATCGACGGGGGAGCGCTAGGCCGAGGGCGGCGCGCGGGCGGGGCTCGCGGGAAGTTGGACGTCGTGTGCAACCGCCGTTTCGGCGGCGGGGGTCAGCCAGACTACTTCAAATATGGGCGCGATGGCCGCCGAGGCGCTGGCTTCCAGAAATTGCAGCGGTCCGACGTGGCAGAGGAGGCAGCAATGATCGGATGCGTGGTGTGTTTCGGGCTCCCCGACCAGGGCCGCAAACTGCGCGACGCCCGTCACGCACAACAGGAGCACGATAAACAATGCTTTCCGGTGGCGGTGTAAGTGGCGCATTCTGGCAGACGGGCGGACAGTATATCGACGTGATCCGCAGCACTTAGGTTACCAGAATCAGGCCGCTGGCGGCATCTGAATGGCAGAATCGCGCATCCGGCGGGCAAAAAAAGAGAGGGCACCCCGAAGGGGCCCTCTTTTGGCGTCTTGCGGATTTTGGGCGGGAATTTACACCCGATTCACGTTCTCGGCTTGCAGACCCTTCGGCCCCTGCTTGACCTCGAACTCCACCTCCGAGCCTTCATCTAGCGAACGATAGCCGTTCGACTGGAGCGCCGAAAAGTGAACGAAGACGTCGTCGCCGCTCGACCGCTGGATGAAACCATAGCCCTTGGCGGCATTAAACCACTTCACAGTACCTTTTTCCTTCACGTACCAATCTCCTGATTCATTGTCCGGCGTTCCTAGAGGGCGCTCAAATAACGTGCTGGTCGGACCAGGGCCGACTGCGTAGGGTATTCTCTCAGATGGCGACCGCATTTTCAAGCGCCTATTGACGGTAGATGGGGAGCCATGGACGAACCGGAATTGATTGAGAAACTGCGCGAACGGGTGGGGCAATCCCGCACCGCCGGCGTGGTGTTGGGAATCGGCGACGACTGCGCCATTGTGCGGCCGCGCGGGGCGCGCGAAGACTGGCTCTACACCACCGATATGTTGCTCGAAGGGACGCACTTTCTTCGCGAAACGCACACCCCGGCGGATGTCGGCTGGAAGGCGCTGGCGCGCGGTCTCAGCGACATCGCGGCGATGGGCGGCGAGGCGCGCTTCTGCCTGCTCTCGCTGGCGGTGGCGAGTTGGGTGGATGCGCGCTGGCTGGACGGGTTCTATGGCGGGCTGCTGGCGTTAGGGGAACGTCACGGCGCGACGTTGATCGGCGGAGATCTGGCGCGGACGGAGCGGGTGATGTGCGACATCGTGGTGGCGGGCACCGTACCGCGCGGCAAGGCGCTGCGGCGGGACGGGGCGCGCCCTGGCGATGCGATCTATGTCTCGGGGGCGCTCGGCGGGTCGGCGCTGGGCCTCGCGACGGGGCGTGGAAAGGCGTGGATGCGGCACAAGCGGCCCCAGCCGCGGATGGCGCTGGGGCGGTTTCTGCGCGCCCGGGTGGGCGCCACGGCGGCGATGGACCTGAGCGACGGGCTGTCGCTGGACCTGCACCGTCTGTGCATGGCGTCGGGGTTGCGCGCGGAGATTGCGCCGCCGCCCTTGTATCGCGGAGCCACGCTCGCACAGGGCCTGCATGGCGGGGAGGACTACGAATTGTTGTTCACGGCGCCAGAGAGCACCCGGGTGCCGGGTGCATTCGAGGGGCTGCCGTTGACCCGAATTGGTACGATGCGTAAGGGCGCCGCGGGGGCCGTGGAGATGTACGGCGCGCCGCTCCCACCGCTTGGCTACGACCACCTGCGCCACTTATGAGCCTTCCCAATCCGCAACCCGTGCTCGATCTGATCGAGGCTTTCCGGCACTCCAAGACGATGTTCGCCGCCGTGTCGATGGGCGTCTTCGAAGCGCTGCACGATGGGCCGGCGACCGCCGCGGAACTGGCGGCAAAGCTGGGCGCCGACGCCGGCGCGATGGGACGGCTGCTGGACGGCTGCGCGGCGCTCGGACTGGTGCGCAAGCAGGCGGGGGTTTACCGCAACGATGCGGTGGCGGAGACGTACCTCTACGCGGGCAGCGCGCACTCCCTGCGCGGATACGTGCGATATTCCGATGAGGCGCTTTACGGGATGTGGGGCCACCTTGACGACGCCGTGCGCGAGGGCACGCACCGCTGGAAGCAGAGCTTCGGACTGGAAGGCCCGATCTTCAGCGCGTTCTTCCGCAGCGAGGAAGCCATGCGGGATTTCCTGATGGGGATGCACGGGTTCGGCATGCTGACCTCGCCACGGGTAGTGGGCGCGTTCGACCTCAGCCGGTTCCGGCGCCTGGTGGATCTGGGCGGGGCCACGGGGCATCTGGCAATTGCTGCCTGCGAGCGCTACGCGGAACTGCGGGCCGTGGTGTTCGATCTGCCGCGCACCACGCCGCTGGCACAGGAGCAGGTGGCGAAATCGGCGGCACATCAACGGATTGAAGTCGTGGCCGGGGATTTTTTCGAGGACGAGCTGCCCGAGGCCGATTTGTATTACGTGGGGCGGATTCTGCACGACTGGACGGAGGCCAAGATCGAACGCTTGCTGGGCCGGGTTTTCGCGCGGCTGCCGGAGGGTGGGGCTTTGCTGATCGGCGAGAAGTTGCTGGAAGAGGATGGCGTGGGGCCACTGGCGGCGAGCATGCAATCGCTCAACATGTTGATTGTGACCGAGGGCAGGGAGCGCAGCCTGAGCGAGTATGCCGGCCTGTTGCGGCGGGTGGGCTTCGGTGCGGTGGAAGCCCAGCGCACGAGCGCGGCTTTAGATGCGATTCTGGCGGCAAAGGGCGAGATTGCGGGGTAAACTTGAGACTTGATTGTCACTCTCACGATTAATCCGACGATTGACCGGGTGATCAGCGTCGATCGCCTGGCGTTCGAAGACCGGGCGTACATCAATTCCAGCCGCGAGTCGGCGGGCGGGCGCGGCATCCTCGCATCGAGCGTGATCCACGCCTTCGGCGGACAAACGCTTGCCGTGCTGATTTCCGGGGGCGACGCCGGGAAGCGTCTGGAAGAGCATTTGCAGAGCGATGGCCTGCCGTTTCAGGTGGTGCCGGTGGAGAACGAGATCCGCACCAACCTGACCATCACGGACAAGCACGGGCTCACGGTGAACCTCAACGAGGTAGGGCCCACGCTATCGAAGGAGGAAGTGGCGCGCGTGGAGCAGGCGGTGAAGGAGACGCTGGACCGCGCCTCGTGGCTGATGATGTGCGGCAGCCTTCCGCCGGGCGTGCCGCCGTCGTTTTACGGGAGGTTGATTGCGGCGGCGCGTAAAAAGAAGGTGAAGACGCTGCTGCATGCCGACGGGGAGGCGTTGATCCAGGGAATCGAAGAGCGGCCAACGTTAGCGACACCGAATCAGCAGGAGGCGGACCGTCTGCTGGGGCGCACGCTCTTGACGCGCACGCACTATCTGGAGGCGGCGGAGCGGATCCGCACGATGGGGCCGGAATCGGTGGTGCTCTCGCTGGGCAGCCGGGGCGCGGTGGGCGCGTTTCGCGAGGGTCTGTTCGAGGCGCTGCCGCCGAGGGTGGACGCGGTGTGTCCCATCGGCGCCGGCGACGCGCTGTCGGCGGCTTATACATGGGCGATGGAACGCAAGAACAATGGGGTGGAAGCGCTGCGCTGGGGTGTGGCGGCGGGTACCGCGTCGGCACGATTGCCGGGCATGAAGTTCGCCAGCCTGGAGCAGACCGAGGAGATCTACAAGCAGGTGGAACTGCGGCGCTCGGAGCAGGGTGTTACACTGCCATAAGTAATGCTCCTCGACCTGAAGCTGGTGATCCGCCTGCAGGAAATCGATAATCGTCTGGCCGAACTCTCGCGCGAAATCGCTTCCCTGCCCAAACACATCGCGGAAATTCAGAAGAAACTGGTCACGCACGAGCGCAAGCTCGATGCCGACCGCGCCGCGCTGGCGGCCAATCAAAAAGAGCGCAAGAAGTGCGAAACCGATATCCCGGTGCAGGATCAGAAGATCTCCAAACTCAAGGACCAGATGCTGGCCGCCAAGACCAACGAGGTATACGGCGCCTTCCAGAAAGAGATCGAATTCTGCCAGAAGGAAATCCGCAAGCTGGAAGACCGCATTCTGGAAATGATGGCCGAATCCGAGCCGCTGGAGAAGAACGTAAAGGCGGCGGAGGCGGCGCTGAAGGAAGAGAAGGCGCAGGTGGAAGCCGAGAAGGGAACGGCTCGCCAGCGCACGGCAGTGGATCAGAAAGCGGCGAGCGAGTTAGGGATCGAGCGGGCGGGCATCGTCAAAGAGATCACGCCGCCCACCTACCAGCAGTATGAGCGCGTGCGCAAGGGACGCAAGGGAGTTGCCGTGGCCGAGGTGGTGGATGGCCGCTGCACGGCATGCTACATGGTGCTGCGGCCGCAATACTACCAGGACGTGAAGCGCACCGAATCGATTCTCTTCTGCGAGAGTTGCCAGCGCATTCTGTACTACAATCCGCCGCAGTCATTCGACGATGTCGCGGGCGCCGAAGGCGGCACGCACGTCCGGATGGGCGGGTAGGCACCTCCCGGAGATTGGGCGGCCATTTTCACGGTACTAGACGGTTGAGGTACTGCGATGGGTTGTAACGGCGGGGCTTACAGCCGCCTAATTGAGTGGTGTTCGCACTTTTTCTACTTCTTGCGGCAGCGGTGTCTTCCAGGCCGGCGGTGGCACCCCTGCCCGCGCCATCCAAGGCGCTGGGCGCCTGTTCGGCAGTGACGGCGGACGACCTGGAGCGCGCGCTGGGACGCCGGTTCTGGCGCGGGCAGGAGGAGACCCACGGCGCCGAATCCACCTGCAACTACGGCGCCGGGAACGGACAGGTCTCAATTACCATTCAGCGCCTGCACGCCAGGCTGGACATTCCGGCGGAGATCGAAAGCCTGAAGGAGAGCATTCCGGAATCCACGGTGAGGATGGCTTCGGGATTCGGCAGCGCCGCGTTCTTCCTGGACATCGAAGGCGCCGGAACGCAGTTGCACGTGATTCGGGACGATCGCGACTACGTGATGGTCTCGATTCTCGGCTTCGGCAATGCGCTCCAGGTCTCGGCGGCGGCGGAGCGAGTGGCGCGCGCGGCGCTCGGGCGGATGTAGGACCGGCCGGGAGGCCTCAAGGGGACATGCCGGGAGTCCTGTCCTACTGCCACGCGCAGAGGGAATCGGTATATGCGGCCGACCCGTCGCGCAGCCAGGCGTCGAGTTGGGCGGGCTCTTTCAATTGCTGGCCGCGCCGGCGCGGCACGGCGATGAAGCGGCAGTGCAGTTCCGGGAGCGCGGTCATGTCGCCCCATAACTTCTCGAATTGGGCCACCGGAAAGACGTCCTCCTGCCCCTTGCCCCAGCGCTTCTTCACGTCCTTGAGGGTGATGTACGTAGGCATACGCGCGGCCACCGCGCGCACCGCATCGCCGACCCGGCCCGTGTCGGCAAGTGTCTCGCGCGTCAGGCCGAACACGTCCAGCAGGCGATCGATATCCACCCAATAGGTGGCGCTGTTGTAGTATGACAGGCGCGATTCGAGCTCGTCATCGGGCAGGGCCAGGCCCTCCACCAGGCGCACGCGATCGTCCACCCGGGCGAGTCCTCCGCCGCGGTCTTCCAGGTGGCGGGCGATCACTTCGGTGGTCAGTCCGGCGCCGCTCGCGATGTGCTGCCCCAGCAGGGCGGCGTCCACATCCACGGCGGCGGTATCGATGTTGTGCACCAGCAGATACTGCAACCGCGGGCGCTCGGCGAGAAGGCCAAGCAGGGTGCCATTGCGCAGCAGGTTGGGCACTTCGTACCAATGCCCCACCGGGTGCAGGCACTGCATCGGCAGATTGTCGGTATAGCTGGAGCCCTCGCCCGCCTGCGCGGCCCACTTGATGAGCGCGGCGTGCAGTCCCTCGCGGACCTTCTGCGCCTGCTCGTCCAGCATCTGTTGCGGCATCTCTTCCCAGGCGAAGCGCAGGTCGCGCTCCATGGGGACCATGCGCAGGCCGATGATGCGCCCGGGCGAAAGCAGCAGCGGCCCGGGGTAATGGTAGTTGGCCTCGCGGGCGAGATGGCGCTCGATCCAATCGTGGGTCAGGTAGCTGGTGGTGACGATGTGCGGCAACAGCGTGCCGCATTCGCGGCCCACGCGCAGGCTCTTGGCCAGATGCGTTTCGATGAAATTGCGATGCCGCCCGCCGAGCTTGCAGAACGGGTTGAGCGCCTTGACCGCGCCCGCGCCCTTGGTCCAGCGGCTGCCCACGCCGCCGGCCAGAGAGACCACGGCCACCCGTCCTTCGGCCAGCGCCTGCATGCCGAGCTCGCGATTGGCGGGGTCCAGTTCGTCCGGCGTCGCATCTTCGATGTGGCTGGTGAGGGGCAGGCGATTCTGCGCCAGGCCGATGCGGCCGGAACGCAGTTCGCTCTGGATCCGCTCGTGCTGCACCCTGTCGAACCCGTGGGTTTCGAGCAATGCCTCGAGCGTCTGCGCCCTGCCCGCCTGCTCATCCAGAGCGCGCGGCAGGATGTGATCGAAGAGATTGTGCACCATGCCGGAAAAATCTTCCACGGTGCGGCAGGCGGCGGTGAAGCGTTCCAGTTCCGCGCGGCGGCCGGCGGAGAGGTTGCGCGCTTCGGTGCGCAACAGCGGCGGCACCGCCAGCGTGTAGTAGCCGGCCGGCATCAGGGCATCCGCGCCGGTGAGTATCCCGGCTTCGGTGCCGCGCTCGTTGATGGCGAAGTTGTAGACCACCGGTTCCATGGCGAACGGCACCGAGTGCTCCATGGCGCGCTTGGTTTCGCTCATGATGGTCTGCATGCGCTGCTGCGCCTCGGCCTTTCGTTCGGGGCTGAAGAGGAACCCCATGCCGCCGCCGGACATGCCGCCAAGCATCCAGAAGCCCCGGAAATCCTCGCCGAATTCGGCGCGCGCGCGGCGGATCAGCGTATCGGTATAGAGGTTGCCGGCCCAGGGAATGATGGTCTGTATGGGCCCGTCGAAGTTCTTCTGCGTACACGCCCCGACGGCGCCGATATCGCCCTGCTCCAGGTGGCCCACCACTTCGTCGAGAATGCCGATGGCCTGCTTGCGGCCGAGCCATTCCATCTCCGAGCGCAGCAGGTACTTCTCGGTCACCATCTCCAGGATAGGCCCCACGTCTTGCGCCATGCCGCCGTGCACCAGCACCAGGCTGTGCTGCAGCTTCTCGCGCGTCGCTTGCCCAACGCGGTCGCTGGTGAAGATCTCGTGGTTGGGCAGCAGGCGTCCGCGGCTGATGCCGAATTCGGGATCGCCCTCCTCCGCCTTGACGCCGTGGATCAACTTGATGCCGGGCCAGACACCGCCGGAATCCTGCCAGCCCCCGCCAGAGCCGCCGAGCCATTCGCCGAGGATGGCGCGCGCCGCCACCAGGCGGCGGTCGTGCTCCTCCAGGGAGCCCACGAGCGCGTGGATCTGGCCGGTGGCGCGCATGCACACCGCAATCAGGCAGGCCAGCAGATTGGTGGAGACGGCGAGGCGCGAGCCCTTGGGAATATCGTTCACCTTGCTGACGATTTCGATGCCGTAACCGGGCTTGCCGGTGAGGCGCGCCAGCAGTTCGGAGAGCGGCTGGGTGGCGCCCTCCATGCCTGGAGGCACGATGCCGCTGGAGATCACGGCGGCCTTCAGCAGGCCGAGATAGTCGCGCGCGAAATCGAACACCTCGGCAATCGAGGCGACGTCGGCCGTGGCTTCCAGATCTACGCTGGTGAGACGAAGCACCGGTTGATCGATGACGCGGAAGTACGCTTCCACCGGTGGCTTCGGCACGCCATCCGGCGCGCCCGCGCTGCGCACGGCGAGATCGATGGAGATGTTCAGCACCCGGGCGCCTTCGGGGAAATCCATGCCGAGGAAGAAAATGTCGCTCCACCCGCTGTGTGTCAGGTCCATGCGGACGGGCGTGGTTTCGCGCAGGATGGGGAAGACCGGCGCTCCATCGAGCAGTTCGCTTCTCAGGCGCAGCGGGTAATCGGCCGGGTGGCCGGCGCGGAACATCCACTGGTTGCCGCGCACGCTGCGCACACTGCGGCGCACCTGGTCGGCGAGCGTCTGGAAGGCGAGCGAGCGGTAGCCGGCGGCCAGGGCGCTGGAGATGGCGGCGCTCGGTCCGCGCTCGGCTTGCGCGGTCAGGAAGAGGTCGATGGCCTCCTCGAAGCGTCGCTTGAGCAGGTTGGAATATCCCGGAAAGGGAATCGGGGCGGGCGTACCGGCGGCGGGGCGCAGTGGAATATGGTAGCGGTGGATGGCGTAGAGGAAAAAGAGCGCGCGTACCCGCTCATAGAGGTTGTCGCTGGTGCGCCGAAAGCGGTCGAGCGCCTGGCACTCGGAGAGCAACTCTTCAAGCGATGCGTGGCGGCACAGGGCGTCGAGCGAGCGGTCGCGCTCCTCGCCGCTCGCGGTAATCACGCCGGTGAGCAGGCTCACTGGCGGGTTCCTCCCGCGGCGGCGCGCAATTCGCGATCGGCCAGGAGTTCGAGCATCTGCGATAGGACCTGCGCGCGATCCTGCCCGTTGAAGGCCAGCGCCAACTGGGCGACCAGCAGACCATAGCGCGCGCCCAGATCGTAGCGGCGGCCTTCGTCTTCCAGCGCCAGGTATTGCTCATGCCGCGCCAGTTCGGCCAGTGCGTCGGAAAGCGTCGGAGCGCCTTTCTCCAGAAGATCCATCACCGCGGGGGTGAGCACGTGGATGCCGAAGAAACACAGGTAGTAGCCGGCGCGAATGCCGGGCACCATGAGCCGCTGCTCGGCTTCGGTGGGAGTGGGCTTCTCGATCACGGTATCGATGCGGTAGAGGTCGCTGCGCCCTTCCACGCGGCGTCCGGCGACCGTGCCGAAGTGCGGCAGCAAGCTCTCGCGCGTGGGCTGCACGCCGCTGACGGAGCACTCCGCGGCTTCGGCGAGCGCCACCAGGCGGTGCGTCGAGGGCTCCGGCCCCGCCGAAACGTAGAGATGGTCGCCCACCATGTGGAGGAATGCGTCGGCGCCGGTGAATTGGCGGGCGCAAAGGATGGCGTCGCCATAGCCCTTCGGCTCCGGCTGCGGGACAAAGCGCACGGCGGACGCGTGCCGGCCCGCGGCGTCGGCGTAGCGGGCCTCGTCGCCGGGCCAGACGACCACGCAGATCTCCTCGACATTGGCGGCGAGTGCCTGCTCGATCAGGATGCAGAGTACCGGCTTCTCCTGCCCGTCGCGATCGATCAGGGTCTGTAGAGGCAGCGCTCGCTGGTTCTGGCCGGCGGTGGTAATGACAGCTTTTTTGATGCGCAAGGAAGCTCCTGCGTGAACAGATCGCTCGACCTGCCCAGAAGACAATTGTAGCCTCGCGCCGCAATTCGCCGACAAAAGACTTCACCCTGGAAACAGGCATCCGTCGCGGTGGTCGAACCAGTTACCCTAGAAATTCCAGCGGATGCCGAGTTGGCCTGTGCGGGCGGATCCGGCCGGCGGGAAGATGTGGGTGGATGTAATCTTGCCGCCGTTGGCGTTATTCACGATGACGCCCGTGGCGCCGCCGCCGCCGCCGGAAGGCTCGCCCAGATTGGTGTGGTTCAAAACGTTCTGGAACGATGCCACGAACTGAAGCAGTCCGAGTTTCTCCAGACGAAGGGTCTTCTGCAAGCCCGTATTCAGCAGCACGTAGCCCGGGCCCTGGATGATGCCGCGCCCTGCGTTGCCGAAATTGCCGTTGGCGGGGGTGGTGAATACCGAAGGATCGAACCACTGATTCACGGTGTGGGGCAGCGGGATTGGGCCGCTGACGTCGGGACGCAGCGTGGTGGTGTTGGTGTTGCTGGGATCCGGTCCGCTGATCTGGGGCGTGAACCAGTTGCCGGTACTCACGTTGAAAAGCCCATTGATCTGCCAGCCCGACAGCAGCTGTCCTTTGCCTAAGGGCAATTCGTAGAGGACCTGATTCATCCATTGGTGGCGCGGCACGGAGTACACGTTGCCGCGATCGCGGCGCCGGTTGTAGGTGTCCTCGATGGTGTTGTTGAGCTCGAAATCGTCGGTATCGTCGGTATCGCTGAGTTCCTTGGCCCAGGTCCAGGTGGACATGAACAAGAGTCCTTTGCTGAAGCGCTTCTGCACGGCGGTCTGCAGGCCGCTATACAACATATTGGCGCCGTTATCGGCGTAATTGATGCTGCTGAAGAGCGGATACGGCCGGCGCGCGTTGCTGAAGGCCACGGTGGAAGCCACCGGCTGATTGACATCGCGGCGATAGGCGAGTTGCGTTCCCTTGGAGCCGATGTAGCTCAGCCGCAGGCCGATATCGCGGGCGAGTTCGCGCTCCAGCGATAGAGAGTATTGCTGGGCGTAGCTATTCTTCAGATTGGGTGTGACCGCCGATAGCGCGAGCGTGCCTGGAGTGCCCGGGTTGGAGAAAGGATTGGCCAGCGTCACCTGGGGAACGCCGTTCACGATGTTGTTGGTGAACACGGTGGTGGCGGCATAGGGCCCGCGCGAAAGGTCGCCGGGGATGTTGCCCGAGTAGTGGGAGTAGTAGATGCCCCAACCGCCGCGCAGGACGGTCTTGCCGGCGTTGTCCAGCTGATAAGCGAAGCCGAAGCGGGGCGCGAAGTTGTTCTTGTCGGCATTTCGCAGGGAGCGGCCGGTGCCGATCTGGTCCGCCGTTTCCACCGGGAACGTGGTGGGAAAGTAGGGGCTGAAGAGTTTCATGGCCGCCTGGTTGGGAACCACGATCTTGCCGGTGGCCAGGTCGAAGGAGTACTGGTTGTCGTTGAGTGCGAATGCCGGACCGTTGTATTCCCAGCGCAGGCCGTACATCAAGGTGAGCTTGCGGGTGACTTTGAAATCGTCCTGCACGTATCCGGACCAATCGTGGAAGCGGTTGTACTGGGCCGGGAAGGGCTCCAGACGGGTAACCGTGGCGGGAAGGCCAAGCAGGAAATCCGCATAGGCATTACCGGTGAACTTGCCGGTGAAGGCAAAGCTGCCGAAGACCTGGATTCCGGAGGTATTGGGCATATAGCGGTTGACGAAGAAGTTGACCGTCTCCAGGCCGAACTTCATGGCGTGCCGGCCGTGCACCCAGCTCAGGTTGTCGGCCAGTTGTGCGTGGCCGTCGTTGACCGGGTTGAGCAGGTTGATGTTATCGCTGGCAAAGCCGGAGACGCTGAAAATCGGCAGGTTGTTGATGGGGCCGCGGGGGGGCAGTCCCTGAATGCCGAGTTGTTGAAGGACGCTGTCTCCGGTGAAATTCGAACTGCTGGCGGAGACCAGGATTACCACGCCGGCGCGAACTTCATTGAGCAGGTTGGGGCGGATGGCGAAGATATCGCCGGCGGTCCAGAAATTGACGCGGCGTTCGTTGTAAGACGTGCCGATGGTCGTGGGGGGCAGGGCGGATCGCGCGCCGGGAATATTGTAATCGTCCTTGCGGTTCTCGTAGCGCAGGAAGACGCGATGGCTGTCGGTGAAGTTGTGATCGAGCCGGATTTCTTCGGTGCGGTGGACTTCGGGGCCGGTGAAGGATGCGCGATAATTGGCCGCGGTCAGGGTAGGCGCTCCGTAGTTGGGGAAGGGGAACAGAAAGTCCTGGGATTTGAGCGCCTGGGAACTGAGGTACGCGGGGGTGATGGTATTTCCGGTGAAGGGGTTGAAGCCGGTGTAGGGATTCTTGAGGGCCGCGAAGGCGGAAAAATCGCCCTGCCGCATGGCCACGGTGGGCACGTTGGGAGTGAACAGGGTGGCGGCGACGCCCTTCAGCCCGTCGAAATCGAAAAAGAAAAACGTCTTGTCGCGCCGAATCGGTCCGCCGATGGTGCCGCCGTAGTTCTGCAGGTTCTGGAAGGGCTTGGAGGTGGCGAACGCATTACGCGCGTCGGTGGCGCTGTTGCGCAGATACCAGAACAAACCGCCGTGATAGGCATTGGCGCCCGATTTGGTGGCGGTGGTAATGGTGCCCATGCCGCCGAATTCGGCGCGCGTGGTGAGCAGGTTGGCGGTGAATTCCTGAATGGCTTCGACGGAAGGTTGGGACACGTTGTCGGGGCTGCCGAAGTTGCCGAAGGTAGTCTCGATTCCGTCCACCTTGACTTTGACGCTGCTCGCGCCGGCGCCGGGGGTAA
>OBLU010004650.1_pt1 | contig 12345 bp, 9 predicted proteins | sample 1518681 | NCBI WGS metagenome assembly OBLU01 (sample SAMEA3539304, study PRJEB22396) | soil metagenome | biome: tundra; feature: field; material: soil | place: USA | collected 2010-05 | depth 0.15 m | reverse complement strand
ACTGCCGGTGCTGACATCTGGCAGATGTGCCACTTTCCGAGATGCCCACATATCGTCCGCAATGCCCCGTGCTGGGGTCATGGCGGGATTGGCACATCCACTTGCGACGTGCCCGGCCGAGCGGAACGTATTCGCGACCGTCAAGGCCATTTGTGGAGCTGGTGGCCGTCTACGTCAGAAATTTGTGGGTGCTATATTTAACCCAAAGGAGTCCGGATGTCCCTTGCCGCCGGGGACTGCCTCGGCCATTACAGTATCGTCGAGAAGCTCGGCGAGGGCGGCATGGGCGTGGTCTACAAAGCCCGCGACTCGCACCTGGACCGCTTCGTCGCCATCAAGGTCCTGCCGCCCGAGAAAGTCACCGATTCCGATCGCAAACAGCGCTTCGTCCAGGAAGCCAAGACCGCCTCGGCTTTGAATCACCCCAACATTGTTCATGTCTACGACATTGACCAGCAGGACGGCGTGCACTACATCGCCATGGAATATGTCGAGGGCAAGACGCTCGACGAGATGATCGGGCGCAAGGGGTTGAAGCTCAACGAGGCTCTGAAGTACGCCATTCCGATCGCCGACGCTTTGGCCAAGGCGCACTCCGCGGGGATCGTCCACCGCGACCTAAAGCCGGGCAACGTGATGGTGACCGCCGACGGGCGCGTGAAAGTCCTGGATTTCGGCCTGGCGAAGCTGACCGAAGGACAGGTGCGGCCCGAGGATTCCACCCGCACGCTGCAACCATCCACCGAACTGGGCGTCATCGTGGGCACGGCCAGCTACATGTCGCCGGAGCAGGCCGAAGGGAAGAAAGTGGACGCGCGCAGCGACATATTCAGCTTCGGCTCGCTGCTGTACGAGATGCTGACGGGACGGCGGGCGTTCCGGCGGGACACGCCTGCGCTGACGCTGGCAGCGATTCTGCACATGGAGCCGCCGCCGCTAGAGTCGGCGAGTTCGCGCTCGGGCGGGAGCACTTCCAGAAACTGCCCGCTGAGATCCAAAGCGTGAACTGCGCCGATTGCTCCTCGTGCTCCGTGCGCTGCCGCAACGGGGTGGATGTGGCGCGGCGGTTGCGTAAGGCCCAAGAGTTATTCGCCTGAGGCCTGATTCCAGGCCCGGCCCGCGGAACATGGCCAAGAAGAGAAGATGGAGCTTGCGTCTTTTTAGTCGACTTCTCGGTCTGGGCGCTCAGCGCGCTTCACATGTTGGCCCCCGCCGCGTCGGCTGCCTTCAAGTCTCGAGCCACGCTTCATCTGGAGAATCTCGCACTTCGGCACCAACTCGGCGTCCTGCGTCGCTCGGTGACCGCGGTACTTTCGCCTGCCGAAACTCAAAGACCTCGGCGCCACCGAATTTCCGAGAAAGACAGCATCTGAGCGGGTATTGCAGGCGCGTAACTCCGATCACGCACTTGAATTGCATTCCGAACGGCGGTACACTTCCTGCTATGCAACTGAAAGCGCGTACAGCAGGAACCGCCGGATCTCGTCCCGCCCTGCCGCGCTCAGGACGCTCAGTGCGCCGGCGAATTCTGCACACGGGAACGAGATCGTCTTGGCGATTGCCGACGGCCTCGTGAGCGCTTAGCCGAGCAGCATAGGGTTACGGAAATGGTCCCCACGTTGCGCTGGCGAATCTCGCTTCTGGTGGCTGCGGCGATCGCGATCAGCTATTTCGACCGCCAGACTCTTCCGATAGCGGTCAAGGCGATTCAGATCGAAATACCGATATCGAATACGCAGTTCTCTCAGTTGCAGGCTGCCTTCCTCATCGCTTACGCCGTGATGTACGCGGGCGGCGGCAAACTGACCGACGCGCTCGGAACGCGAAAAGCCTTCGCGCTCATTATGGCGTGGTGGTCGGTGGCTTGTGCGAGCCACGGCCTCGCTAGCGCGTTCGGCATGCTGGCCGTGAGCCGGTTTCTACTCGGAATGGGCGAGGGCGGCGGATTTCCCGCAGCAACCAAGGTGGTGGCCGAATGGTTCCCCGTGCTGGAGCGCTCCACCGCCATGGGCATCATCAATGCCGGCACCTCAGTGGGGGCGGTGTTCGCCCCGCCGATGATCGCCTTCGTGATTGCGGCGCTGAACTGGCGCTGGGTGTTTTATCTTTCCGGCGCGATCGGGCTGCTGTGGACCGCCTGGTGGCTCCGCGCCTACTTCCCTCCGGCGAGCCATCCCCGTCTCGGCAGCGAGGAACGCGCAAGAATCGCCGGGCCGGCGGAGTCTCGCGCCACCTCGGGACCAAACATCTCCTGGCTGGGGCTGCTTCGTTTCCCCCAGGTATGGGGCCTCGTTTTCGCCAAGTTTCTGAGCGACGCGGCCTGGTACTTTTATCTCTTCTGGCTGCCCAAGTATCTCTATGACGTGCGGCAGTTCGACACCAAGCAGGTTGGCTACTACGCGTGGATCCCGTACGCGGCGGCGGGGATCGGCAGCGTATGCGGCGGCTGGTTCTCGAGCCGCATGATCCGCGCGGGACGGTCGCTCGATTTCTCGCGCAAATTCGCCTTGGGAGCCAGCGCCGCCGCGATGCCGTGGATCTTCCTGGTGACGCAATCCCCCGTGCAGGTGGCCATCGTCCTGTTCAGCCTCGCCTTCGCGGGGCAGCAGTCCTGGTCGACTCTGGTCATGATTCTGCCGGCCGATATCTTTCCGCTCCAGTCGGTCGGTTCGGTAGCCGGCCTGGTCGGCTTTGGGGGAGCGATGGGCGGAGTGGTCTTCGGGCTTGTGGTCGGATACCTGCTCGATCACGGTTTCGGCTATGGCCTGGTCTTCGGCATGGTCAGCACATTTCACGTCCTGGCGTTCTGCGTCATCCTCGCGACCGTGCGGGTCGTGCGGCCGGTCGCGGCGGCGCCAGGCAGATCTTAGGAGTATTCAACGATGAACGATCATAAGAAAACCCTCGGCATTATCCATGCGGTCAATCTGACGATTCGCGCGATGCAGCCTTTCGTGGAGAAGTTCATCCCGGAAGTCGACGTCGTGCACCTGTGCGATGACACGATCCAACGGGACAATATCCTCGCCGGAGTGGGCGTCATACCAAAGCGGAATTACTTCAAATTTGCGCAGTATGCCCACAACCTCCAGGAGGCCGGGGCGGATATGATCCTGCTGGCCTGTTCGACGTTCAATTATGCCGCGGAACTGGCGCGCCCGATGATCGACATACCGATCATGCAGATCGATCGCCCGATGATGGAGCTAGCCGTGTGTCAGGGCCGGCGGATCGGCCTGCTGGCTACGCTCGCCACCACCGTGCCCTCGTCGGAGAGGCTGCTGCGAATCGTGGCCGCGGAGAACAAGAAGGACATCGAGGTCGTCACCGTGCTCCGGGAGGAGGCTTTCCGGGCGATCCAGACAGGCGATGCCGGGACGCACAATGCGGTCCTGATGGAGGAGATCGACCGCCTCTCGGATAAGGTGGACTGCATTGTCATGGCGCAGCTCTCGATGTCGGCGCTGGCGCCGCATCTTTCCGCCACGAAGGTCCCGGTATATGACAGCGGGACCACGGGCTTCGGCCGCGTCCGCGAGATGCTGGCGGCGTAAAGGACCTCCTATGCCGGCTCACGGATTAACCCAATGATGCGCCAAATCAAACTGCCTTACGGCCACGAGTTTCGGGAGATCGAGGTCCCCGAATCCAACCGGGAGTTTGTCGCCGGGCCGAAGCAAGTTCCGCCGCTGACGGACGTCGGGACGGCGGTTGCCTCCGCTATCCGTCACCCGAATCGCACCCGCCGCCGCATTCGGATTACCCTGGTGACGGACCACATTTCACCCTCCGGGGCGGGGCGGATTGACATGGGCAGCACGCCCCATTTCGCCGAGGCGCTTGAGCGCGCTCTCGCGCGACAGGGCTGCCCGGCGCAAATCGGCGTCGTGACCGCCGGCGCCGACGTGATGGCCCGATTCGGATCTCAACGGAGCGTTCAGCATGCTTAAATTCGCACTTTCGCTCGCGTCGCTGGCGGCGCTAACCGCCGCATCGGCCATCCCGGCGGGCGCTCAGGCCGATTCTTCCGCCGCCCAAGGCGGCGCGGCGTTTCCGGTCGCCATAACCGTGGACGCCGGCAAGAGTCTCGGCGACCTGAAACCGATCTGGCGGATGTTCGGGGCCGACGAGCCCAATTACGCCACCATGAAGGACGGCAGCAAACTCATTGCCGAGCTGGGCGAACTGCGGCGCGATGACGTCTATTTCCGCGCGCACAATCTTCTCTGTACCGGCGATGGCACGCCCGCTCTGAAATGGGGCAGCACCGGCATATATACGGAGGACAAGGACGGAAAGCCGGTATACAACTGGACAATCGTCGACCGCATCATCGACACGTACCGCGCGCGCGGCGTACGGCCCTACCTCGAGCTCGGATTCATGCCGGAGGCGCTCTCGACAAACCCGCAGCCCTACCAGCACGAATGGCGGCCCGGGTCGGGCAAGCTTGACACGGGCTGGTCCTACCCGCCCAAAGACTACGGGAAGTTCGCCGAGCTGGTGTACCAATGGGTAAAACACTGCGTCGAGCGGTACGGGCGGGCCGAGGTGGAACGCTGGTACTTCGAGACGTGGAACGAAGCCAATCTCAACGCCTACTGGCATGGAACTCCCGAAGAGTTCTACAAACTCCACGACTTCGCCATAGACGCCGTGCGGCGCGCGCTTCCAACGGCGCGCGTAGGCGGACCGGACGCGGCGGGCAGCGGAGGGGCCTTCATGGACAACTTCCTGAAGCATGTCGTCGGCGGAACCAACTATGCCACCGGCCAGCGCGGCACGCCGACCGATTTCCTGTCCTTTCACGCCAAGGGCAGCCCCGGCTTCGTGGACGGCCACGTGCGCCTCGGAATTTCGGCGCAGCTCCGGGATATCGACCGCGGCTTCGCGACGATCGCCGGGGTTCCAGAGCTGAAGGGTAAGCCTATCGTGATCGGCGAGTACGACCCCGACAGCTGCGCCGCCTGCCAGGGCCCCCAGCTCGGCTATCGGAATACCACCATGTATTCCAGCTACACCGCCGAGGCCTTCGCCCGTGCGCGCGAGGTGGCGGCCCGGCACGGTGTCAACCTCGACGCGGCCCTCACCTGGGCGTTCGAGTTCGAAGACCAGCCGTTCTTCGCCGGCCAGCGTACAGTGGCCAACAACGGGATCGATCTGCCGGTAATGAACGTGTTCCGGATATTCAGCCACATGAGCGGCCGCCGGGTCGAGGCGCGCAGCTCGGAAGAGATCCCGCTCGACGACGTCGTTCGCAACGGCGTGCGCGGCAAACCGGACGTGGAGGCGGTGGCGAGCATCGAGGGGACGAAGCTCAGCGTGCTGGCGTGGCATTACCACGATGATGACGTCGCCGGTCCCGATGCCGCCATCGAATTGACGCTCAACCATCTGCCGCTCGCGAACGGAGAAGGGAAGCTGACGCAGTATCGCATCGACCGGACTCACAGCAACGCCTTCACGGTCTGGCAGGGCATGGGCTCACCCACGGCACCAAACGGAAGGCAGTATGCCGAATTGGTGAAGGCCGGCCAACTCGCGGCCGAGCCTCCGGTCCCCGTGTCTGTTAAGGATGGCGCCGCGAGCGTGAGGTTCGCGCTGCCCCGGCAGGGCGTCTACCTTTTCGTGCTGGAGATGTAGGGGAACCCAGTGACGGACGGGACGTAACCTGCCTCAGAATCGGACCTCTATCAGCTCAACGTGACGGTACCCAATCTTCCCAACGGCGATGCCGCCGTGGCGGCAACCATCGACGGTGTTTCCACCCAGACCGAAGTCTCGCTTACGGTTTAGCAGTGACGGGCACCGTCAGTATTGTACGCTGGCGTCAGACAGCGCTACCCGGCTGGCGTGCGGGGTTCACCTCTGTGCTGCTCAGACGTTCAGCGTCTTCAGATAGGCCACGCTCTGGACCGTCAGCGCCCAGCTTTGCTCGACGAAGTAGTTCCTGACGCCAGCGGCCTTGGCGGCGGCAAAGACTTTGGCCCAGTCGACGCTGTCCTGTCCCACCGCCAGTTCGGGGCCGCCACGTCCGCCGCGGGCGCCTGGTCCACCGGCCCCGGCTGGTTGTCCCGCTGCGGGCGCCGCCAGGGGCGGGTTCAAATTCACGCCCTGCAAGTGCATCGAGATGAAGCGCCCGGGATACTTCGTGAAGTACATGACGGGATCCCCGACGGTTCTCATGGCGGACATCTGGAACTGCATCTTCACGAACTTCGGATCGAGCAGTTCGAACAGAACTTCGTAAACCAGCCGGCCGTCGACTCGGGCCATCTCGAAGCCTTCGTCGTGCAGGAACTGCACCATACCCGCCTTGGCGGCGACTTCACCGATCTTGTTATACTCCTCCGCGGCCCGCTTCACGACATCCATCGTGGCGACGCCGTCCTGCATCTGCCCTCTCAGGCTGGCCGTACCCATCTGCGTCATGCCGATGTCCTTGGCCCAGGCGATCATCTGGTCCTGTTGGGTGCGGAGCTCGTTCAGCCCGAAGTGGGCGCTAGGGCACTTGAGACCGTGATCCTCAATGACCTTCCGGGTTTGCTTCCCATCCGTGAGGCTGGCGAACTCGGCGTACCCCGGCGGGGAGCACAGTTCCAGGATGCCCACTCCGATGTCCGCCAGATCCTTGCACAACCCGGCGAAATCGCCGTCCTTGATCCTCTGGCGATGGGGCCAGGTCTGGCTCCCGATGGGCATGCCTAGCGGATTGGCGTAGGCTGCCCGCGAGGCTGCGGGCAGGAATCCGATGGCGGCAGCGCCAGTCGCGGACTTCTCAAGAAACTCTCTTCTGGAAATTGCACGCATATGTTACTCCTTAAGCGCCGGTCAGTTTCCATCCGTCGCGATACTCGCGCGTCTGGATTGATTGGCGTCGTGGACGTTGGTGAACTTCATGTTCTCCTTATCGCACAATAGCAGCGGCGCGCAGGCGCCCGCTTTGAAGATCTTCCCGCGACGGCGCCGCTGATCCGCGACTCGGCGCTCCAGTTCCGCCGACACCCGACGCGCCGAGGGCGGCACGCTGCGCTTCGGCCGACGGGATCCCATTACCACCTGTGCGCCAGCTATCGAGCACCCTCCGAACATTGGAAAGCTGAACGGCAACTTCAAAGTATTCATTTCGTCCGCTATGGTGCTCCACGCTGTAGTATCCCTGGTAGCCCGCGTCCCGCAAGTGGTTCATCTTCTCGACCAGAAGGCCGGTGGACGCGATCTCCCAAGGGATGTGAGTGTGGCAGGCCCACTTCGCGGCTTCCTTGTCCGCCGCAAGCTTCTCCTCGGGAGTTCCCTGGAAGCCCCCCACTGGGTTGGAGAAGTGATGCAGGAGCCCGAAGGCCGGGTGGTTTACAGCCTCGAAGAGCCTCTTCATGTTGGCGAAAATAGTTTCGGGGCCCCCATGGTCCTCCGGTCCGACCTTGAAGCCGTGGTCGGATGCGAACTGGCAGTACTCTCTGTATCGCTTTACAATATGGTCGAAGGCTTCGTCGCTCCACTGCTTGTCCTGCGTGGCTCCGCCGGCGTCGAAACGAACGAACTTCGCACCGAGAATCGTGTTCGCCTTGAGGTACGTCAACGCATTCCGGTAGTTCTTCTCCCGTACGTCGGGATCGGCGTCCCAGACGTTAGCACCGTCCACTGCCAGCTGGGGACACACCATTTCGCGCTCGTCATAAGCCTCCCTGATCTTCTTGAAATAGCTTTCGTCGGTGCTCGTCAGGAAGCCGCTCCACAAGTCACCGGCCTGGAGACCGTACCGATACTTGCAAGTTTCCAGGAATCCGAACACGTCCATTTTGCCCTCGCGGTGGAGGCCAAAAAACGAGTAGCACATAATTGAAGCCGGCATCGGCCCGGTCCATAGGGGGCGTCTTGCAGCCTGTTGCGATCGCACTGGAAGCGTCGCCAGCGTGGCCGCCGCTCCGGCTAGGGACGTCTTCACAAAACCTCGCCTAGTATTGGTGTTCATAGTATTGGTGTTCACAGTTCCCATCCTTTCCTGTAATCCCGCGTCAGGTACTTGTTGGCCTCGGGTACATTGGTGATCTTCATGCCCGCCGAGTCGTAGACCACTTTAGTGCCGGCACGCAAGGCCACCGCGCCGAGGTTCACCATTTCCGAGATCGGCCCGGCGAGGAGGAAACTGCTCGGCGTTTGAGGCCCACCCCGAACCGCAGCGATCCATTCAGCCAGCCCTTGCGCCGGGCTCGAAGCTCCACCAATACCGCTGGAGAATAGGCCACTGCCCATTCCGCCGCGCCCCGCCGCGCCGCCACGACCGCCCGCGCCGCGCCGTCCTCCTCCGGCCGGCGTGTCAGCCGGAGGCTTCGGACCTGAATAGGCCAGCCATTTCTTTTCGGGGATAATCCGCTGGCCCGCCAGCATGAACCCGGACATGATCTTGCCCTTGTCGCCGACGAACATCATGCCTTCGGCTGGCATTTCGCGGTTGTCTTCCTCCAGTTCCGGGGGAGTCGGCGGCCGCATTCCGCCGTCGTACCAGAACAGATCCACCGCGGGCCTGTTCCCGCTCGGAGCAAACTTGAAACGGAGGATGCAGGCCATGGGAAAGGCATAGTCGTTCCGGGGTCGTACGGGCTGCAGGTCCCGCATCGTCAGAAAGCCGCTGGCCATCGGCTCGGCGCTGATGGGCGGACCCCATTCCAGCGCCTTGAACACCGCCCAAAGGCTGTAGTGGCCCATGTCCGCGACGGAGCCGGCCCCGAAGTCATACCAGCCACGGAACGTCATGTGCGTGTAGTTGGGATGATAGGGGCGGTATTTCTCTGGACCGAGCCAGAGGTCCCAATCGAAACCCGCGGGGACAGGTGGAGTCTCCGTGGGAAGCCCCGTGTACTGGGGCCACACCGGACGGTTCGACCAGTTGTGAACCTCGCGGAGGGTACCGATCTGGTCGTCCTTGATCCAATTCATGATGTACTCCATCGTTCCGTTGTTTTCCCACGGGATGAAGTGTGTCGCGACCTTGGTTTGCCGCGCTGTCTCGATCGCCAGCTTGACTTCGTTCATCCGGTTGGCGAGGGGTTTATGCAACATTACGTGCTTGCCCTTCTTCATTGCGGCGATCGCAATAGTGGCGTGAAGGTGGTCGGGCGTCATGATCTTGACGCCGTTCAGGTCCTTCTCCTTGTCCAAGAGCTCCCGGAAATCCGCGTAGGCAGTGCACCCCTTGTAGCTTCCTGAAGTGCGGTTCTTGGCGTAGTAACCCTCGACGACCTCGCGGCCGACATCCCGCCCTCCCGGAATGCCGGTTCTGCCTTCGCGCCAGGAGGTATTTTGAAGGAATTGGCCGATCTGGTTCCCCAGCCCGGGGCCCCAATCACGGTAATCGTTGCTATCTTTGTTGGGGTCGCAGACTGCCACGACTCGTATGTCTGGATGCGGCAGAAGGCTCATCATCTCTCGAAGTCCCTGTGTACCGCAGCCGAGATAGCCAAGAGCGACTTGGTCGCTAGGAGCGACGAACCCTTGCCCCAGGACATGCCTCGGGACAATAAGAAATGTACTTATACCGGTAGCAGCTCCTAAGAGCTCCCGCCGATCGAATGTCCTTGCCATTTTTACCCTCCTGTTACCGGCTTGGTTGAACCAGCCCATCTTTGCGCTTCTACCGTTTGGAAGCCAGAATAGGCTTGCCGAACACCGTGAACTCGATAACGCCCAGAGTCCGGTTCCCCGCGCGCGGCCAATCCGTGATGGTCAGCCGGACAAAGCGGCTCCGCGTGGGCTGAATCTCATCGAACTCCGTATACCGGGTCGCTTCATTCTTCGTCTTGTCCACGACCGTGGAGTACACTTTTCCGTCGGCGGAGAGTTCGATCTTGTAGCGGAATGCTTTGGTCTGATTGGGCGCCGGTGCTTCGGATCGTCCGCCGGCGCGTCCTTGGCCGCCGCCGTCGCCGCGGGCCAGAAACTCGATCCGGCTGGAATGCACGGTGAAGAACTGCTCAGGGTCCCACTGCGTGCCTGAGCCGAGGTCCACCGTCAAGGTAGGCTGCGCGTCGCTCTCGGCGGGCTCCCACCAGTTTCCGTTCGAGTCGTCGACGGCGTATGCGGCTTCGCGCCCCGGACGCTCGCTGGAGAAGCCGCCGAGTTGGCCGGTATTGCGAAGCTTATTCACGCTCAGGGGAATGGAGCCCGAGTCGCCGTTGCGCGCCGGGTTGCTTACCACCCCCGGAGCCCATTGCGGCGTGTCTGTGGCGCGCGAGTATGCGTTGCCATTGGCGTCGAAACCAACCCGGTCCATGCCGAACCGGCGGCCGCCCGGAGGACTAGGCATCACTATGGTGTAGAAAACCCACCAGTTTCCATCCGGTCCCTTCACCACGCAGCCATGGCCGGGGCCGGTGACGATCCCGGTAGTCTGCCGCAGCAGCGGGTTCCGCGGCGAATACGTAAACGGGCCGAGAGGATTCTTGGCCGTGTAGATCCCGCTGGCGTACGAAAGCCACTGCGTGCCCGACGCGCTGTACTCGAGATAATAGGTCCCGTTGCGCTTGAACATCCAAGGTCCCTCGACCCAAGCCACGTTGGAGAACTCGTTCTTCTCGCCCCAATGTTCCCAAACGTGCTCGGTGTTGAAGCCGAACAGATGCTTCGGGGCGGCTGCAAATTGGGTCAGGTCTTTCGGGTCCAGCGGCACGACGTAAATGCCGTCAACCGACCTGCCGGGGTAATAGAGATAGGGCTTGTTGTCGTCATCGACAAAGATATCCACGTCGAACGAAGGTTTGTTCGTCCTTCCGTCGGCTGTGGACGTCCAAGCCTCGCCTTTTGCGTTCTTCCAGTGGCCCAGCAACTCGTACGGCCCGAGGATCTTGGGCGCCCGGTACACAGAGTCGCCTGTGCCAGACAGGTAGAATGCGCCATTGTATTTGGCTACGTGCGGAGCGTCCGGCAGTCGCCTGCCGCCGAGATCGGCGGCCTGGTATTTCCAGTTCACGAAGTCGCTGGATACCCACGCTCCTCCGCCGCTTCCAAACAGGTAATAATCGTCGCCTTCGCGCACTACCGTGGCGTCGCCGACGTTGACGCCCTGCGGCGAGCCGTCTGCCGAGGTCGCCTCGATCGGGAGCGGGTTGCAGTAGCGCAAGGACTTGCCAATCCCTGGCGCCGGTTTCGGCGGGCCGGACTGCGACCGCAGCGCCAGTCCGGATGCAAGAACTGTCAGGGCGCCGATAGCAATCGATAGAACGCGTTTGAATGACATTGACCCTCCGCTTTTAAGGCATGCTCCTAATACGAATTCTCACGCAACGTCAAATTCGTAGAGGCTAACGCTAAAGGGCGGAGCCTGCACGACCTCGGGAACTCCGTTTTGCGTCGTCTCAACGATTTTGACGGCAGGCTCCTTGCCCACTTCATTGGTTGAGTCGAAACTGGGCGGCGCAATCTGATAAAGCTTGCCCTGCCCGCGCAGCTTGACGCCGCCGATCTTCGGCGTAAAGGCGTGGCCCTCTTTCGTGGGGTTGACCACCGAAATGAGGAACCTCTTGCGGTCGCTGGAGAACGCCGCGAGAACATCCAGCGGATAGGTCGGGCTTCCGGTGGGCTTAACGCCCCTGTCGACAAACGCCGTGCCGGGCATCAGCGGCTGGGGCGAATTCCCGTCGACCGCAACCGGAAGAGCGTTGAGAAAGTGATTCTGCAACAGCTTGAACACCACGCCCTCAGGCGCCATACCCACGCCATCGCCGGAGTTGTCGGTCAACACGCGCAGTCCTCCGGTCGCACAGCTGGCAGCCACCTTATCGGAGTGACGGAACAGTTCGTGCAGTAAAAGCGCATAAGAGAGCGGCGTCAGCATTCCGGTTGGCCGTCCGAAACCTGCGCCGCCATTTCCCGCCATCGAGCGGTTACGATTGCCCCATTCATCGAAGATGAACTTGATGTCCTTGTCTTTCAACGAAGGCATCTTCTCGACATACTTGTCCCACGCATCAAAGAAGCCGCCGATGCGGTTGGCTATCCTGCGGGCTTTGAACTGCAGCGGATCCTTCACATCCACAAAGGACTGCTTCTCGGCGTCGAATATCAATTCAGGATATGCGTAGGTATGTTCGGAGAGAAAATCGACGTTGTCGGCGCAGTTGGCGAGCAGCCAACTGTCCCAGTCATCCAAACTGTGGAACTCATAGGGCAGCTTTGCAGTAATAGGCGGCTCCCAAATGCTCGGGAAGAAGTTACCCTTCTTCTCCGCGCCGCCGATGGACTTCTCGCAGATGCTGGCCCCGCCCAGAACCACCTTGATCTTCGGGTCCACCGCCTTCATGGCCTCGACGATGTTGTTGTACTTCACCCAGTACTGGTTCAGCGACATGT
>OBLU010004649.1_pt1 | contig 12347 bp, 15 predicted proteins | sample 1518681 | NCBI WGS metagenome assembly OBLU01 (sample SAMEA3539304, study PRJEB22396) | soil metagenome | biome: tundra; feature: field; material: soil | place: USA | collected 2010-05 | depth 0.15 m | reverse complement strand
CCGCCGGTTGCCCGTGGGGACAAAGATGCTTGCCAGAAAACGCATGAGGGCCGTTGTTCACACGGGCACGAAATTATCCCGTGCCGCAAATCGGCCAGAGCCTCACTATTATGCCAAGAAGCGGCGGCGGCGGCAATCCCGGAATTCGCCGGGAGTGTACAGTTGGCTTCCCGCTGCTGCGCAACCGGACTATCGCGGATCAGGCTCGGATCTCTTCCAACCCGTTGAGCGGAACGATCCGCGCGATGCGCTCCATCACCTTCTTGTTCTGCTCCGACTTTCTTAGGTCGTAGGTGGCCTGCAAGCGCATCCATAGCTCCGGCGAGCCGCCAAACAGGCGGGCAACTCTTAGGCACATAATAGCGGAGAGTGGCTTGCGTCCCGACAAAATGCCGTGCAGCATCTGCCGCGACACTCCCAGGGCTCTGGCAGCTCCGGTTACAGACAGGCCAACCGACGGCAGAATGTCTTCCTTGATGATCTCGCCCGGATGAATGGGCGGCAATCCGTTCCTTCGCTTCATCGCTCTATCCCTAATGGTAGTCTTCATAGTCTATGTCCACGGCGCTCTCGCCCAGCCAGCCGAAGGTAATGCGATAGTTTCCGGTCACCCGCACCGACCAGCGCTTCTCACTGCCATGCAGCCGGTGGAAGCGAAAGCCGGCGATGTTCATGTCTTCCGGTCTCTCGGCCACTTCCAGCAACTGCAGGATTCTTGCGCACTTCCTGACCTCGCCGGCGCCAATCCGGCGGGTCTTGCCCGAGAGATAAAGCTCCTCAAGCCTCTTATGCCGGAAGCCGCCAATCACTCATCGAGTGTAAATCGAATGGTTTACATAGTCAAGCACTCTGTCCGGCACCAACCGGACGGCAAGGAAGTCCAGATGGCATTGGCCGCACCTTCATCGTCTCCGCTCGTCGCTGCCAGATATTCACAGCCCATCCCTGTGACATCCAACCTTGCGTCTCACCAAAAACTCATTCCATAATTGCCCAAGCAAAGGCAGTAAATTCGGCGAAAGCAAAAAGGACACTCCGGGCCAAAACCCGGCCCGCAAGCCCTTTGTTTTCCCGATTTTGACCCCTAAGTCCTTTGTTAATGCCGATTTTACAAGGAAAATCTTGCTAACATGATGATTCTAAAAATGGAGGGGGGAGGGTACCCCGTACAAAGAAGGTAAACAGTTATCAAACCATAAACTCATCCCCGACTCGGGCGACGAGCCCGTGGCACAGTTCTTTGACAAATTAAACGGCTGCAATCAGGTCCGGCTCATCCGGCCCGGAGCTCACGCAAGCCTTGCCGCAAACACCAGCACCAGCGTTCGGACGATGAGGCGGGAGATGGCGAACGGCACGAACCCGTGCTTCCGAACGTAGCCCATGAACATGCGGGGCGCTAAGAGTCCGCGTGCCTAAGCAAGATGCCACACATACGCCAGGGCGATCACGACGATGCCAAACACGATACGGTACACGATGAAAACGCGCAGACTATTGGACTGCAGGTAGCGAATGAGCCAGGCGATCGTGGCGTAACCAACAATCGCTGAAACCACAATGCCGACCAGGAACGGAGCGTGCATCCCGGCGGGCAGGCCCTCCTTGCGAAGCTCGTGCGCCTTCAGCAGCGCAGCGCCGGCGATGATTGGAGTGGAGAGCAGAAAACTAAAGCGAACCGCGGCCTCCCGGGTCATGTTGCGGAACAAACCTGCGGTGATGGTTGAACCGGATCGTGAAACGCCCGGGATTAGGGCAAACGCCTGCGCCACGCCCACGACCAGCGAATCGGCCAAAGAAATGCGGGTCAGCGATTTCTCCAGTTTGCCGACTCTTTCTCCCAGCCACATGAGCAGCGCAACTACGATCAACGCTGCCGCAATCAGGACGATGTGTTCGCGGAAATAATCTTCGGCGGAATGCTCGAGCAGCTTGCCCGCAATCGCTCCTGGAATCGTCGCCAACGCGAGAAACCACAGAAGCATGCGTTCATCCTTCCGCTCCTGGAGCGTCAGGTTTACGTCCGAGCCGCCGGCTTCGGAGAAGCGAACGACCTTCCCTCCCAGCGCTGCGCGGATAATCTGAAACCACGTGCGGCGGAAGTAGAAAAGTACTGAGAGCAAGGTGCCAAAATGCAGCGCCACGTCGAAGGTGAGTTCATGGGCCGGGGAAAGCTCGTTCCAGCCCAGCAGCCGCCGCACGATGATGAGGTGTCCCGAACTCGATACCGGGATGAATTCCGCCAGGCCCTGAATAATGGCAAGAACTACAGCTTGATAGATGGGCAAAGTTAGTCCGCCGTGTTTCCATAGGTTGGAATACCCTGCTGAATGTAGAAGATCAGCCGCTCGGTGCGCAAGGCCCAATCGCTCTGCCCGTACTGGCTGACGACCTTTTGCGCCAGCGCCAGGGCGCGGTCTCTGGATTCGGCGGCCTTTTTCTGGTTAGGCTCTGCCCTGTAAATCTCGATCAGCGCCGACCGGCGCCAGGCCGCGTTATACAAGGCCTCCGCTGCGGCCGGAGACTGCGGGTGCTCCTTGGCATAGTTCTCGTAGAGGTCGGCTTCTTTTTCCGGACACTTCGCCAGGCCTTCCCACTCTCCGCAAAGCCTGTTTTCGATCAGGCGAAAGGCGGCCAGGTCAGCCCACTTCGTGCCGGGGTATTTCTTGATCACCAGCTTCATCCACTCTTCCTGCATTTGCCCGCGCATGTAGGATTCGCGCTCGCGCGCGGAAGGGCGCGTCATGATGTCGGACCGCTCGACTTGCCAGCGGATGTCGGCGGCGCGATAGAGCGCTTCCGCGGCGAGCGGTGAGGCGGGCAGCAGATCATACACGCGGTAGTAAAGCCGCATCGCGTCCTGCGCCGCATCGCGACGGCCTCGGCGGCGGCTGGCCTGGTCTTCCGAGTCCGCCGCTTCACCGAAGATGATCCGGTCGCCGTTTGGAGTTGTTGTGCTCACCAGCCCTTTGTTCAGAACCCAGCCAGTGATGGTTTTGCCCTCTTCTTCCTCTTCGGTGGCGCCTTCTTCGTGGCTCGGCGCCCGCAGAATCGCTTCTACATGAACCCAGTCGCGGCTGGTCTCGAGGATGATCAACTCGCGCCCGCGTCCGGCCTCGCCCAGCCGGGCAGCGTCCGCGTGGGGCGCGACGCGGATTGTTTCTTCGTGCACCAGCGTTCCGCGCTGGGCGTCCGCGAAGGCGAATAAGGCAAGAAGCGGAATGCCGGCGGCAACTGTGTGTAAGACAATGGTGGCGAATCGCAGTTTCATAACACTCCAGAACCTTGGAGTATGTTAGCCCAGAACCCGGTGCTGGGCACACCTCGTGTTACTGCGTGAAATTAGATTAGGATTGCTAACCTGGATCCGGGCGCCCCGATGACACCCTTAACCATCTTCGGCCTGTTTGCTGTAACGGCGATGCTCGTCTGCTACGCCCTGGAAGAGCGCAGCCGATGGTTCATTTTGGCCTTTGCCGGAGCTTGCGCCCTCGGCTCACTCTACGGTTTTCTGCAGGGAGCCTGGCCATTCGGACTGGTCGAGGCCGTCTGGTCTGTGGTTGCGATACGGCGGTGGGCGAAGGCGGCACGCGCAAAGTGATCTGGCCGCGGCCTTCTATGTGCACCTATCCACGGCGAAATTCTTCCAGCATCTTGGGATCGATGTTGCCGCCGCTGATGATGGCCACGTTTAGCTTCGTCTGCGGGAGCTGGTTGCGGCGGAACAGGAAGCCAGCCACGGCCACGGCTCCGCTGGGCTCGGCCACGGTCTTGGAATTCGACGCCAGCAGTCTAACCGCTTCGCGAATCTCATCTTCGGTTACGGTTACGATATCGTCCACGTAGCGGCGGATGTGCTCGAAGTTGATCGGGCCGATGCTTTGCGTGCGCAGCCCGTCGGCGATGGTGCGGGAAACCTCGCCGGCAGGGAACTGAACGATCTTTCCAGCGCGCAAGCTGGCCTGCGCGTCGGCCGCCAGTTCCGGCTCCACGCCGATTACCTTGGCCGAGGGCTTGCTCAACTTAATCGCCGCCGCCACGCCGCTGATCATTCCCCCGCCGCCGACCGGTGCGAGAACCGTTTCCACCTCCGGCAGGTCTTCGAGAATCTCCAATCCCATCGTGCCCTGACCGGCGATGATTTGCTCGTCGTTGTAGGGAGGCACGATCACGTACCCATGCTGCGCGGCCAGGGCTTCGGCCTTGAGTTGGCGCTCGGCGCTGCCCGGGCCGACGATGACGATCTCCGCGCCCAGCGCGGCCGTGGCCTCGCGCTTAATCGCCGGAGCGTTCTCCGGCATGACGATGACGGCCTTCACGCCCAGCGCCCGCGCCGCATAGGCCACGCCTTGCGCGTGGTTGCCGCTGGAATATGAAATTACTCCGCGCTTGCGGTCTTCTTCCGACAGCGAGGCGATCTTGTTGTACGCGCCGCGCAGCTTGAAGGCGCCGATGGGCTGCTGGTTTTCCGGCTTGAGGAAGAGACGGCGCGGATCCTCAGCGCAGAGTTTGAATTGGATCAGCGGCGTATGAACGGTGATGCCGTGGAGTCGGTCGCTGGCGGAGCGGATGTCGCTAAGGGTGACCATGCGTGTTTATTATCGCCCAGTCGTCCAAAGCACCGCGAGCCATCGAAACTTGACATCATGATGCCTGATGTCATAGCATCATGATGTGCGAACCACTCTTACACTGGATGACGACGTGACGGCCCTGCTGAACAAGGAAGTCCGCAAGTCCGGCGAACCTTTCAAACAGGTCGTAAATCGCCTCCTGCGGTTGGGCTTGACGGCCACGAAGCAGCCTGTGCGAAAACCGTTTGTGGTGAAGCCGATGAAGTTGGGACTGCCTCACTTCGAAAAGGTTGAGGAATTGCTCGAATATCTGGAAGGCCCGGATCATCGGTGATCGTTGTCGATGCCAACCTGCTTATCTATTCCTACGATACCGATTCGTCCAACCATACGAAAAGCCGTGCCTGGGTGGAGAAAATTCTTTCGGACGTAGAGCCAGTCGGATTGCCATGGCAAACTGTTTCCGCTTTCTTGCGAGTCATGACCAATCGGAGGCTGCCGGGATCGCGTTTGACCGTCGAGCAGGCTGCACAAATTGTGGAAGAGTGGCTGGAGCAGCCGAATGTACGAATCATTGTGGCTGGCGATGAGCACTGGTTCCTCTTTCGACGCATGATTATCGAGGGGCAGGCTTCCGGACCGCTGGTCAGTGATGCGCAAATCGCGGCGTTGGCGATCGAGTACGGCGGTGTGCTCTACACGGCGGATCGGGGCTTCGCGCGATTTCCGGGGTTGCGGTGGAAGAATCCGCTGAGTTAGAACGCGCGATACCTGGCCGAAGATGTGAAACAACGCAAGCGCGGCCGCCTTGCCCGCTCGTTGCGGCGGTTTACAGAGCCAGGCTTGAAACGAGTGATGGGCGTCTCAGACTTCCCCATTCCGAAAGGAAGTTCCATGGCATCTTTCAAGGTACACGGTTGGTATGAAATCGAGTATGAGAAACGCAAGGGCGGCAGGACATTGGTTTTCGATGATTTCTGGTCCGAGGGCTCCAAGGCGCATTCCCTGGCAGACGAATGTTTACACCAGCGAGGATTCGCTGTGGGACCACGGTGCGTCTACTCTCGAGCTAGAGGAGCCATGTGGGAACATCGAACAAAGCTGTTTGAGGATGAGCGATAAGCTGCTTGCGGGAGAATTCTATAAGCGCTACCGGGCCGCACAGAAGCCAGAGATTTGACCTCGGGATCCTCGGCTAGATCTCCAGTATCACCGGCATAATCAGCGGCCGTTTCTGCGTCTGCTTGGAAATATAGCGCTTCAAATCGGCACGGATCTTTTCCTTGATCACGCCGTAATCGGCTTTTTCTTCTTCGCTGGATTGTGCCAATGTGTCTTCGACGATGCGCCGGGCTCCATCCAGCAAGCCGTCGTCCCCAGGATTGAAGCCACGAGTCACGATCTCCGGCGCAGTTTCCACGCGACCGGTTAGTTTGTTGATGGCGATGATGGGCAGCACGATGCCGTCTTCACTCAAGTGCCGCCGGTCTTTAATAATTAAATCCTCAACCACGTCCGTGCGCGAGCCGGAATCAATGCAGACGCGGCCCACGTTGACGCGTCCGGCTTTGCGGGCATTGTGTTCGTCGATCTCGAGAACGTCGCCGCTCTCGATCAGGATTACCTTGCCCACCGAGTTATGCATGGCGCCAGCCATTTCGGCGTGCAGCTTCAGTTGCCGGTACTCGCCGTGGATGGGGATGAAGTACTTCGGCCTCACCAGGTTGATGATCAGTTTCATCTCTTCCTGGCTGGCGTGTCCGCTGACATGGATGGGAGGCGAGGTGCCGTCTTCGTAAATCACGTAAGCCTCGCGGCGGAACAGGTGATCGATCATGCGGTAAATCGTTTTTTCATTGCCGGGGATAATGCGCGACGAGAGCACGACCGTGTCGCCCTTCTCGATCTTGGCGTGCTTGTGGTTGTCCACCGCCGCGCGCGACAGCGCCGACATGGGCTCGCCCTGGGTTCCGCTGATCATCACACAAACTTTTTCCGGCGGGAAATTCTTCATCTCGCCGGGATTGATCACCAGCCCTTCGGGAATTTCCAGGTAGCCCAGATCTTCGGCGATTTCGGCGGAGTTATTCATCGAGCGACCAATGAAAGCGACCTTGCGTCCGTGCTGGTGAGCCAGTTCCACCGCCAGCTTGATGCGGTGAATGGAAGAGGAAAAGCACGAAATAAACAGCCGCCGCTCGGTGCGTGCGAAAACTTCGTCAAACTTCCGCCGCACGGCGCGCTCACTGGGCGTGTAACCCTTGCGCTCAACGTTGGTCGAATCCTGAAACAGCGCCAGCACGCCTTGTTTGCCGTATTCGGCGAAGGAGTGCAAGTCGAAGAGATGGTTGTCGGTGGGCGTGGGATCGACCTTGAAGTCGCCGGTATGAATCACCACACCCAGCGGGGTATGAACCGCTAGGGCGACGCAATCCACCAAACTGTGCGTCACGCGAATGGGATGGATGGTGAAGGCGCCCACTTTGAAGCGCTCGCCGGCACGAATCTCGCGCAAGTCGGCGTCGTCAAGCAGTCCGTGCTCGTCGAGTTTGTCTTCCACGTAGGCCAGCGTGAACTCCGTGCCCCACACCGGCACGTTGAGCTCGGAGAGAATCCAGGGCAGCGCGCCGATATGGTCCTCGTGGCCGTGGGTGAGGACGATCCCACGCACCCGCTGGCGGTTCTCGATGAGATAAGAAATATCCGGGACCACAATATCCACGCCGAGCAATTCAGCCTCGGGGAACATGAGGCCCGCATCGATCACAATAATGTCGTCACCCCAGCGGACGGCCATGCAGTTCATGCCAAACTCGCCGAGGCCCCCCAAAGGGATAATCTGCAATTTTCCAGTTGGCATCAGATACTGATGATGCTAGCACAGACTGTGCTCCGCTCCGCAACGAGCGCGGGTTCTATCCGGTTCCAACCGGCGTCAAACGATGGACGGATAGCATTCTTCGTCTCGCTGAGTTAAGGTTGACTCCATGGCCGGTGTTGAATCCAAGTCCTGGCTTCGCGGCCGCGTCGAGAAGACGCTGATCAAGGGGCTGACGCGCGCCTATTCCACGGTTCAGGTCGATCCGGAGAGATTTCTGGTGCAGCTGCGCACCGCCTATAGGCTGCCCATTAGCGGCTATCACGGGGTGTATTCGCTGGAGATGGGCGAGCTCGACGTGGTGGCCGACGGCCTCATTCGTAGCGGCATGAAACTCGCTGCCCTTGAGGGCGCCGGTTTCGGCTTGGGCGGCTTGATCACCATCTTCCCCGATCTCGGCATTCTCTCGGCCATCACCATGCGCACCATCCAGAAGCTAAGCCTGGTGTATGGTTTTCAGTTCAACACCGACCATGACAACGCCGAACTCTGGATCGCCGCCGCCAGCGCCGCCGGGGTCGACATCAGCCGCGAACTGCTGGAAAAGGAAGTAGTCAACAAATTCGTGCCGCGCGTGATCCAGCGGATCGCCGCCCGTGCCAGCGCTGAGGTTGTAGAGAAGTGGGCGGGACGCATGATTCCGCTTGTCAGTTCCGCCATTGGCGCCGGCCTAAACTACTGGTTCGTGCGCGCCTGGGGCGAGCGCGCCAAGGTCCACTTCCGCCAGCGACATCTGCAACTCCGCCAGCAAGCGCAGCAGGCAGCTTTGGCGCCACCAGCGCCGCAGATTCTGCCGGCGCCGATCGGCTAGCGCTTCCGTGTTAAGAAAAAGAATGGCCACCTTCCGCTGCTCTGCCCTACTCTTCGATCTCGACGGAGTTCTCGTCGACTCCACCCGCTCCGTGGACAGGCAATGGCGCATCTGGGCCCGTGAGCAGGGGATTGACGAGGAGAAAGTGATGGCCCTAGCCCACGGCGTCCGCACCATCGATGTGATTCGGGCGGTCGCTCCTCATCTCGACGCTGAGGCGGAAGTTCGGAAGCTGGAAAGCCGTGAGGCGGAGGATCATGACGGAGTCGCCGTGATGCCGGGTGCTGCCGAACTCGTCCGCGCGATTCCTGAGGGCCGCTGGTGCGTGGTCACGTCCGGAACTCGCCATCTGGCCAGGGCGCGTCTGCGGCTTGCGGGAATACCAATCCCGATGATCCTGATCACTGCGGACGACGTTGCAAATGGAAAGCCGCATCCGGAGCCGTATTTGAAAGCTGCGGAGCTGTTAGGCGTCGACCCAAAGGAGTGTCTGGTGATCGAAGACGCGCCCGCCGGAATCCAGTCCGCGCACGCGGGCGGGATGAAAGTGATTGGACTGACCAGCACGTATCCCGCGTCAGCACTGAGCGAAGCCGATGTGGTGGTGCGGAAGCTCGATGGGATTCAGATTGCTTTCGATGGTGCGCGGAAGCTGGCGGTCAGCGTCGGCTAGACCAGTTTCACAGTCGCTGTACCCATTACGAACTGTCATCCCGAACGAAGCGAGGGATCTGCGTGTTTGCCCGGGGCGGCGATACCGGCGGTGCAGGCAAGAACCTCGATCCCTCGCTTCGCCCGGGATGACACGTGTTTTAGTCCACGCTATATCTGAAAACGGCCTAGAGAAGCTTGGAGCTCTTGTTATTTCGCGGCCAACGAATCACCGCAGCCAATCTTCCAGCTCAATCCCACGGTCCGTCTTATCGTCACGGTATTTCACGATGACCGGCGTATACAAAGATATCCCTAACTCCGCCGCTGCGCCCTTCTTCACTGCGCGCGATCCCGGCACGACCACGGCGCCTTCGGGAACTTCGAGCGGTGCTTCCGGCGTTGCCCGATAAACCTCGCTGCGAACCAGGTCGTAGAGCGGTGTTGATCGCGTCAAAATCGTCCCTGCGCCCAACACTGCCCGCGTGCGTACCAGCGTGCCTTCGTACACTCCGCAGTTGCCGCCGACCAGTACGTCGTCTTCAATGACTACGGGCACCGCGTTGACCGGCTCCAGCACCCCGCCGATCTGCGCCGCCGCGCTCAGATGCACGCGCTTGCCGACCTGCGCGCACGAGCCCACAAGCGCATGGGAATCGACCATGGTGCCCTCGTCGACGTAGGCGCCCACATTGATGAACATCGGCGGCATACAGATCACCGACGGCGCCACATACGCTCCCACGCGCACGGACGAGCCGCCGGGAACGATGCGCACGCGGTCGGCTACAGAAAAATGACGGGCCGGAAAGGTGTCTTTGTCCACGAAGGTCAGCGCGGCGCAGCCCGTCTCGGCCAGTTCGCCCAGGCGAAACCCCAGCAGAATGCCGTGTTTCACCCAGGTGTTCACTACCCAGCGGCCGTCGATCTTTTCGGCGGCGCGGATCTTACCCTGCGTGAGCGCATCACGGAACTCGAGAAACGCCGGCCGCGCCTCGGGATTGTGCTCGACTTCGCCCAGCGCAGCCAGGCGCTCGATAGAAGTTTTCAGGGATTGCATGCGAGGAAAGTATAAAGGAAATGCAGAAGTCAGAAGTTAAAAGTCAGAAGTCAGAAGTCAGAAGTAAAACCCTAAACGTACCTGCTCTTACTTCTGCATTTTGACTTCTAACTTCTGACTTCTGGCCTAAACGCACTTGCACTCGCTGCGGATCAGCACGCCGGTCATGCCATGAGCGGTCTCGCGGCCTTGGGCCAGCGTCGCGTACGGTCCGTGCCAACGCGCGTGGTTGGCGTCGTGCCCCGCGGGACGGCCTCTGCCCTGGTTGCATTGCCCGCACGATCCGCGGTGCAGCACGATCTTATGCGGACCGGCCGCCCAGTTTTCGTAGATGTAGAACTCTGCAGCGTCCGGCGCGGGGACTGCCGGCTTCGCGACCAGCCCAACCTCAGTCACAATCTTCTGCAGCTTGGATCGCGTGTCGCGGCGCATGGGCAAGAGCGGCAAGCGGTAGTTCTCTTCGATTTTGCCCATCATCGCCAGCACCGCCTTCACCGGGAGCGGGTTTGATTCGATGAAGTTCGCTTGCATCAAGCCCAGATACTTGCGATGGATGCTGCGGGCTGTGGTCCAGTCATTGTTGAGCGCCGCCCGCGTCATGGTCGCCATTTCGTGCGGGATCTCATTCGATGCCACCGAGACGATGCCCACGCCGCCCAGCGCGATCACCGGCAATGTAACGGCATCATCCCCGGAGAAAACTAGAAACGTTTCGGGCACCGAGTTGATAGCCTCGGCGATCTGGGTCATGTTGCCGCTGGCTTCCTTCACGCCCACAATGTTCGGAACCTCCGCCAGCCGCGCCAGCGTTGCCGGCTCGAGGTTTGCTCCAGTGCGGCCGGGCACGTTGTAAAGAATGACTGGCTTGTCGCCCACGGCTTCTGCAATCGCCTTGAAGTGCCGGTACTGGCCTTCTTGCGTGGGCTTGTTGTAGTAGGGAGAAGCGGTGAGAATGGCGTCGACTCCAGGCCGCGCGGCAACTTCCTTGGCCTTTTCCACGGCATCGTGCGTGGAGTTCGACGTCGCCCCCGCCATGATGGGCACGCGCCCCGCCACCACCTCGATGGTGGTATCGATCACGTGCAGCCATTCGTCGTGGGTGAGGGTGGGTGTCTCGCCCGTGGTTCCGCAGGGGACGAGAAAATCTATACCAGACTCCACCTGCCACGCCACCAGGTTGCGCAGGGCAGCGTCATCAATAGAGCCGTCCTGATGAAAAGGAGTTACGAGCGCCGTACCACAGCCACGGAGTTGCATGGTAATAAGATAACGCGAATAGGCTTTGCGTGGAAACGGTTGGCTCAGGAACCAGTCAGTTTGTCGTTTCTACAATCTCGACAAACTCAGGCTCAATCCAGATGGAATCCATGCAGGCAGGCTTGCCCAATACCTCGCCGACTTCTAGTTCCAGCCAGCCCACATCGTTGAATTCAACAATGGGAAACACTCGGCCTACACAAAGTTCGAACAAGGATCGAGTCCTAAGGCGAGCGTCCTCCGGCAAGATGGGAGGAACTTGAATAATGCGAACTCTGTCTCCGACCTTCAAATGGAATCCCTTTAATTACAACTCCCGCCACACATCCTTGAAATCGTAGAACCCTTTCTTGCCGGCGAGCCACTCCGCCGCGCGCACCGCTCCATCGGCAAAGCCCTGGCGTGATTTGGCGTCGTGGCAGAGATAAATCCTGTCTGCGTGGGACTCAAGCACGACCTCGTGCATGCCCACGACATCGCCTTCGCGAAAGGAAATGATCTCGAGATCTTTGTCCTTGCCCTTGCCGCTGGCTTCGCGGATTACGCGCTGGATCGCGATGGCCGTTCCCGACGGTGCATCCTTCTTATGAACGTGGTGCCGCTCGAAGATCTGTCCGGAGTACTCGTGACGCAAGGCTGCGGCGGCGGCACGGGCGACGTCGAGAAACAGATTCACGCCCACGGAGAAGTTTGCCGCATAAACGAATCCTGTGCCGTGGCTCTCAACCAAGCTGCGGACGCGATCCAGTTCACCATGCCAGCCCGTTGTGCCGACTACCATGTTCCTGCCCGCCGTGACACAGGCTTCGATGTGGCTGACGACGGAGGAAGGAGCGGTGAAATCAATTACCACTTTAATGCCGCGTAACTTCTCCGCGGTGAGAGCTGCCCCTCCGGCGTTCTCCGCGGCGCCCACGACCCGAACGTCGTGTCCGCGCTGGCGCGCTACCTCCGCCACCAGCGATCCGGTCTTTCCGCGGCCGAGAAGAAGCATGTTCATGATGAATAGAAACCGTACAAAGCGTCGAATACGCTGAAAGCAAGCATTTTCTTTGCGATCTCTGCGTGCTCGGCGGCAAAGCTTACGCGAACACTTCCGGGTCCAGCTCCGCAAAA
>OBLU010004648.1_pt1 | contig 12349 bp, 16 predicted proteins | sample 1518681 | NCBI WGS metagenome assembly OBLU01 (sample SAMEA3539304, study PRJEB22396) | soil metagenome | biome: tundra; feature: field; material: soil | place: USA | collected 2010-05 | depth 0.15 m | reverse complement strand
GGGCCTTCGTCCGTTTTCCAGGAATTGAGTGAAATACAACTGTAGTACTAGGCTGAATTCGTGGAAAAAAGCCTCCAGCTGCCCTCCGGCTACCAGGAATTCCTGCAGGACCTAAAGGGCCGCATCCGGGCCGCCCAGGTGCAGGCCGCCTTTGCCGTGAACCGGGAGCTCATCCTTCTATATTGGTCGATCGGCCGGGACCTGACCGCATAAGAAGGTAGATCGTCCATGCATAAGAGGGTAGACCTTATACCGGTAATTGAATCCTTTAGATTTCTATTACCTGTAGTTGGTGACGCCTGGCTGGCGAAAAGCCAACCGGCCCAAAAGCAAAGGCAAAACCTGCCTGTCTAGGAGGTGGTCGGGGCTGGCCTTGCTCACTAAAGATGTAGAGCCATGCTGGATTGAGCAGCGAAGCTCCAAGAACAAGCGGAGAGGTAATTTTCCGTTCAGCCCATGGCGAGACCGCCCAAGAGCCTCTTCGTTTTGAGCTATCAAACTATAATCCTAAGAGCTATAATTATTCCTGATGCCCGGCCCCTCTAATACCCTTCGGGTCTTCGCCTCCAAACCATTTCTGCGTTTTGCACGGCGGTTTGGCATCAGCGATGCCGAGCTGTGGCAGGCTGTACAGGAAGATTGCGACGCGGATCTGGGCGGCGGAGTCTTCAAATTCCGGCTGGCCAGACTAGGAGAGGGAACCAGCGGCGGCGCCCGCGCCATCGTTGCGATGAAAGTTGGATTGCGCGTCGTGCTGATGTTCGGCTTCGAGAAAAAGGATATGGCCAACATCAAAAGCGACGAGTTGCGAGCATTCCGCAAAGCAACCCGGGTCTACCTCGGCTATAGCGAAGAGGAGATGACCGCAATCGTCCGGCAAAAGTCCCTGGCGGAAATTGCCAAATCAAGCTCTGGGAAAGGAGAACGACATGGCAAAAGCGTATAAGAGTGAAGCCCTCGCCGCAGTGCATGAGAGCATGGCAGATTTACATAAGATCGGTGCGATCGACAGCAAGACCATGCGGGAATTCGATCGCGCGTGCCTGACCCCGGTCCTGAAGTTGTCGCCGGCCGCCATCCGCCGCATTCGCACCAAAGCCGCTGTCAGCCAGGCGGTGTTTGCCGCCCACCTGAATGTGACCACCGGCGTCGTCAGCAAGTGGGAACGGGGAGAGAAAGAACCGCGCGGGCCGGCGGCAAAATTACTGACTCTTGCGGCCAAGCATGGCATGGCCGCAATTGCCTGAAGCGACGGCTATCCATGGTTTTAATGTCTTCGCGTTCGCTCGAATTCAAACCAGTTCTAATGGTGGAATCGCTCCGAGGCATAAAGGCCGCTGCACGCCGCTAGCGCGGTGGCCTGTGGGCCAGCCTTGACCCTCTACATGATGCAATTCATGCGCGTTGTCTGCATCTTCGAACGCCCATGAATTACACTCCTTTTCTCTTCGAGAATGAGTGGCTGAACAGCAATGTGCTCCGCACATGGGGATTGACGACACTCCACCCCTTCTAGGATGGTGTTTTGACATAAAATGTAGACAACAGTCAACAATAATTAAATGAACTATTTAGGTGATACCTGTAGACTATAGTAGACAATTGGTATTCTATTGTCTACATGGTAATTTGCCGAAGTTTGGAGGGAAAATGGACGATCAGAACACAGGTGGCACCCTCGACTTTAAGAACCGCTTGCGGCGGTCTCGAGGACGGTCCGGGCGGACGTTTGTAGCGAGCGCCAGGGTCACAAGTGAGGAACAAAACGAGCTCGAAGCGGCTGCTGGTGCGCAAGGGAAAGCGCTTAGTGAGTGGGCCAGGGAAGTGCTCTTACGCGAGGCGCGAGCACCTCGGGGCGATGCTCTTTTTACCGAGGTCGTCGCGACCAGGATGCTCCTGAACCTCGTGCTGAAATCCGTTGCGTGCGGCGAGGTCATGACGCCGGAAACGTTCAGCGCCGTGCTCACGAAGGTACGCACGACGAAGCACAAACAAGCCCTCGACATGATGGCACAGTACGCTGATCCAGGTCTCAAAAAGTAGCAAGGGCCGTGGCTACCCACGGACAAAGGGGCAATGTCGTGGGTGATGGAGCCGCTGAGTTCGCTACTCTGAACGCGTTCGAGAAAAGGCGCAAGGGGCCGGCCGTGAGTGGTCTGAGTTATGGCGTCACCAGCCTGGACGACTTCACTGGTGGACTAGCAGTTGGACGGATTTGTGCAACAGATCAAAAAGGACCCGAGTGTCTGATAATAGATATTCTGTATACTCGATGGCGTTAGCGTGAGATCTGTCGTAAATTGTGTGTCTTGCCCTGTCGGGATCCTTCCTTATGCTAAGTCGCTCAGATTCTACATCTTGTAGCGACCGAGGTCTTCATCATTCAGGCCCTCAAGCCAACCTCGAAGTTGTTCAGTTGTCGGCCCGTCGGGCGGCCCGGACGTATTGAGCTTAGCCGACTGCATCACCTGTTCCGAGACGTAGATGGGACAATCTGACCGCAGCGCCAACGCAATGGCATCGGACGGGCGCGCGTCGATCGTTATAAGCTCATCCCCTTGGCGGAGCCACAGGACCGCATAGAACGTATCGTCTTTAACTTCCATCACGACAACACGTTCCAGCTCCGCATTCAAGTTGTGGATGATGTTCCTGGTCAGATCATGCGTCATTGGCCGCGATGCCGCCATCTTTTCGATCTCAATGGCAATGGCATTGGCCTCGAATATACCTACCCAGATCGGCATCACCGTATCAGACCCCACGTCCTTGAGAACGATAATGGGCATGTTAGTGGCCGGGTCCATCATGAGTCCGCGGATACGAACCTCGACGTCCATGGATTCCCCCTTCTGAACCAAAGAACTTCGCCAATACTAAATGGCTTCGCCTACCAAACTGTTTGGATGCGTGCCGGTGATGCGTACCTGGGCGTAACTTCCTGGTGCCGGAGCGATGGGCTGACTGCAGGTGAAGTTAACGGGCTTGTTCTGACTGCTGCGTCCCGAAACTTGCCCACGTGCCAGATTGTGGCCTTCAACCATCACTTCCATAATTTGCCATAAATGCTTGGAATAATTGACTCTCTGGATCTCTCTTTGTCGATCAAGAAGCACTTGAAGACGGGACGCTTTCTCAGATTCTGGGATCGAATCAATCATCGTCAGCGCGGGAGTGTTAGGTCTGCCCGAGTATTTAAAACCGAACACGCAATCGTATTGCACTTCCGCCAGAAGGTCCATAGTTTCAATGAAGTCATCCGGAGTTTCGCCCGGGAAACCCACGATGATATCGGTGGAAAGTGAGATCGGTCTCCGCGCTGCCTTAACCCAGGCGATGCGCTCCAGGTACCAATCGCGAGTATATTCGCGGGCCATCGCCTTCAGAATCCTGGACGAGCCGGATTGAACGGGAAGGTGGACGTGGTCGCACAGAGTCGGAACGGCATCTATGACGTCCACAATGTCGCGGGTAAAGTCTCGAGGATGGCTGGTGGTAAACCGGACGCGACGAATGCCTGCAACCTGGCCCACGGCTGCCAGCAGTTCCGAGAAACTCAACTTCCCTTCCGGATCCCGATAGCTGTTGACGTTCTGGCCCAAGAGCTGAATCTCGGTGTAACCCAGGTCGGCAATGCGGCGAGCTTCCTCTAAAACTGATGAGCCAGTCCTGCTGCGCTCCTTGCCTCGAGTGTAAGGAACAACGCAGTAGGCGCAGAACTTGTCGCAGCCTTCAATGATGGTGATGTAGCCGCGGTAGGGATTCTGGCGAGCCGTGAATTCCGTCTCAAATGTCTCGTCAGTTTGCCGATCGTCCAGACCAGTGACGCGCGTTTCACCTGCCTCGAGTCGGGTGAGCATCTCGGGCAGCTTGCGATAAGACGCCGACCCTGAAACCAGCGACACATAGGGCGCCCGTTCAAAAATCTTCTCGCCTTCCTGCTGCGCGACACAACCGAGTACGCCGAACCGCTTTCCGGCTTTGTGCAGCTTCTTATAGTCGTTGAGGCGATTGAAGACCTTCTGCTCCGCCTTGTCGCGAATGGAACAGGTGTTGTAGAGAATCAGGCCAGCATCTTCTTCCGAGTCAACCTGGCGATACCCCTCCTGGCGGAGTGTGCCAATCACCTTCTCGGAGTCATGGGCGTTCATCTGGCAGCCGAAGGTTTCAAGATAGAAGGTTTTCTCGGGTGCCATATCAACCCTCAGTATAGGGCATTTCGCTGAGTTCAGCCGATTGGAACCGATCCTGAAGGGCTGAGGTTCTTCCATACCGTTCAGAAGCGAACACGCGGCGCCGAAACCGAACAGTCGCGATTCGACTCATCTTCCCCTCTCTCTCTGTGGAATGTTCAACTTATCTAGATTCAGCTTTGGGCTTTCGCGTGCACTCAAAGAATCGCAAGGTTGCACTCGGAGGATAAGCCCGTGTCCATCGAGGTTCAAGGTGTATCTCCTCTCCTTCAGGTTTTCGACATGCCCACGTCGATCCGCTTTTACCGCGACGTATTGGGATTCAGAATCACTGGCATTTCTCCACCCATGTCTGACGATCCGGACGACGTAAATTGGGTCATGCTGCAGCTCGGCGAAGGAACCGTGATGCTGAACACCGCGTACGAGAAAGAGTACCGACCATCGACACCGATTCCGGAACAGGTTCGCAGTCATGACGACACTTGTCTCTATTTCGGTTGTCCTAATGTTGACGGAGCCTTCTCGTATCTGTCTTCCAAGGGACTTCAACTCAAGCCACCTGAAGTGGCGCACTACGGGATGAAACAGCTTTACCTCAAAGATCCAGACGGATTCGGACTTTGCTTTCAGTGGACCGCCTGAAGAATGCACTGATTGAAGGAGAACCGATGAAAGGCGTGCTCCAGGACTTGCGCTACACCTTCCGGCAGCTGATCAAAATGCCCGGCTTCGCGCTCACCGCGATCATCTCCCTAGCACTCGGCATCGGCGCCACCACAGCCGTCTTCAGCGTGGTCTACGCCATCCTGATGGATCCCTACCCTTATGCCAACCCTGACCGCATGGTTCACATGCGGCTGCTCACGCCCAAAGGCGACGAGCGCGGCTTCGGTTTGACGGGGTCTCAATGGCAGGTGTTGCGCAAATCACCCGTCGTCGAAGACTCCTTTTTGGAAGATGACTGGAGCCTTACCGTCACCGGAAGCGATTTGCCCGAGGATGTTCAGGGGACGTATCTCAGTTCGAACAGCTTCAATTTCCTGGGGGTTCCGGCTGCGCTCGGCCGCGGACTCCAACCCTCCGACGCGATTGATGGGCAAGATCCTGAACCTGTCGTCGTGCTCGGCTACAAATTCTGGCAACGCCATTTCAACTCGGATCCGTCCATAATCGGCAAGACCATTCAACTTGTTCGCAAAAACTACACCGTCGTCGGCGTCGCAGGGTCGCGATTCACCTGGGGCGACGGCGATGTTTACCTGCCCCTTAAAATCACGCAAGACCAGGTGAAGGGTTTCTACGCTGGTATTCGACTAAAGCCTGGAGTCAGCCATGCCCAGGCCGATTCCGCTCTGCAGCCGCTCATACGACAATTTGCCAAAGAATCTCCTAAACATTTTCCGGCTGACAACAACATGCGTCTTCATGTCGTGGGTTTGAATGAAGACTTTATCAAGCAACTAGGTGGAACTCTGTATCTGCTGTTCGGTGCGGTTGCGCTGCTGCTGATGATCGGATGCGGCAACGTTTCAATCCTGCTGCTGGCGCGCGCGACGGCCCGGCAGCACGAATTTGCGATACGGTCAGCCATCGGGGCCAGCCGCAAACGGATTATCTGTCAGCTGCTTACAGAGTCTCTACTGCTTTCGATCACCGGCGCGGGGCTGGGACTCCTGATCGCTTATAAAACGGTCGCGGTCATTGTCGCCAATTTGCCTGAGTTCTCGTTCCCGCATGAGGCAGCCATCCATATCAATCTGCCGGTCCTGATATTTTGTGTCGCTATTGCTGTGAGTACCGGCTTGCTGTTTGGACTGTGGCCAGCCCTGCAACTCTCCCGGCCAGAAGTCAGCCAGATCATGCAATCGAGCACTCGCAAAACAACCAGCGGCGTTAAGGGGCGGCAGATGCATAACACCTTGATCGCCGGGCAGATCGCCCTGACTCTGCTGATGCTCGCCGGTGCAGGTGCGGCGATCGAAGGGTTTCTGCGAGTTGTGAACACCAATCTCGGTTACGACCCGCACAACATCATGTCGGTTGGAATTCCGATTCACGACGGCACCTATAAAACTTGGGGAGAACGCGCGGCCTACTTTGAGCAGTTGCATGACAAAATTGCCGAGGTGCCGGGTATCTCGATGATCGCCATTTCCAGTAACGCCACGCCTCCGGACAATGGCTTCACGACGAAGTTCGAGATCATTGGAAAACCATCCGCGGAAGATCAATCCTTCCGCTTCAATATGGTCAGTCCCGAGTATTTTCCCGCGTTGCGCATTCCCCTTCTGCAAGGCCGAATCTGGGATCAGGCAGAAAATCATCGGGGCGCGGGCGTCATGGTGATCAATCAGACGCTGGCCAAGCGATACTTTCCTAACGGGGATGCCGTCGGCCATTCCATCAAGGTCCCAGAGGTGGTCGCGCAGCCGCCATATTTGCTGACGTCTCCAAGTGGAGAAGGCCCGATTCTGATTGTCGGAGTTGCGGCAGACAAGCTCGACCAAGGGCTTTCGAAACCGGTCTTTCCTGAGGCCTTTGTTCCCTACACAATGGCCCTGACCATGTACACGCAGCTCCTGGTGCGTTCACAGGTACCGCCGCTATCTCTTTTGCACGCGGTCAGGGCCAAGGTGAATTCCCTCGACCATGACCAGCAGACGAATGGAGATGTGCGCGACCTCGAACACTGGATCACCCGCATGCCGGAGTTTGCGCGCGGACAGCTTGTGGCGTGGCTCTTTGGCGCTTTCGCCGCCCTGTCGCTGGCATTGGCGGCCGTGGGACTTTATAGCGTAGTCTCCTACACCGTGGCTCAACGTACTAATGAATTCGGCATCCGCATTGCCCTGGGCGCTCGCAAAGGCAGTGTATTAGGAATCGTGTTTAGGTCAACGCTGATAAGCCTCGGCAGCGGAATCCTTGCCGGCATCGTGATGACCATTGCGCTCAACAGGGTGATGGCGAGCTGGGCTGCCGAAAGTTCGCGCGATCCCCTGCTGCTGTTCGCCGCGACCTGTGCTCTGGCTTTGGTTGCAACACTTGCGTGTGCCATACCAGCGTTGCGTGCTGCCAAAGTGAACCCGATGACCGCGATTCGTTACGAGTAGGTCCGAAGAGCTTGGTCTGGTCATCGTAGACCAGTGTGCAAATACGCGAGCAGCGCTTCCATTTGGTCTTCAGAGAAGCGGCCATTGAATGAAGGCATCATGCCTTTGCCCACCAGAACAACGCGACGGATCTCATTATCAGACGTGGGCGTGCCGCTTGGCAGACTTGAATGCTTAAAGATCCGATGAAGATCGGGAGGAACCTTCTTTAAAGCAAGGTCGTTCTCTTCATGGCAATGGGCACAGCGGACGCTGTAGAGGTGCTTCCCTTCTGCTTGCTGCGGACTGAGGGCCGGAGTTGAATGACATCCGGCCTGCGTACCAACGGCAATCGACAGCGACAAAGCAAAGGAAAGGTTCTTGACGGGTTGATGCATTCTATCCCGATTATTACCCGTCTACACGAGTTGGGAGGAACCTACCAGCTTGAACCGGTCGCTGAAAAGTTAAAACAACTCCGCGAAGGCAGAGGCAGCGCAATCCCCTTCCTGCCAGGTTTCGCGATTGCCTATGACTTCTGGGCAAACTGGCCACTCACGTAGTCCCAGTTGAGAACCTGAAAAAACGCCTTGACGTATTCGGCGCGGCGATTCTGATACTTCAGGTAGTAGGCATGCTCCCACACGTCGATGCCAAGAACCGGCTTGTGTCCCAGGGCAAGAACGCTGTCCTGATTGGGAGTGGTTTCGATGGCTACGGTCCCATCCGGTGCCTTGACAAGCCATGCCCAACCACTGCCGAAAACGCTCATTGCCGCAGCAGAAAGCTTGTCTTGAAATGCGCTGACGGAGCCGAATTTTGCGTCGATGGCCTTCGCCAATTCACCCGTGGGCGCTGAGCCGCCCTTGCCCAATGTTGGCCACCAGAAGGAATGATTGGCGTGACCTCCGCCGTTGTTGCGTACGGCTGTCCGCGCTGCTTCTGGCACCGCATTCAGGTTCGCCACCAACTCTTCCACGGTCTTGCTCGCAAGCTCGGGATGAGCCGCCACAGCAATGTTCAGGTTGTTGACATAAGCCTGGTGGTGTTTGTCGTGATGCAGGTGCATGGTCTCGGCGTCGAAGCTTGGTTCAAGAGCTTCGTACGCATAGGGCAAAGGAGGAAGCTTGAACGGCCCGGTTGGGGGAGCGGCAGGTGCTGCAGGCGAGGCGACAGCAGGGGTCTGCGCGGCCTGAAGGCCCTCAGCCACAAGCGTTTCAGTCAACAACAGTGCGCTGGCAGCGCCGCCCAGGTGCTTCAGGGCAGTTCGACGATCGATCATTTGAACAACCTCCGTATTTCGATACTCAAGTTAAAGAAAGTCTGCTGTTAATAATGCAACAGCGTCAAGTGAATATCTGTTCAGCACTCCCGTGGTCGGTAAGTGGCTCAAGGGATCGCCAACCGAAGCATACATCTTCGAGAACGGCACCGCCTATCTCGATGGACTTTTGTGCAATCTCAATCCCGCCGAGTCTTTGATAGAACCGGACCGCCGGATTTTCTCTGAGTACCCACACAACCATACTCTTGTGGCCATTGGCGACCAGCGCCTCTGCCACGGCTCGAACTAAGGCGCGGCCTGCACCGCGGCGCTGCCAGGCTTGCAGCAGATAAATCGCATAAAGTTCGCCGTCATACCCATTCACGGCTTCTCGGACGGCACCACCACATGCGAATCCTCCGACCCCAGAGGTGTCGGTCGCGACATAAATCAGTGCCTTACCAGCAGAAAGGGCCGCTGACCACATGTCAGTGCGCTCCTCGAGCTTGAGCGAAGAGAGGTGGGCGTTTGGGACAATCCCCTCATAGGTGGTCTTCCAGCTTTCAACATGCACGCTAGCAATCGATGGAGCATCTTCGAGCGTAGCCGGCCTGATGGTGAAAGCCATGGGCCAAAATCTACCATGATTACGCCCACCTTGGGTTGCCTGATTTGCCGGCTTCGATATGCTGGAAGCATGAACCTGCCCACCTTGCCTAAAATTCGCGAAGCGCAGACGGTTCTCTATCGCTACATGAGTCCAACACCGCAATATAGTTGGCCGCTTATCAATGAACGTCTGGGCATAGAGGCGTGGATCAAGCATGAAAACCATTCCCCCGTAGGAGCATTCAAACTTCGGGGTGCACTGATCTATCTTCATTGGCTCAAAAATGAGTATCCCGACTTGCCTGGAGTTGTGGCAGCAACACGTGGCAACCACGGACAAGGCGTTGGGATGGCCGCACGACTGATGGGCGTCAAAGCGGTTATCGTTGTGCCAGAAGGTAACAGTAAAGAAAAAAATCGCGCCATGGTTGCCCAAGGGGTCGAGTTGGTGGTCCATGGCCACGACTTTCAGGAGTCGTTGGAGTTTGCTCGCTCCCTTGCGACAGAGCGTGGCTTCACGATGGTCGACTCGTTCCACGAACGATTGGTAATGGGTACTGCGACGTATGCAATCGAGTTATTCGAGGCGGCACCTCCACTCGACCGCGTGTATGTCCCCATTGGCTTAGGCTCATCGATCTGTGGGGTGGCGGCGGCTCGCAATGCGCTAGCACTGCCGACTGAGATTGTTGGCGTGGTGGCTGAAGCGTCTCCGTCGTATGCGCTGAGCTTTGCGCAACGAAGAGTTGTGGAAGCACCTTCGCAAACCGCAATTGCCGACGGCCTTGCGTGCCGGTTACCCAATGCCTTAGCGATGGAGGCGATCTGGCAGAATGTCGCGCGGATCGTTGATGTGTCTGATGCGGAGATCTCCGCCGCCATGTGTATCTATTACCAGGACACGCATAATCTTGCCGAAGGTGCGGGAGCGGCAGCACTTGCCGGAGCCATGAAAGAACGGAAAGATCTAAAAGGTGGCCGGATAGGAATTGTACTTACCGGCGGCAACGTGGATCGCGAAATCTATCAGGAAGTGCTCGCTGCCGCTGTTTGAAACCACTTAATTTAAGGATGAGGAATGACCGCAACCAATGAGAATTTGACACCGCTCGCGCACACGGCGCAGAACCGCTGCTTCGGGTGCGGACAAGCTAATCCTGTCGGGCTGCATCTTGAGTTCCTGCTGGCCGAAGATGGAGCAGTGGTATGCAACGGTGTAATCGCGGACACCTTTGAGGGCCCACGCGGCTACGTGCACGGCGGCATCATCGCTACGCTGCTCGATGAAACCATGAGCAAGGCGGTTCGCGCACAAGGAGTGGTGGCTATGACTCGCCAGATGGAAGTGGACTATCTGCGCCCGGTGCCCTCAGCTTCGCAAATACGGCTCGAGGGCCGAGTCGATCGCATCGACGGCCGCAAGCATTGGGTAAAATCTCGAATTCTCGATTCCTCTGGAAAGGTACTGGCCGAAGGCAAGGGACTCTTCATCGAGGTGCGTGCGCGGCGTGAACCCTTGGCTGTCACAGCCGAACCGAGCCCGCACGGGTGATCTTCGCGACAAGATCACAGCCACGATCTGGAAAAACTGTCCGCTATTCTCCAGACTTCCGTCCGACTTAGTCCAGGTGGCGAATTTAGTGCAGAGTTCCCAGCCACGTAATGATCGTGGACTCGAGAAAGATCCGGTGATCCGACCAACCGTGATCCGTGTCGGTGTGGATCGCGGTAATATTTTCGTTACCCTTTGCTCTTACTGAAGTCACCAGAGCATCCGTTGCCGGAGCTAAGCCATCGTTGGCAGACAACACCAGAAGAGGCGTCATAGTCAGGCCCTCGACGGCACTGTTGAAGTTAAATGCCTTGGCATTTGCAATCACCTCATCGGCCATGCTGTCCGGGGTGACGCCTGCAAGTGTTTCCATGTTATCGGCCATCAAAGCAACAATTTTTTCTCTCGGCAAGCCTCTCATGTTGCCCATGTCCGCTGCGCTGACAAGGATTGCCCCGATCAGGCCATGATCGTGAGAGACGACGTGAGCCGTAACCCATCCGCCCATACTGTGGCCGGCGATAGCTATGCGCTTGGTGTCGATGCCAAGGCGGGCCGCATTCGCAGGATCGCGCAGGTAAGCAAGCACCGCATCTGCGTCCTCAATATTCTGTGCGAAACGAAAGTTCCCTGGACTGCCCCAGGAGCCCCGATAATTGAACGACACGGCGTTCCAGCCCGCCCGACGAACGGCCTGTGCGAGATCCAGATTTTTCTCGTTCCCCGGCAGACCATGACAGATGACCAGAGTCGGATGCGGGCCTGCACCTGGCGGAGAGTAAATCAATCCATTGATCGGTACTCCGTGACTAGGAATGTGCAGCACGGTCATGGCTGCAGGATGAGCAGAGTCTGCCGGCGGGTCAGCGAAGATGGCCGCCGGCACCGACTGTGCCAAGACGGAAGCAGGCAGCGCGTAAATAACTGCTAATACAAGAGCGGAAATGCGCATATACGGGACCTCTCCGTACGGCTCAGTCATCAACTGAAAACTCAGTCTGGATGTTAACAGGCCGTCCGGAAGATCGATCAAGAAGGATCAAGCCACTATCGGATCGTTTACTTTCGGATTTCGATGGAGGTCACCTGGCCGTCCACGGACTTGTCTGCGCTGGTTGTATATTGCACGCGAGCCTTCATTCCCTCGAAGTCCTTGCACAGGTTCATGCTGCCGGAAGGGGTGAAGCCCGTAACTGTTAACTCGATCTTGAAATAATCATTGCTATAGAGGGCCACGGTCTTGTTGGGAGTTTCTACGCGAAAATCGATGACGGAAGGATAGCTGCATGTAACCCCTCTGATAACTCCGTCCGCCAATTGTTTTGGTCCGACTTGACTCTCGACTGGATGTTTTGGCCGTTCCTCGACAGAAACCCTCGTCCGTGCATTTGCTTCATTCTTGACCGCAGCCTTCTATTGCGCTCGGGCCGCCTGGATCTGATCGAGCTGCGCGATACGGATACGCACCATCTCCGCGTCTCCAGGATTTTTGACTACCCTGAGTGACGCTCGTAGTACCTCTTGCGCATCTGCGTATCGCTGCATGGCCATCAGAACATTCGCCGCGTTCATGCGAAAGCTCAATTGTCCGGGATCCAATTCGATAGCGCGCAGGCTCAGTTCACGAGCCTCTTCCAAC
>OBLU010004647.1_pt1 | contig 12350 bp, 21 predicted proteins | sample 1518681 | NCBI WGS metagenome assembly OBLU01 (sample SAMEA3539304, study PRJEB22396) | soil metagenome | biome: tundra; feature: field; material: soil | place: USA | collected 2010-05 | depth 0.15 m | reverse complement strand
TTCCAAGGTCTTTGAACCGGTAGAAGTACTCGCCCAACCCGAACATCGATGCAGCACGCTTCTTCGCCTGGGCTTCCGCCCGGGTTACAGCATTGTCATCGTCCGCCCACATCTCCCCGGTTGAGGCCTTCTTGCCGATACCGAAGATGTCCAGGGTGGCGATAATGGTGACCTTCCCCGTGGGGACGCACTTCCCTGCCCTCATCCGTGTGAGACCAACTGTCGTTTCGCTGGACAGTTCGAAGGCCCACCCAGCCGGCGAGAACACTTCGTTCAGCCGCGCGGTGTACGCTCGAGGGTCGGCATACGGAGCAACGCAGCCCTTTTTCCCGTCTTGCGTTTTGTTAGTGACGCGCCACTTCACATCGGCGATGGCAAAAGGCTGGCTCAGACGATCGAGCAAAACCTTCGCTTCTTCGGGCGTGTAAACAAATTCAGCCATAATTGGCAATCTCCTTCGGAGCATTACAAAAACAGGTAATGACGGCCACGGAAGCCTAAGTTGAGGCCGCGTTGGTCGTCGAGGTTAGACAGCACCTCACTGGTTAGCTTTACGCTGTTGCCTGAGATGGGTACGACAGAAACTGACATGGGCCACAGCTAGTGATTAGCTGTGGCCCATGGGTTGATTCGACAACGGTTTTAGGGCACAGATATGCCCGTAGTGCCCTTGGTGGTGACGTTGATGACGCCGACCTCCTGAGACTCGACCGTATAGACAAGGCCGGTCACAGGGCTAACCGCGATGCCCATCGCACGGGAATCGAGTCCCACTGTACCCAGAACGGTGCTGGTGGCACTATTGAAGACGCTGAACACGTACTTGTTTTGCGTCATGTCTTCGGTTTCCATTGTGATGTAAACCATATGGGTTGTCGGGTTCACAGCCAGCATACGAGCAGGTGATCCTACAGAGACACCGGCCGCATTGAGCACATAGAGAGGGATACTCTCTGTAACAGTGTTCGTTGCACCGTTGATCACAGTAAGGCCGTTGGTCGTGCTCTCGTTGGCGACGTAGACCGTATTTGTCGATTCGTCCACCGCCACGTCGAAGGCCCCATAGAAGTTGGGGTCTGTCGCATCTGTAGACGTGGATCCCAAGTTTGCCGTCACAGTATCGTTTGCGCCATTCACAACCGAAAGACCAACTTCAGTCGCGATATAGACAGTATTGGTCTTTGTGTTGATTGCGAGACCAACCGGATCCAAACCTGGGAGTGACACTTGGCTGACTACGGTGTTTGTCGCACCGTTGACTACCATCAGGTTTGGGAACCCAAGCGAGACGCCGGCGCTGGAATCCTCCCCAACCCCGTCCGCGACGTAGACTTTATTGGTCGCAGGGTTCACTGCAACTGCAACCGGGTTGGTTCCCACGGATAAAGTTGCCACAACCTTGTCGGTCGCGCCATCGATGACCAGAAGGTTCTGACTATTGATGCACACAACGTAGATCATGTTCGTGACGGGATTTACTGCGATTCCAACCGGAAAGGCGCCGGCTGTGACCGTATCTATCTGCAGGTTGGTCGTCGCGTCGAAGACCAAGACTTCCCCGGTGCCGGGTCCGCCATTACCAGCGGCATCAGCCACATAGAAGCGGTTGGTGACGGTGTTCAACGCCACGCCGGTTAGGTCCGACTCGAATGTGGGCGTCACCGGCGTCGCCGGGGTCACCGGGGTAGTTGGGGTGCTCGGGTTGGTCGGCGTTGCAGGAGTGATTGTTGCGTTCGACGCGACCGCACTCACTCCGCCTACAGCACAGCCACCCAAAACAGCGAGGCTGGTCAATCCGATAAGTGCAACAGCAATGCTACGAGTGGTGCGGCTGAGCATGTTCATTGTGTTCTCCGTGAAAACCTGTTGGGAAGCGTGGAGTCTAAAGCAGACGTGAATCGGCCAGAGCACTGGCGATGAGCTGGAGGTCGTAAATTAGGAAGTGGAGTGGGGAGGTCGAACGAATGGCGAGCCAGTCCTTTATGCCGCTATAACCTACGGGGTGCGTGGTTCAAACTAAGACAAAAATGGTCGCCTGCTTTAGAGTCCGTCCCTAAGCATATCGACGACTGTTTAACCTATACGGTGACCTACATCACAACCGTCGTACAACGTTGGTGTCACAATCGTTAGGTCTCGAGAGTGAGTGAGTTGAGTCCAATGGATTCGCAGAGCGTATTGATCTCGTCAGAGGTCAGCGCCGGCGCATCAATGAAGTGGTCACAAGCGTCGTGGCACGCATCGCGGATGTCATCCCTGGAGTTTGCTGCCATGGAGCGCAGCGCGTGGAGAATGGTGTTGGTCTCCCGGTCATTGAGTATGCGATTCATCGTGCCTCCACGGAGGTTCGCTCCGTCCAATCTTGAATCTGGTGGACCATCTCATCGAGAGATATCGGAAATGGATAGCCGTCGAGTTGGACCTTGAGTCCTCGCCGCTCGGCTTTCTGCCAAGCGATGAGGAGCGTGGCCGCGGCGGCGGCAAAGTCCGCCTTCGCTTCCGCGAATTCAACAGCCGCCCATGTCGCGTCGATCCGCGCCTGCTTACGTGCGAGATCTTTGTCGATCTGAAGTTGCTTGAAAGCCCGGAGTCCGTCACTCTGGGGTCGTATCCAGTGTGTGCCGGTGACAAGGGTTGTGGTGCATCTGTCTAACATCGCTGCTTCTCCTGGGTGGTTTGCTTTGGGAAAGCAAGCCCAGTGGGGCGCTTGCTAAACCTTTCGCTTGGCTTCGTGCGCCAGTCGGTGCGCGGTCTGGGCGTCGTAAGCAGCTTTGACTTGGGCGTACAGAGGATGCGCTGGTGCGACCCGGATGCGATCGCGATCAAATAGGTCGGTCATTATGTCCGTCTTGTTGGTAACCACAAAAACCTCTTGAATGGCCGGACTGAAGCGCAGGTAATCGCGTGCGGTGATCGAGATGGTGTCGGCGGATAGTCCGGACTCCGGGGTGTAGGGCCCGACGCTGTAGTGGCACATTTCCCGCTTTCCGCCATCAACACGGACACAGTTGTAATAGAAATTGATCATGGCGACTCTCTCTGCGTGGAGTGCCGGATAACGCCCCGGCTGGCGATTAGATTAGCCTCGTTCGACTGCTTTCGCGGCATAGAAAGCCAGCGCTTCCGCTTTCAGCGCCTGGACCGCCTCTGGAGTGAACGCCATCGAGTGCTGCACATTGATTGATTTCTGAGTGCCGCGGAGGGCCTTGTTTCTCAAAACGGTCTTGCGGAAGTCGCCGCAGAGCATAAAGCTGGTTCCCTTGTCGGGGGCTTCGAACTCAATCTGCACGGACGAGGACAATCCGCCGCTGGAGCTGGTGTCGGTAAACGCGGTGAGGCGGGCACGCTTGCCCTCTTTGTCTAATTCTGGAATGTAGTAGTACTCGGTTGCTGCGTTTGCCATGGGACGTGCTCCTGAAACCTTGTTTGTCGTGCGTGGGAGGGCTTAGGCTGCGGCGGGGTCGACTAAGGTAAACGGATGCTCGCCTTCGATGATTGCTTCGCGCTGGGTGCGCCCTGAGAAAAAGCAACGCCACTCGTTGCCATTGAAGACGTCACTCCGCTTTGCGGCGAATGGCGCTTCTCCTCCGGTGAGCACGAGGATCGCGTCATATCTCTGGCGAACCGCCGCACGAAGCCCACTCTGGGAGTGCTGTGCCGTGTACAGGACGAGAAACTTGGTGTCCGTGCCATTAGTGAGGACAATCTCGTAGCGGGTATGTCGGTTTTTGAGTCGTGCCAACTTCTCTTCAATGGTCATAAGGGAAGCTCCTGGCCCAGTGTCCTGTTGGCTTGGGCAATTGTGTTCGCATGAACCGATTCGCAATACTCATCGAACTGACGCCGGGTCATTGGCGGGGCGGGCGCCGGAGTTATAGGAGGCAGGCGGATGGGCTAACCATGCTCCACGCTGCTCTGGTGCGAGGCTGTGGAGGTAGAGGCAATACTCGCGGTACTCCACATCTGTCAGTGGACTGGAGGGCAGGCACCACGAGGGTTCCTGCTTCGCTGCAATGCAGCCGGTGTTCGGCAATCTCGGTGCCGGTGCTGAGAAACATGGCGGGAGGTCCTTCATTTGATCCGGCCGGGTAACGCCCCGGCCATGCGGTTGGGTTTACGCTGCGATCTCCTTGACCGCGACTTCTTTGACTGCTTCATCCAGGCTGCGCTGGCAGGTGAGGATTCCCGAAACGCCACGCGTCGCGCGATGCGCCAGAATTGGCGTCGGCGCAAATTTCACCGAAAACCAGACAAACTCGCTGCGGTCTTCGAAGATGAACAGCCAACCGCCGTTGTTGTTGCGATACCAAAAGGCCTCTTCAGCATTACTGAAGCCGATGTAGTCCATGTGAGTTGCTCCTGTGGGGGATGTGACTGGTAGGGATTGAAAGGTGGGGTGAGGCTAAACCAGAACAATGAGCGGAACTGGTTTGCCATATCGAGCGACGGTCTCCAAACACGCTTGGATACGGTTCTGTGCGGGACCGTCCGATTGAAACTCTCTTTTGATGCGGAACTCGCCATCGGCATACTGCCCTACCAGCACGCGTTGGCAGCCGCGGCGAATTTCGATGTTGCCGGTATTTGCGAAGCTGAATTGTGAAGCCATAATTGCTTTCTCCTGGGTAACGCGGGATTACGATTTTCCCGCGCGGAGGCGGCGGGGTTAGGCTGCGTTCTTGAGAGCCTTCCAGTCAGCAAACTGCTTACGAGCGTCCGGACTAAACTGAAGGTCTTTCCTCATGTCATCTGCATCTACATTGCACGCCGCAGCGTAGAGGCGAATATTGTCTCGTTCAACGTCGAACCATGTCATGTGGTTTGCCTCTTTGGGTGGCACTCGGGGGATTACGGCTCCCCCGTGCCGGTTGCGTTTATCCGTAGACGATCTCTCCGAAGAGAGCGCACTGGATGATGACGTCGCCAGTTTCGCAGTCGGCGTTGTCTTCGGTGATGGAACTGAGGTGGTGTGGGTACTTCTCGGCGATGATCTTGAGGGCCGCGCGGATCTTCTCGCCGGTCAATTCATGCCGACCGTCGCCCTTGCCGGTACACGAGCCGTCTTTCTCAAAGATGATGGCCGTAGCCTCACCCTTGAGCATCTTGGCGGTGTCTGCACCCAGCGCTACCCGGGCCCAGTAGCCGATGTCAGCGGCGTCGACGGCGTTGATGATGAGTTCGTCTGAGATCGGCGCACTCTTCATCTGGTCGTAAAGGTTCTGATTAAACTCAAATAGTTCGCTCATCCTAGCGGCCTCCATCGCCGCAGATTGCTTTTGCGCTGCAGTTCGCGCAGGGCTAACGTACCCTTCGATCGGGTAGACCACCGGGTCGTACGTCTGGACCTTCCGGCCGTTCTACTAAGGCAACCTGGCGGAGCCAATAGGGTTCGACAACAGCACCTCTCGGCACTTCAGCCCAATAGCTAAAAGATGAGCTGAAAACAGGGCGGTCGCCCGGGGTATTTGCGCAACTCTCTTCACTGGCCATTTGTCGGTCCTCTCTGTAAATAGCTTGTGGGAGGGGTTTGGACCCCTCCCACCGTTACGGGCCTGTCGTGCAAGCCCTACTGTCTGATGGCTTCAGCGATGCCGTTGTCATTCGCGCAATCGATCTTCCCAAGCCTGATGACTTCTTCTTCGTCGTCGGCATTAACCGTTACCTCGAACCTGAAGGTCCAGGCGGGCTTACTTCGATCGTTCGGATCGCTGGTCTGCACTTCATTGGTTAGCTGTTGCGCTTCTTCAAACAGAGTGCCGCACCGTGAGTCAATAACGGTTGGGGAGGCGTCATTGATTGGGATAGCCGTGTAGATGAAGCACCACGGTAGGGTCCAGACGCCTTTGCTCTTGTACTGCCGCTCGAGATACTGCTCGACGGCGGTCCTGCTCTCGGCCTGGTACTCGATATAAAGATGCAGCAAGTCTCCGGTGAGGGAGACGTAGAAGGTTTCCATGGGTGGTTCCTTTCAGAATGGGGGGGTGGGGCTTTTCAGAGTTCTGACTACTAGCTTTCGACCGATCTTGCGAGGTGTGGTGAAACGGTTGTTCGGAGTTCTCAATCGGCTTCGGACTCCCCTCAATTCCCTCTCCAGCGTTTGTCTCCTACTAAGCCCCTTCTGTTGTGGGGTATCAATCTCTTAGGCGCCGCATTTCCCCGTCTCTGGGAACGTCCCTGGGCGTAGCCAAACCATAACCGTTGCATCACCGATGCCTCGTGTCTCAAGTTCGAGACTGGCGGCTGGTAGTCCGCGGGTTCCGCCCGTCCGGATCGGCCGTTGGAGGTCATGGAACCCGGGGATTCCGCGGCCTGCGTGGAGACCAGGGCGGATGGGATCATCGCCAATGCGCCAGTCGATCGGCGCGCCATTCAGGAATTCAATTGCTTCCAGTTCAACGCGTGGTCCCCACTCGGCTTCAAGCTCAAGGCGGAAGGGGGAGCCAAAAACGACTCGGTAGGAAAGAACCATTGCAGCTATCCCCCTTTCGCGGGTTGGTAATCGTTAGTGGGTGGAAGTGGCGCTACGCAGCTCTCGGCAACTCGCTGCGATCGGGTTTGGGAAAGCCTGGGTTGAGTCGATCCCAGTCCTCGTCTCGGACGGGATAAGGCGCGACCCTCCGGTCGTAGCCACCGTCAAATCGGCCATCATAGCCAGGCGCGCCAGTTTCAGCATCGCCCTCTGGATCGCCCATACCCATGACAGCGCACGTACGTTGCAGGCGAGCGCTGGGATTACCTCCAAAGCCAAAGGATCCGGGTCCGCGCCTTTCATCAATCGTTAGCACCTTCACGCCGGAGGTGGCGAGAGCTTCCAGCCGGTCAGATTGGTCAATGACAGTTGACGACACAAACTGGCTGCCTGAACTGAACGGATTCTGGAGGTCCTGAAGGGCCTTGGTGTAGCCCTGCCGTGTGGTGCAATCCTCTGTGGTGACCATCTCGATCAGCACGCGTTTGAATATGGGTGACGACATAGGCCCTCCTTGGGGCTGGGTTGAACTGATGAGAGCGGGGAGATGCTACGCGATGGTTCGAGCATCGCGTAGTTGATAGGCGAAGATCGCTGAGGGGAATTCCACCCCTCATTGCAGGGTTACCGCAGATGCGGAAGCCTGAAGCACGATGGACATCCACCGTGCACACGGGAAGTTCCTACTACCCTCCCGCCGAATGCCTGCTTGCCCGACCATGCTCGGGACCCACCGACGTCAAATTCGCAACCGTTGTGACCAGTATGGTGTCGCTGGAGTGTTCGGCGGTTATGTGCCTGGAGGCTGCGAGGTCTCTCGCTTCCTTCCCAAACAGTAAGTGTGAGGACCATCCACACTCGCAATGAGCGCGCCATGTGGCGAAATTGTCTTCGTTCCTAATTTCGACCATGGTGCCCTCCCTAACGTGAATCAAGATGCGCGAGAAAATGGTTGTTCTCGGGATCGTAGCCTGACCCGGCGCGGCCCCACATCTGTGGGTGGTCGCTTTAGGCGGCACGCACAGATGGAATGGTGACTGTCTGGCTCACTGCGTTGCAATAGGCACAGCCGGTCACGTAGTGGGGACGATCGGTAAACTCGCCGATGAGGATTGAAGTGAGGTGCAGGCCGCAAGCACACTTCGCCTGCAGCACTACTTCTTGACGGGGCATATTGCTCATGGCTGGTCTCCCGGTACGGGTTGAAGAACGGTTATATTGGACAACAAGGCGCCACCTGAAACTATCGGCAGCGGGGGGCGGGGCTTCTACCCGCCACAGAGGAGCTTCCGCTACAACTATGTGGAGGGGGAGCGGAGCAAAAGCTCGACGCTCATAATTTATGCGGCATCAACCACTAATCCAAACGGGTCCACAGTCGTCTCTAGAAGACAACTTTGAGTGGAGGGTTACGGGGTCGTAGTGTATAGCCGCGGTCTGCTAAATCTGGCTGAGTTCAGTCCGAATCGACCATCGTGACTCCATACAAGAACCGGCTCAAATCCGGGTTATATGGCGTGGTTCGTCCGTACGTCCGTTGCGAGATTGCGAGGAACTCGTCCTCTTGGCAGTTGGTTTGTGTGACATTCGATGGTCACGCGGCCTCAAGCCGCGCGGTACAACGTAGAGCAGTTGTCACAATATTTACGTCTCCTTTGAAAGATTGTTGCGGTCTGCACTTATAGCTGTCTGCCCGTACGGGTCCGACTGGTACGTGTCAATCCACTCACGTGGGTAGGTAGTAGTCCAGAAGTAGCCTCCTTTGGGCACGGGTTGGGTCTGACTGATTGAGGGTTGTGAGTTTGGGACGCTTCTACGTCCATGGGAGTGCTCTATCTTGCCGGGATGTAATCGGCTCGTTTCCAGCGTCTATCCTGAGCAACAGCCTGATAGGTTCGAGGTCACATACCATCCTTTAGATTCGAGCAGTCCCATGGGCATAGATTCGCCTGGGGGCTACCCCCGTATCCCAAGGGCTTTGCGGACAAAAGCAGCTAGTCCTAACTCTCGAAAGAACCGCTCCCAACTAAACGAGTCGGCAGCGGTCCCGGTCATGATTCGGTTGAAGTCGTACTCTGCCATCTCGGCTCCTGTAGTGCGGTGAGAGCTACGCTGTGGCCGCAAGGACGCCGGGGGTAGCAATGACCCCCAGTGTTCCGGTGCAAGTCTCAGCGTGGATCGGGCAATTCAGAACGCCGGTCATCTTGGCGATGTTCTGGCAGTAGTCGCAGGCGTGGTTCTCTGTCCACCACGGTTCGACGAGGAACGTCGAGGCTTCCTGGCTCCAGTACATGGCTTTCGGAATCGGGCGCATGTCCTCGAACTGTTTCAACTCTGCCTCGCCCCAGCCATAATGCTCGCAAGTCGTCGCCCACTTCTTCTTGGCCTCGACGTACTTTGCATGAAGCCACAGGACGAACTCAGCGTAGAACTCGGGCGTCCAGTGCGCCTGATAGTTTTTGTGACTGCGAATGACAGCGCCGCCCTGGCGAGACAGGATGTTGCGCTCGAACGATGTTGGATCGCCGCAATGGTTGAACGTCGATCGCATGTATTCGAGCCCTCGCTCGTCTCTGCGATACGTTTCGACGCTGAAGATGTCGGCGTGGCCGATCACCTCATACGCCATCAAGTCTTGGTAGCTGCACTGAAATTCGAAGCGCGTTTGCATTTGTGGATCCTTTCGGGTTTACGGCTTTGCTCTGACGGGAGCGCCGGCCCCTTGAGGAGACGCCCGCCCGGGGCGCGAAGAGGGCGGGTGCTTGGTTTCGATCTAGAAATTGCTGACAGGTCCGCGCATCTCGGACACGAGCTCGGTGATGGCGATGAAGACGAACGAAATGGCTGAGGGAATGAAGAGGACGTACATTTGTGGAATTTTCCTTTCGGATTGGAAGTTGCTTTTGGGACAAGAGAAGGGCGACCACTTTTACATGGTCGCCCTTTGCATAACAAGCCCCTTCGACAGATGGAAAGACCGATTACCGGTCGCCCATTGAGCGAATGAAGGGGATGTCATCGTCGGTAATGCCGGAGTCTTCACTCGCATAGCCGCCGCCGCTAGTCGATGCGGCGTTGGTGGATGAATGCTGGGAACCTTGGCCGCCCTCACCGTTACCCGGCTTGCCGAGGAGCGAGAGTTCGTTGACCAGAATCTCGGTCTTGTAACGCTTCTGACCGGACTCCTTGTCGTCCCACGAGCGCGTCTGGATCTTGCCCTCGATGAAGAGCTGAGTGCCCTTCTTCACGTAGTCGCGGACGATCTCCGCGGTACGCTGGAACGCGACCATGTTGTGCCACTCGGTCTTGTCCTGCCAGTTGCCCTGCGAGTCCTTCTGGCGATCAGCGGTGGCGACCGTGAAGTTCGCGATGGTCATGCCGCTCTGCGTGGAACGAATCTCTGGGTCCTTGCCTACGTTGCCGAGGATGAAAACTTTGTTTACGCCCTTTGCCATTGTGGTATCTCCCTCCTGGGAGTGTTGAACTATTAAGTTGTGGCCTTGCGACCGTTGATAAACAGGGATGGGACGAGCCATCCCCAAGGGTGAACTTGTTAGGCAGCTATCGGTAGTTCAAGCTGATCCGGCTCTGCAAAAGAGAAACGGTCGATGAGGACTTGGGTAAGATATTTGGTCTCGCCCGAGCTTTTCTCTACCCAATGTTTCAGGTGGTGTTTGCCTTCAACACTGATCTCGTTCCCTTTCCGGATTTTGTGCCGAATGGTGAGCGCGAGATCTCCACACGCGACGATATTGTGGCGCTTCTCCCGGTCCGCGTAGGCTCCGGAACGATTCTTGCGACGTATGGTGGTGGTGAGTGAGAACGTGGCCGTGTAGAGCCCCTGCAACGTTGCGCGAATGACTGGGGTATCGGTAACTTCTCCAGTCAAGACGATCCTCCCTGCCTCATGCATATTGCCTCCCAAAAACTGTGAAAGGGGCCCGAAGGCCCCTGTGGTTACACGTTGGTCGTGAAATCATTTCATTGCACCTGAAGATTGTCGGGGCGGTCCCACATGTCTTGGAACTTGCGTTCAAAGTTTTCGGACGCCTGTTTGTTTGTGATAACTGCAGCGGAGTTGTCTTGGCGCTTTTCGCCTGACGGACTCCAGTTGGCACTTCCCTCTCTGAGTCGACTACCGTCGCTCCATTCCTTTAGGTGCATCAACTCACTGCTATGCTTCACGCGGATCGAGATATTCTGCTCGGCGGCAAACTTGCGCGCAACGTACTGATCTCGCCCGCTCTCCTGCTGGTATTGCTGCTCGTCGCGATAGATGCGGACCTTGACCCCACGCTCTGCTGCATCCGCTACTGCGTCTGCAAGGATATGGTCGGTGAACGCGTACATTGCGATGTCCAGATGGGCATGAGCGTCTGTACTTGCGATCGCATCTTCGTCCATCCGCTCAATGTTGGAGTCGGGACTATAAGCAAAAGTGCCGGCCTGCGGCGAGATTGCTGCGGAAACGGTTTTGCCCATCTCGGGTATGTGCATCGACGCGAACGAGGGAGTTGAATCGAGGATGTGGTTCAAGAATCCATGCCTAATGAAGCTCATCAGCACGGTGGCTATGCATCCAAAGACTAGGTATCGAGCGATGTATCGCATGTACGGGGGACCTTTCTTTCCATCAGACCGCCACTAGTTCGGCAACTTCATCCGATACTGGGACTGCCTGTGGTGCGGCGAGTTGCGGAGCTACGCTTTTGTTCCGCTTGGATCCCTTGGCGTTAGTTGGCGCGGCCGGGGTTGCCGTGAGCGGCAATGCTTCATCAATGATTGGCTCGCCTTCTACTACCGGAGTTTCGTCCGCTTTAGGCTTCTTGATTGGGCCGAGATTGATTGGAGACAAAGGAATGCAGTGGGCGCGGTTGTTCTTCGGAGTTGTTGCTCCCCGGCTAACCGCTTGAATGAGGGGAATCAGGTTCTTGGGAAAGTCGATCGACTCGCCGGAATGGTCAAAGAACACAGGTTGCTTGGTGTCTGGCGCGAGGATGCCATTCTTGCCAAGGAATAGAACTCGACGTTCCATAGACGGGCGCGCCACACCCTCGGCTGCGCTCAAATAGTGATGTGTCACTAAGAGGTCACAGGAACTGCCGTAGCGAAATAGTTGGGCGCGGACCACCTCTTGAGAAATAACTCGGCGCTGGGTTGTGTTCGGGATCAACGATTGAATTGGAATTGATACGGCCAGTCCAGGGGTGTTGACGCCGGCAAAGCCAATGTAGTGCCCGACTTCACCGGTACAGCCGCCGCCTTCCTCCCCAGCAATCATCCACCGATTGTGCTTTTCTTGATGCACGAGGGTAACATTAGGGCGCGCATCCAGACCGAGGAGTCTAAGTTCGAGACTCACCTTGCCGTGCATGCTCATTCCGAGGCCGCTGTTTCTTGCCGCTTCTTCTTTTGCTCCTGTTTTCATGGTTTTTTGGATCTCCTCGAAGGGTCGATACTTTCCACTTCAGAATAACACGGACAGTGGCACTGGTATATCGTTTCGCGAGGACTTGTTAGTTGGCCGTATAACCGGCCACCCCCTCGCAAAACGGGGGGTGGCCTGCAATTCGGTTTATTGTTTTATTCAGTCGCTTATTGGGGTTGAGGATCGGTTTATAGGGGGTGTTTCTCGGAGCCACCTTAGACGAAGGTGGTCCGTCCGACGTGAACCCCGAAACCGAGGGTCACATCAAACTTGGTTGGCTACCATATATACGTTGTCCTTTTGAGGGCGCGGTACTGGTTGAGCAATAGGTGGGGGGGCGCAACGGCGATTCATCTCCTTTCACCTGGCTTCACGCCAAAAGGTTGAATCAGAATCGCCGTGCGGGAGGGGCTCCACAGGCTGCGCGGATGTCGTCTTTCGAGCATCCAGCCC
>OBLU010004646.1_pt1 | contig 12351 bp, 11 predicted proteins | sample 1518681 | NCBI WGS metagenome assembly OBLU01 (sample SAMEA3539304, study PRJEB22396) | soil metagenome | biome: tundra; feature: field; material: soil | place: USA | collected 2010-05 | depth 0.15 m | reverse complement strand
GGTCGGCTTCCACCCACAGACTTCAACCAAAGGCACCCTTCGCGACCATAGCGGCACCGACTTGTCCTGACACAGCCGCACCAACAATAGATAGCCCACCGGTTACTGGCGTAGCTCCAGCACCTACGAGCGCATTAGCGCCGACCACAAAAGATCCACCGACCACAAGAAAAACTCGGCGCAGTCGCGCCGCCCTTACCCGACGGGACCAGGCCGGCCGCCTCCTCCGGCCGCCGCGGTGGCCGGCCTGACGCAAGCCTGGCAGCGACGATCGAGCCCGCAGAGGTGCCGGCGAAATGCGCGCTCTGCCGGAAGGCGATCCCGCCCTGCTGCCCGGCGCTGGCCAGGAAGCCTGACAGCCACGCTTCCCTAAGCGTTCCGCTCACGCCCAGGACCAGCACGCCGGGTGGCTTCACGCATAACGAGTGCAGGAGCGCCGTAAGGCGGCCGCCTGATGAAGTAGCGTCGGTCCATGCTTCTTACCGCCGAGGGCGCCGTGCTGCTCCTGATCGACCTGCAGCAGCGGCTCGTGCCCGCCATCCACGACAACGAGGCTGTCGTTGCCCGGGCCGTTCGGCTCGCCGAGGCGGCGCGGCTGCTGGATGTGCCGGTATTTGCGACTGAGCAGAACCCGGCTGGCCTGGGCCCGACGGTCGGGCCGCTCGCCGCTTACCCGCAGGCCGTGTTGCCCAAGACGACGTTTTCGGCGGTGGGCGATCCGGGTTTCGCCGCGCTGCTGCCCGCCGGGGCCAGCGAGATTGTCGTCGCGGGATGCGAGGCCCATGTCTGCGTGCTGCAGACGGTGCTTGACCTGCTCGGTTCCGGCCATCGTGTGCTCGTGGCCGCTGACGCGACCGGCTCGCGTGATCCGGCTGACCGGGTAGCCGCGATCGCCCGCGCCCGGCAGCACGGTGCGGAGATCGTGACGTCGGAAATGGTGCTCTTCGAGTGGCTGCGTGACTCGCAGCACCCCAAGTTCCGCAAGGTGCAGAAGCTGCTCAAGTAAGATGCACCGTCACCAGCCACAACCTCCATGACAGCAGCGCCGCGGTACCACATCATCGTGATCCGTTGAGCTTGACTGATCGCGCTCATGTGCCGAATAGCGGGGTGCTGCGCGCCAGCATGCCATGCGCTGGCCTGTATGACGCTAACTGTGCGGCGATCGTCAATTCAGTCTTGTTATTCGCATTATGGGGTACCTGTCAACCATGCCGCTTCTCCGTCTCGCATGGAGCGTGGCCGTTACTTCACGCATATATGCGGCTTATGTGCAGATAGAGCGAACACCCAAAGTCCAGGAGGGTATCGATAAGGATGCGATCATTGCATATTAGCCGGTTTTACACTTTCTATTCCATCGTTTGGCGCAGACACAAATAATTTGATACCTTCAGAGAGATCTCGTGGTCGGCAGTCGGCGTTCGGCCGGGGAGGGTACCGTGACTACCCAAGTGGTGTTGATCATTGTCGGAGCACTGCTTTTTGCGGTGGCGATCGCGGGCTCTGGCGACTATGTGATATTTAAGGTTCCTCTACTAGGCTCATGGGCCAGGATCATCCTCGGGATTGCGGGATGTGGAATATTTGCGCTATCCTTCACTCCGCTCAACAATGCGGGAATCCAGCCTAAGGCCTTCTCGTCGATGCCGCCGTCAGCGCCAGCGAGTCCGGTTGCCTCCCCAACAAATGCACTGTCCTCCGTCCAGACACCGTACGCCGTACTCCAATCGCCCGGGAATGGCGCACTTGTATCTCAGTCGCAAGGATTCATTGCCAGCGGTAAGGCTGCGTCACTGGGGCCTAATACCATTTGGATACTCGATTATGACGGAGGCTATACTGTTGATCAAGAAGCGGTCGTTTACTCCGAGACCTGGACCGCAGTCGATCGGCCTCTTGGTGACTCTTCTGATCGCCTGCCTTTCTCTCTTACGATGAGGGCCGTAGTAGCCAACCCGCATTGCGCTGAAATACTCTCTCAGATTAACTCCACCAGTGATGATTATATTCAGAACCTCCCTGATGGCTGCAAGATCATCGGCCAGGTCACAGTAAAGGTCTCCAGCTCATAGCAATGCGGGTCAGGAACGGAATATCATTGGAACGGACTCGGCGTTGCCAGACCGGGTTCAATGCAAGGAGCGGGTGTTAGCCTGCATAAATATGCATCGCCGCCGTGCCGGGCGAACGCACTCTTCTGCTTGATATGTAGGTGATCGTGAGGCACCAAGATCGAGGCGCGGAGCGCCTCGATCAACTACATGATCAGGCATTATGCCGACCGAAGGCGTAGTGATCTGGTCTTGATCACCGGCATAATGCCGCATAGCGCGCGTCAAGGCGGGCCGGACGTCTTGGGGACGATTGAGCAGGCAGCGTCTATGCTGACGGGCACTGGCCTGTCCGGGAAGTGCGTAGTGGTCACGCGTCATCTAGCTTGACAGGCTGCGAGGACCGCATACACAGACGATATGGTGATGAGTGACCGACAGCAGCGAAAAGCTGTCTCGAATAACCCGTTCCTTATTCGACCTGCCCGCGCTCGATCCATGGCGAGTCGGGGCCATCGACATCAAGCTCCGCCCTGGCCGCGTTCTGGAATTCACGCATCGCGCGGCCCATCGCGACATTTAGCTCAGGCCATGGGTTATCCTTGGCTGGACTCGCGTTATGGTCGGAGACAATTTCTTGCGTATGCTGGAGAACTCGCAGCACACCCACACAGGCTTCACGAGTACGCTTGGTCTCCACCACAAGAAATACCATGGCCGAGCTGTTATATCCTGATTGCAGGAGAGCAGCTATATCGCTTGCACCAGGCTTGCTCGGTGCTTGAGAGTAATAGAAATGCAATGCATTTTGGACAGCACGATGACTATTGATGAAGTCAGCGAATGCGCTAAACCGCCTGTCTTCACTTCGCTGGTCTCGTTCCCGGCGAGCGTCATCTGCACGTTGATTACGGACCTCTCCCATCTGTTGATGGCTTACGGCGAAGCTAACCAGACCTCCCAGCATGACTCCAGCTAGACCTATCACTGATGTCAACCACGCACTAGTTCCCATAAGTAAAGCGTAGATGGATTGTCTCTATCTGTATAGAGTGCAAGAGAAGATTGGCCCCGGCAAGCCTGTCGTTGCTCAGGGCAAGAAAGGGACGATTGAAGAGCATGGGCGGCTAACGGCAATGCGCCTTAGAAAAGGAAGCGCGATGGGCAAAGAATCCCAATCCCGTCCCCAAGCGTGACGCACTCATCTGCCGCGGACAGGGTCTGTCTGCGGTTCGCGGTGCTGAGCCTCATCGGATAAGCGTTTCCTTCGGGCCCACGACGCAGAACTCGTTTCCTGCGGGTCGGCCAGGACAGTCCAGGATTCAGCGCCGGCCTGGCCGATGCCGGCCCGGCGAGCCCCGAGCGCAAGAAGGCGGCCGGTCTCCTGATCGCGGTCCGCGGCGCTGCTGGTGAGGTCAATATGTACGCGGTTCTTGACCGTCTTGGGATCGGTGACCGGCATGAAGCACATGCCGGCGGGTGCGTTCTCGTCAGTCCCGATGACGATCTCGTTCTCGCGCTCGGACAGGACCTTCCAGCCCAGCGCCTGCGTCCAGAACCGGGCCAGAGCGGGCAGATCGTGAGCGTCAACGACGATGTGGTGGAGTCGGACGGGCATGCCGGCAGTATGCGCGGCACGCTGGACCGTATCCCGGAAACCCGCTGTTCTGCCGCGGACGGGTCGATCAACGGAGGTCACGCCACGCGATGGCGCCCAGATCGTGTGATCAACCTGATCCCGCGGCAGCCCGCGAACCCAGCCAGCTGAGCACGTGGCCTGACGGGAAGGCCATCACGGAGAGCAACCGAGCCCTTGCGTACCTGTGCAAAATATCCGCCTGATCGGTGCGGGCGGTCGGGGCTAGCTCGGTGCCTGTATCCCTGATGCCGAGATGGGTGTTCTGCGCATGCAGTCGACCGTGGGCGGCCGGGCAGCATCCGGCCGGGTTCACGTCGTACGCGCGCGAACAGGGTCAGATGGGGATTGCCGCTGCAGCCGCCGGGCCGTCAGCTCTTCCTGTGCCCGGCCTCGACCTTGAGCCCTTCCTCGAGAATGATGGCGGCACTGGGGGCGGAGCCCCAGCTCAAGGTGCGAAGAAAGCCTTCAGGCTGGACCAGGCGGCGCTTGTCGACCTCGTGCTGCGGATCCCATGGCAGGAGCTGGACCCGAGCCCAGAAGCGGGTCTGGTAGTAGCGCCAGGGTCCAGCCGGGTGCCCTGGATCGTCAACGCGCTGGCAACCGATGTAGCGGCTCTCGACGACGCGAGCGCAGCCTTCCTCCATCACTTCCCGGACCAGGCAGTCCTCCAGCGTTTCGCCCGGCTCGACCCCGCCGCCGAGCAGGTTCCAGTACCGCTCGCCATCGGCTTCGCAGGCGCCGAGGACGATCATCCCGGTCTCGGTGAAGCAGATGCCATAGGCCTGGTTAGAGTGCGGCGGTTCCGGCCGGAACGGGGGATCGAACCAGGTGAAGGTCACCCGGCGGCCATAGTCGCAGATCTCCTGGACCGATCGCGCCTCGGGTTCGGCCAGACCTGTCGAGTAGCCACCAGGCGGCATAACGCGTTCCACAGGCTCCGACCTTAGGTGTATTCACTCGCCGGAGAAGCCAGCTTTGATTCTCGCATTATCGCAGCCGGTTCCGGCATCCTTCAGCCGGTGTCGTACCCGGCTTTGTCAGCGAAGTGATCGACTCGTCTGGTCATCGCGGCAAGGGCCTCGGTGAGCCTGGCAGTGGAGACGCTGCGCTTGACGGGCCGGTGCCGGTAGACGAAGTCGGGGTTGAACCCGAGCCACTCGCCGGGTGTGTAGTTCTTCGTCTTCAGATCGGACCCGAGGATCGCTTCGATGCCGGCATAGTCGAAGAAGCCGACGTGCTCGGCCTCGACGATCGCCCCGCGCGCGGCCCGGTTGGCCTTCCCCTGGAGGTCCGGGTCCTCGATCGTGATCTGGAATCGGAGCTGGTCCTCCTGGAACTGCCAGCCGATGCGCCGGTTGCCGGCTAGCCGCCGCCAGTAGGTAATAAGGCCGCCACGGTCGCCGCCCACCTCGAAAGGCTTCGCCGTCGCGAAGCGGGACGGGAGGAGCTGGGCGAGCCCGCTGAAGCGCATCCGGGCGATCGCGCCATCGAGACCTGCGCCCGGGAGCCGGGCGACAGCATCAGTGGCGGAGAACTGCTCATCAAGGGCCTGCGCCGGGTCAACGGCCTCGGCGAGCGCGACCAGGCGGTGGATCAGGGCGCGGTAGCGCACCAACTGCTCGTTCGTGCGGCCGAGAGAGGCAGCGTCGACGAGGTTGAGCGCCTCGGCGAGGTCCCGGTAGCCGACCTGCACCCAGGGGCGCGGGAGCGGGAAGGATGGCTTCATCAGGCTCAGCAGCACGTACCGGGTATCCGGCGCACCCGGCGCATCATGATCCGGCGACCAGGGCAGAGGGTAGGAGTTGTACTTGATGAGCTGCGCCGGGTAGGGCACCGAGTACAGCTTGTTGTTCTCCACGACGATCTTCGGCCAAGCACCGACCGGGTCGATCACGATGTCGAGGTTCCGGCGTTCACGCCAGACATCGACCCGGCTCACACCCCCGTACCGCGTCGCGCCGAGGAGGTCGAGCACGGGAACAGCGGGACCGGGGAAGTTCTTGAGCAGCCAGGCGATGGTGTTGGAGTGGAACAGCTCTTGCCCGGCCCGCGACTGTGCCCACAGCAGGTCATGCTCGAAGGCGTCCAGAAGCGGCAGCACGCGTTCCATGAGGCCTGGCTCGACAGCCTCGCCGGCGGATGGCCCGGTCGGCGTCGCGGCAGCCGGCGCGACGGAGGCCGGCGGAACCGGGGGGCTGGTGAGCAGCGCGTCGAGCGGGAGGTAGCGGACCGGGTTGGCTGATCCGGGGCGGAACAGGTGCGCGACATCGCGGCCGACATACCTCTCGCGGTCACCCGCGACGACCCCGTTGAACCCGATCCGGTTCTCCAGGCCCTCAACCGGCGACGGCAGCCACTCGGCCGGCTCGTAGGCCTCGCGCACGATGCCGCCGGCCACCGCAAGGACCCGCACAACCCGCTGTGCAGTAGCGGGGGACATCACCCACCAAGCCCGGGTCATCTCATAGAGCTCGTCAGCCGGGATGCCTGCATACCAGCTCTTGTTCAGACGCAGCAGCAGCGCGAGATCTTCGTCGGGCACCGGCCAAGGCTAGAGGACGTGCAACGCAAAGGGCGGGATCGCAACGCTCAGCCCGTTCAGGCACCACAGCGCGGGCTGCCCCTCCAGACACCAGCCAGATGTGGGCATTCTGCACGCGGCACACAGTCAGTCGGCGCGATTAGTGACGGTGACATAGTCGGCAGCTCACTGCGGCGGGGCGATCATCATCGCGCTGCGTAATCAGCCCTCGTCTGGAGAGACGCGCACACTGCCGCCGTTCGGTACCTCGCGACGTGCCGCGCCCGTGATCGTCGGCGTGGCGCCGAACTGGGCATTCTGCGCTGGCAGAGCCGACCGCTAGAGGCGGTCTGCGCGGTTCTTTATTGTCGCGATCAACATGGGGTCGCCGAGGGCCAGGTCGCCGGCCGGCCGTTTCAGCGGGCCGACGCCCGGGCAGGCAGGATCGCCGAGCCTGTGGATGGTCTGCGCCGACAGGGTAAGGTGCGTGCGCTTCAAGTCGTCTGGCCTGGCTACCGGTCAGGACGAGAAGTGCCGGTGGATGGCCCAGGGCTCGGTGTGAGCAGGTCGCTGGCCGCTGGCAATCCATCGGGCGAGCGCTGAGGCGGTCGCCGGGCCCATCAAGATGCCGGTGCGATAGTGCCCGCTGGGGATCGGGCGTCCGCCCATGACCGTGGTCCGATACGCGCCGTACTCTCGTAAGAGAGCCAGCCGTGCCGTCGTGAGGGAGGCGGGCAACGATGCCGGACATCGATCGCACCGTGGATATCAAGGTCGCCGCAGGCCGGGGGCCGGTGATGGCTGAGATTCCGCTCGCTGGGCACGCCAGCGGGCACTGGCGGGAACTCTTCGGCGAGCTGGCGTCAAAGCGAATGCGAGAGCTCAACGTGGAGGCCGAGGAGCGGGAGGACCGCACCTGGGTCATTGTCTGGCTGCCTTCCCGTCCGGACTTCCATCCAGAGCCGACGCTGGATGCCGTAAGCGCTCTGATCACCGAGGTCAATGGCCTGGAGCAGCCGTCTCAGTCAGGCGTCACCCAAATCGAAGCCGCTATCCGCAGCTGGTGGGCGCGGCAGCAGCGGTAGCGGCCAGCCCGCCGTTCGTCCTGCCCCGCTGCCTAAAAGGTCGTTGCAGGCAGGGGGTCAGCCTGCCCGTGTCCTCGTCAGAGGCTGTCCAGGGTGCCCGTGGATGACCGTTCGTGCCCGCAGTTTTCCGCTCGTTCTGGCACGGACGTGGCACGCCGCCTGGATGCGTCCCCGCTACGAGGGCCAGTCGATCTGTGTATCCGGGACGCCAACTGATCGGGCGTATGCCTGCGCCTCGGCCCGGCTGGCTGCATCTCCTCTCGCATAGCGGAAGACCCGGCCGGGGAGTACAACGAATGCCTCTGCCGGAGACCGGAAATCTACATACCAACCAGGTTGGCTGAGGACGCTTGCGAATGCTTCCGCCACCTGCGGCGCGTCGTCGTCGCTGACCTCAAACTCAAGGACGCTCCAGGTCTCAGGCTGGTCGGCCGTCGCGTCTTCGGGGCGAAATCTGTAAATCTCGTCGCGGCCAGCGGCACCTCCCACTGCACGGACCGGTTTACCGCCGCCTCCGGATCCAAACTTTAACCGAGGGCACCAGGCCATCTGCGGAGGTGACATCAGCGGTCAGGTTACAGGGAAAGCCGGAGGTTGGGGCGTCGCCGATGCCAGGAGTGCAACCGCTTGCTCCTGAGTGAGCGTGCGGCCGGTCGCCAGTTCGGCTTCCCACTCTCCGGGCGCCGTGGCGGCGCGGACCCGGGACAGGTACCCCTCGAGCACCTCGACGTCTTCTTGCGGGATAGGCATGCCCACCAGCTCCCGGAGAGCGCTGGCAGCGCCGGCCAGGCGGGCCGCTCGCGGGCCTTCGCCGAGCTCAGCCGCGATGCACGCGGCTAGTTCCAGCACGTCGGCCGTGGCCTCGGGGTCGCCCGAGCTGGCGAGGTAGTCAAGTGTGCCGGATAGCAGGCCGCGTGCTTCCCGGGCACGTCCGGTGAGCAGTGCGATGTAGGCAAGCGATATCAGGTCAACGGCCGCGCCCATGCTGTTTTGGTGCTTGCGGTGCACCGCGAGTGCCTCCTGCAGCAGCTTCACGGCGAGGTCGGAGTTGTGCGCGTGCAGTTCGGTCTGGCCCAGGTTCGCCAGGGCCCTGCCGAGTTGGCCCTCGTTGCCGATCTCGCGGCAGATGGCGATGCATTGGTTCAGCGCGGAGCGCGCCGCGTCCGGGTCACCCCGGCGGCGGTGGGTGCCGCCGAGGCTGTTCAGTGCCCTGGCCTGCTCGTCACGCTCGCCCAGGTCGCGCCAGATGGCCAGGCTGCGCTCGAAGAGCTGGACTGCGGCGTCGAGCTCGCCGTGCTGTGTCAGCAGCATCCCGAGCCAGTGCGCGACGGTGGCCAGCGGGGCCCCGGCGTCGTCGGCGGCTAGGTCGACGGCCCGCTGTAGCCACCGCCGTCCCTCCCCGGCGTGACTGCGGATGTTCCAGAATTGCCCGAGCGCCTGGGCCAGCCGCAGGCCTATGGCCACCCGCTCGCCGTCAGGGGCCGGGTCGGCGGCCGACGATCCCAGCGACCAGGTCAAGGCGGCGCTCAGGTTGTCATAGTCGGCTTCGAGCCGGTCCAGGGTCGCGAACTGGGCGGGGCCGACCAGTTGGTCGCGGGCCCCTTCGGCGAGGGCGGCGTAGTGCTCGGCATGGCGTCGCCGGGTGTCCTCCAGCTCGCCGGCCTCGGCCAGGCGCTCCAGCGCGTACTCGCGGATCATTTCCAGCATGCCGAACCGGGGCTCCCCGTCGGGACCTTCGGTTACGGTGACGAGGCTGACATCCATCAGCTCGCCCGCTGCCTCCAGCGGGTCACCGGCAGGCAGCGCCACCGTGGCGAGCGCGTCCAGGTCGCAGCCGCCGGCGAATACCCCGGCACGCCGCAGCACCGCCGCGGATTGCGGGGCCAGCAGGTCATAGCTCCAGGCGATGGTGGCCCGCAAGGTCTTCTGCCGCGACGGCCGCCCGGCATCGGCGCCGACTAGGGCCAGGCTGGGACCAAGCCGGACGAGTAGCGCCCGGGGGGACAGCAGCTTGACCCGGGAAGCCGCCAGCTCGATCGCCAGCGGCAGGCCGTCCAGCCGCCGGCAGATCGCCGCGATGTCGGCGGCGTTGGCCGCCGACACGGCGAAGCCCGGCTGGACCATGTCCGCCTGCTGCACGAACAGCAGCGCCGCACCAGATGCAGCCACCTCCTCGACGGTCGCTTCCCGCGGGACGTCCAGCGGTGGCACCGGCAGCTCATGCTCGCCCTGCAAGTGGAGCGGCCTGCGCGAGGTGGCCAGCACCACCAGGCGGGGGGTGGCGGCTAGCAGCGCGGTGACGACCGCGGCGGCACCGTGCAGCTGCTCCAGGTTGTCCAGTACCAGCAGAGTCTGACGGTCACGCAGATGCTCCATAACCGCGGCTGGCGCATCCCCGTCCACGTCCAGGTGGACGGCGATGGCCTTCCACATCACCTCGACGTCGTGGACGGTGGCCAGCGCGACGAAGAAGACGCCCTGCGGGAAGGCGCTATCCAGCGAGGCGGCGGCTGCTAGGGCCAGCCGCGTCTTGCCGACGCCGCCGGTGCCGGTGAGCGTCACCAGCCGCACCCCAGGCCGGACGATCGTGGCGCGCAGATGGTCGAGGTCACTCTCCCGGCCCACCAGCGGCGTGGACGGCATCGGCAGGCTCGTCGCGGCGCCCAGGCTCTTCAGCGGCGGGAACCGCTCCGCCAGGCCCGGACCGACCAGCTGGAAGATGCGTTCCGGCTCCTCGATGTCCTTCAGCCGGTGGAAGCCCAGGTCACGGACGGACAGCTCGGCGAGCAGCCCGGACTGGGCCAGTTGCCACGTGACGTGGGACATCAACACCTGGCCCCCGTGCGCCGTCGCCGCGATCCGCGCCGCCCGGTGCACGTCCATCCCGATGTAGTCGTCATCGTGCCGGGACGGCTCCCCCGAGTGCAGTCCCATCCGGACCCGGACGGCGGCACCGCCGGGCCAGTCATACCCGGCCAGCGCGCGCTGCGCCGCCGCGCAGCAGGCCACCGCATCCACCGCCGACGCGAATACCACGAAGAAGTTGTCGCCCTCCGCACGCATCTCCAGGCCCCGGTGATCGCTAATAGCGGCCCGCAGCACCGCCCGCTGAGCCGACAGAGCCTCCCCGTAGAGATGGCCCAGACGGCTCAGCAGCACCGTTGACCCTTCGATGTCGCTGAAGAGCATCGTCACGGTGCCGACCGGAAGCTCCCGCACCCCGGTGAACGAGGCGATGTCGCGCGGCAGCGTCCACGTCGCCGCGGTCCCGCCAGTTCCGGCCGCTGGCATACGGCCCCGCGCCGCCGCCTCGAACAGCGCCCGCTGCGGTCCGGACAGGCCCAGCGCATCGGCCAGCAGCCGAGCCGTTTCCTTGCGGGCGGTCCGGTTGATCCCCCGCTCCAGATCGCTGACCGACCGCGGGCTCAGGCCTGACGCCTCCGCCAGCTCTTCCTGCGTCAGCCCGGCATCATCCCGCAGCTGCCGCAGCAGCTCCCCGAATCGCGGCGCAGCCTGCTCCGCCACGGGCCTCACCGCCCCTCACCAGCCCCGGCCCGCCGCCCACACCCGGCGCGGCCGGGTGACCGGCGCCAGCCCCGCCAGCAACTCTGCAAAGCCCACCGCCAGCGCGCCGGTAACCAGCGTGGCACAGCACGTCGCACCTCCGCCAGGTACCGGCCGCAGACAGGCAGCGACCGGTACCAGGACGGAGTTCATGGAGGCGTGGCGCATGGCCCCGGCCGACGCGGCCATGCGCCGCGCAATCCTGTGGGTCTCCTGTGGGTCGCCACGTGTGGTGATTAGCTCGCCCGCCAGGCAGCCTGTCAATGGCAGGAACATCCCCTGCCATATCCCAACCAGACGGGAGACGATCATGTTCGTGATCGACGACATCGCTGTGGCAGTCGGCGTCCATTATCTCGTTGCCCACGGTAGCGCTGCCCTGGCTGTAAAGGGAGCCGCTATGGCGCAGCATCCGGTTTCGACGGCGGCGACCATGGCCGTCCACCATGGCGTCGGGTCCTTCATCAGTAACGCTATCTTCTCGGAAGCCACCTCCACCGTCCCGGCAGCCATCAACGTCGTCCATGTTCCGATCCTGAACCAAGCGGTCCTTAGCCATGGAGCGGCTGGCGCTACCGGAGCGGTGACCGCACTGCACGATGCAATCAAGTTCGGCCTTCCGGTAGCCGCTGGGTTGACGTGCCAACGGCTTCGCAAGTCCGAGCGGTACAGGGACATGAAGAACGATCTGTCAGTGCTCCTCGATAAGGCAATGGCTGCCCTGTGACCGGCTCGCAGGTGGGGAATCTGCAAGTCTTCAGCAGCATTCGTCAGCAGAGCGCTTAGGGTTAAGGATCAACCGTCCAGGCCATTCGTGCCCATGGAGCGTGGAGACCTCGGCGTAGACCTGGGCAGTGTTGGCACTGCAGATCCAGGCCGGGGAACCGGCCCAGCCACCGCCACATCGTCCGCTCAGACAACCCCACGCTGGACGCGGCCGGCGGCACATGCCCCGCCGTCGGCTGACCGGCCGCGTCCAGCTCCAGCAGCCGCCGCGCCGCAGCCGCCCGAAGCATCCGGGTCGCCGCAGGCGTCATCCGATGCCTCAATCACCGTGACGGAACCCCCTCCGGATCAAGACCGATGGCCCGGGTCCGGGCATAGCGGAAGGTGCCGGTTTCCAGTTCGCGGGCCAGTGCGGACGTCCCGGCAAACGCCCCCGACCGGCGCCGGGACCAGCTACAACAGCAGACCTGCCATCGACGTCTGCCCGTGCCAGCGGTGGTCGAAACTGTCGAGCACGCTGTTGATGCCCTGGCAGGGGATTGAGCCGGTATGGCACACCGCCAAGTCAGCGGCCCACACGTGATGGACCTGCAGGCCGACGATTACCATATGCAGGACCAGCGCGCCAGGCTGTTCCTGCAGCTATGGTCAGCTATTACAGATAACGGCCCCTTACCTCTGATAACACAACTTTCCCCTGAGCCGGCGTGTGATCTTGAGAGCTTTATGGCGTAGAAACTCCAGCGCTATCTGTCGCTGGTC
>OBLU010004645.1_pt1 | contig 12353 bp, 7 predicted proteins | sample 1518681 | NCBI WGS metagenome assembly OBLU01 (sample SAMEA3539304, study PRJEB22396) | soil metagenome | biome: tundra; feature: field; material: soil | place: USA | collected 2010-05 | depth 0.15 m | reverse complement strand
TGGTCTGGTTCCAGCCGAAGCTCCGGGTGACCTACCGGCCGCGGGCCAGCGTGGCCGCTCTTGGCCTGCAGTACTTTCACTACGGCCGGTGGCGGCGGGTGGTGGCCCGCCAGCACGCAGGCACGATCAACCTGCGCTACCTGGCGCCGCCGGCTGCCGTGCTGGCTATCGCGGTCGGGATCCTGGCTGGCCTGGCCGGTCTGGTCGTCGCGCCGGGCTGGCTGATCGCCGGCTTCGTCATTCCCGCGGCTTACCTGGCGGGCGTGCTGGCGGTCGCGGCGACGGCGGCGCGCCGTGCGCCGGCCCGCGTCGTGGCCCGGATCCCCGTGGTCCTGGCGACCATGCACCTCTGCTGGGGGGTTGGCTTCCTGACCAGTCCGCGCAGCCTGATCCCGGGACGGAGACCGGGCAGCGGGCAGCGCGGGTTACCGGGAAAGCCTGCGAGCGCGCAGCAGTGAGGGCCGGTAAGGAGCGCGGGCCGGTAAGGTCGGCCCCGCAAGAGCCCGGGGGGCCGCTAGCCGGCCCGGGGCAGCCTCGGCGGGGCCGCTAGCCGGCCTGCAAGAGCCTGTCCACAACGCGCTCGGCCGCCTTGCCGTCCTCCAGCGCGCAGTACTTCGTGGCGAACGCCTGGTAGGCGCCGGCGTAACGGGCCGCGACCGCGCTGATGTCCCGGAGGGCCTCGATGACTTCGGCGGAGGTGGCCAGCAGGGGGCCTGGCGCCTCGGCCTCGAAATCGACGTTGAAACCGCGCAGCTTGTCGCGGTAGCGCTCCAGGTCGTAGGTGAAGAACAGCATTGGCCGTCCGGTGGCAGCGAAGTCGAACATGACTGATGAGTAGTCGGTGATCAGGACATCCGTGATCAGCAGCAGGCTGGCGATGTCGGGGTAATCAGTGACGTCGAGTACAGACGTGCCGCCGGTGCTGCTTACCTGCGGGCCGCGCCCGATGTTGCTGTGCATCCGCAGCAGCAGGATGTGGTCGTCACCGAGGGCACCGGCGGTGGCATCCAGGTCGAGCTTGAGCGAGAACCGGTAGCCCCCGTATTCGAAGGGAGCGTCATCGCGCCAGGTGGGAGCGTAGAGGGTGACTTTCTTTCCGGCCGGAATCCCGAGCCGCTGGCGGACCTCGGCCGCCAACTGGTCGCGCGTGGGGTGCCGCAGCAGGTCGTTGCGGGGATAGCCGGTTTCCATGATTTCGCCGGGGAATCCGAACGCGCGGCGGAAGATGGGCGCGGCGAGCGCGTTCTGCGCGAGCAAGAAGTCCCAGCCGGCGGTGTTTTCGCGGACCTGGTCCGGATAGATCAAGCCATTAAAGAACTGCGGTCGTTCAATATCCAGGCCGATGTGCTTGAGTGGCGTTCCGTGCCAGGTTTGAAGGCGGATCTGATGGTCCGGTTTCCGGAACCACGGCGGCAAGAGGTCGTTGAATATCACGTAGCGGGCGCGTGCCATTGCCTCATAGTGGGCACTGCTCCCGTGCAGCAGCAGGCCGGATCCTTCTGGCGCGCTGAACTGGCCCTCAGCGGTTATCCATGCGTAGTCGAGATCAAGGTTCCTGCGCCGCATTTCCGCGTAGATGGCGCGTGGATTGCAGGAGTATTGGCGGCCTTCGAAACTGCTGAAGACGGCAAGGTCGCGCTGCGGGCGGCCGGTGAGCGCCGGGTAGTCGACAAGCTGCTGGCGGCGCTGGGCAAAGCGGCCGCGCTCGTCATCGGCTAGTGCTGTGCGCACGGACAGCCGGAGCGCATCGGTCCGGTACGGTTGCGGCGCTATTTCCTGAACGCCGACCGGGAGATAGCCGGGCAGGTCTGGCAGCAGGCTCCGGGCCGCCGCCACCGTCACCTTCTCGCCGTCGCCCGTGTCTGCCAGCAGGTTCCAGGTCCCGGTGGCGAGTGGTAGCTCGCCCGCCATGGTCGGCATCCGGCCTGGGGTGAAGTCGGCGGTGAAGTGACTGCCTTCCCACGCCAGCGGGACGGTGCGGGTGCTGCCGGATTCGTTGTGCTGCAGCAGCAGCCCGGCGGGCTTGCTGCCGGGACCGGTGTAGCTTCCGCGGAGGGTGAGTCGCTGGCGCTCGGGCTCATGGGGGTGCTGCGGGTCCTGCGCCCACGCGAACTGGCCGACGAGGGGGCGGCAGCTGCGCTCGAGAACGGACAGGTAGCCGAACTCGGTCACGAAGACAGTGATCTCACGGCTCTCGTGGCTGGCCCGCGCCCCGGCGGTCTCGGTAGCGGCAGCAAGCCGGATCCTGGCACCTCCGGTATCCAGCGAGATGTCGCAGGTGACCTCGTCGTGAACGTGAATCGCATGGTCAATGTGGCTGACGTCCTTTTCCGCCGAGCTGACCAGCTGCGCAACTGGTATCTGGGCGCGGAAGGCGGTCCGCTCGCTGCGCCGCCGCTTGCCGCGGCCCGGCGCCGGGGGCTGCCCGGCCGCTGTCACCGGGACCCGGACTGCCGCCGCGTTGCCCCGGCGAGGTGTGATGATCAGCGCGGCGTCGGGCGAGAGCGCGGACGCGCTCCAGCCTTCGATCTCCAGCAGGCCGCCGTCGGTTCGGCAACCGGTCGCGAAGGCATCGACCGGCAGTCCGCGGATGACGAAACGCCGGTCGGCTTCCGGGGAGGGCTGGATCCAGATGCCGTCTTTCACCCAGCGGCCCTCTGGCCACTGCGCTGATCCCAGAGCGATCTCGCTGATCGGCCCCTCCCGGCTGATGCCAGCCCCGCTGACCCGCACCAGCAGCTCCCAGTTCGCCGCTCGCCAGAGTCCCGGAAGCGTGGCCAGCCGGCGCGGGCTGATCTGCACCGCGAAGCCGGACCAGTCGTGGCACACCGCGGCCTGGCCCGAGCGGGCAGTGATATCCGGCCGGCGGATCCGCTGGACCGGAAGCCGGATGGTACGGCGGGTCCTGCTGTTGCGCAGCATCACCCTGATCCGGGTGTCGCGGACAGCGGGAGCGTCCAGCTGGGCGATGTAGGCACTGCCTTCGATGCGAAGCTTGCCCCCGCGCCAGGTCGCTGCGTCCAGGCGTGCATTCAGTGTCATCTCGCCAGCGACGTCATAGACGTCATCGGGGATGCCGCGGGACGCGTTACGGAAAAATGGGTATTGAACGTACCAGCGTGGCTGGCGCTGGGATACCTCTCGCACGACCGGTGCGCCGCCGCCGTCCACGTGCCGCCAGAACTTCAGGACCTCAATCAGCTCAGGGAGCATCCCGGCCCGCATCAGGTAGCAGTACAGCCGCTTGATGACCACAAGCTGGGGGTACACCGCCTCGTCTACGGTGTCCAGGTAGCCGGAGGCCAGCTCCATGATCCGCTGGCGCTCGTTGTCATCGGCCAGCTCGAGTGCGTCGGCCAGAATGGGAATGTCGATGTCCAGCGCGAACAGATCATAGCTGGGCTTCAGTGCGGGGGCGCTGGCTGCGAGAAATGCGCCGATGGTGCGCAGCGAGGTCATCCGGTCCTCGATGTTGGGAAGCTCGCGGGTGCGCTGCGTCGTGGACAGGTCGCCGCCGCCGCGCAGCCGCCAGTAGTAGACGACGTCGCGGAACACGTCGACGGATGACGCCATCACATGCGCGCGGACCATGGGCGGCGCGTCCTCGTACAGGCCTGGCGGGAACTCGAGGCCGGATGAATCCCAGAACGAGCGGCGGAACAGCTTGTTCCACGGCGTCCGGTCCTGCAGCAGGACCGGGTAGCGGGAGGCGTGCGTTCGCAGGATCGTCGTTTTGAAGATCTCCCGGTGCGCTGGGGAGGCCCAGATGCTGGCCGGGTTGAATCGCAGCGCGCCGCCGCAGGCCACGTCCGAGCCAGTCTTCTCCAACGATCCGACGAGCAGTTCGTAGGCATGCGGGGCCAGCAGGTCGTCGCCGTCGACAAAGGCCAGGTACTTTCCGGTCGCGAGGCGCACCCCGGTGTTGCGGGCGGGCCCGGGCCCCTGGCTCCGCTGCTGCACCAGCCGGAAACGCCGATCGCGCGCCGCGTACCCCTTGGCGATGACTGTGCTTCCGTCGCCGGATCCGTCATCGACCATGATGACTTCTAGGTCATCGAATGTCTGCCGGGCGATGGACTCGAGCGCTGCTTCCAGGTACGGCTCTACGTTGTAGAAGGGTACGACAACGCTCAGCATCGTCACGTAAGTATGCCTCTCCCCAATGAATGGTCAGCAGTTGGCAACCAAGCGGCTGCCGGAAATGGACAGGCGCCGAGCTACCGGGACCCGAAGACTTCAGCCGGGCCCTGTCCTTATCGCCGGCGGGCGGTCAGCTTCTGAACATAGCGTCCCAGGATCACGCGGCGTGAGCTTGGGATAGCAAAGTCGATACTATAGGCACAGCGCCAATGCTCCACAGCGAGGGCGGCCGTCTCGACCAGATCCGATGGCGCGCAGCGAGGCCATCCCTCGATTAGCGTGGTCCTGCTGGTCATCCTCAGCGCGAAGAGGCCCCTGTATTCCGCGGGCTCCGGTCTTCTCCCGCCAGGCAACAGACCCCTTCAGGACCACGCTAGTCTATCGATTTGTGAGCCTGTCCGGCAGTTCTGCGCAGCCAGATGTCGTCACGACGCCCGCCCGCCGATGGCGGGGTCATCTCGCGCTGCAGGCAGGTCAACCTGACCGGAAACCGGCGGGTGGCCGGGTGACGGGCTTTGCCAGGCGGCACGCGCTATTTGGTGCAGTGCTGCTGGCCGCCGTCGCGGTACGGGTCATCGTCATGCTCGGCTTCCGAGGCCCCATCCTGATCCCCGACAGCGCGGACTATGTTGCTGTCGCGCTGCGGCTGGAACCCTACGTGATCCGCCCCGACGGGTACTCCGCCATGTTGTGGCTGCTCCGGCCGTTGCACAGCCTGACAGCGGTGATAGCCGTCCAGCACGCTTTGGGCGTGGGCATCGGTGTTGCAGGCTACGCGCTGCTGCGGCGTAAGGGTCTGCCCGGCTGGGGCGCCACCCTCGCGATGGTTCCTGTGCTGCTGTCCGGCTACGCCCTCCAGCTCGAGCATTTCCTGCTCAGCGACACGCTGTTCGCGTTCCTGGTCATGCTCGCCATTGTGGCGGTGATGTGGTGGCCCGATCCGCCACTGTGGATCTGCGCCCTGGCCGGCCTGCTGCTGGCTGCGGCGACGCTGGTCCGGTCCCAGGGCCTCCCGTTGCTGGTCGTTTTCCTGGCCTGCATGCTCATCAGGTTCGCCCGCTGGCGGACCATCGTCGGTGTCCTGGTCATGGGCGCGGCGTTCGCCATCCCGGTGGCTGGGTACGCCGCGTGGTTCGACAGCGTGAATGGCTCCTTCCAGATCACCAACAGTGACGGGGCCTTTCTTTACGCCACGGCCATCACGTTCGCCGATTGCGCCAAGATCAAGCCACCAGCCGATGAACGGCGGCTGTGCCTGGACGTCCCAGTGAGCAAACGCTATTACTCGCAGATCTACATCTGGAGTGCCGGCCCGTTGCGCACCCTGCCCGGCGGGGAGTTCGGGAACCTCGCCGACAGGCTCGGCACCGACTTCGCGCTGCGGGCCATCAGGGCACAGCCGGTTGATTATCTGCGGCTGGTGTGGAGTTGCTTCTGGGAGGACTTCCGGCTGGACAAGGACACCAATGCCACCGCCACGCTGCAGAGCGAGAGCGCAGCGTTCCAGAGGGACGAAATGTTCCCCGCGGCGTCGCCCGGGCCACAGGCCGCTTACGCCGCCCACTACTACGACGCATATGACCCAGGCTACGACGCATATCACCCGCCCGGCCCGGACCTGCGGGTGGTCCAGCCCTACGCTGGCTGGATCCGGGAATACCAGCGCGCCATCGTCGTCTCCGGGCCGCTGCTCGGCGTGATCCTGCTCACCGGCCTGGCCGGCCTCGTCGCGGCGTGGCGCCGCATCGGCGGGCCCGCGGTGCTGCCGTGGCTCACCGGACTTGTCCTCATAGTGGCCCCAGCCGCGACTGGGGGCGTGGGCGGCCGCTATCTCGTCTGCGCGGTCGCGCCGTTGTGCGTGGCCGCCGCGATCGGCGTTCGGCAGATCGCCGACCTCACCGCGCGGCTCCGCGCGGCCCGCCGCCAGCCGGCTCTATGACGCGGTCGGCGGTGACGCGGTCGGCGGTGACGCGGCCGGTGGCGCTGGGCGGTTTCCCGCGAAGAGCAGCGGCACAAGCATGATGCCGATGAAGATCGGGCCCGCCATATAGCGAAACAGCTGGTCCGGGACATCGGCGAGAACGCCCAGTTGTGTGCCGACGACTATCGCCCCCAGCGCCAGCAACTTCCAGTTCCTGCGGCGCCGGGCAAACAGCCACACCGCCAGGTAAGACAGGTAACACCAGAATGGTGCGCGCCACAGTATCCAGTCCAGCTGCGGCGTGGCGCTCAGAGACCGCAGGAACAGGCCGGCATGGTTCAGTTTGGTGGACAGCGGTCGCGTCCGCATGGCGTTCCGGTACGGGTTTTCGGCCACACCCGGGCGGTAGGCCAGGCCCCAGAGGCCTGGATCGATTATCACCGGATCGCCGACTGTCTGCGCATCCAGGCCGACGCCGCCGAAGATGCTCCAGGCGATCGAGCCACGGCAGAGGCGAGCGTCAAGGATCAGGTCGGGCGATCGCTTCAGTACGCGCAGCCATAGCCCAATCAGCTGGCCGCTCACTGGTTCCGAGTGCGCGCTGGCGTTCAGCATGCCGGTCGTCGTGTCCGAGTCGTAGCAGTCGGCCGAGTTCTTCCACTTGGTCAGTGGAGCGGCTTGTGCCATCAGCCGCAGGTCGGCGGCTGTGAAGCTGTATGGCCGGTCGGCGTAGGCGACCGCGATATCTGCGTACTGGATCGAGTAGGCTTCCCAAGCCGCGGTTTTCTGGATTCCCACAGCTGGGTACACGAAGAACGTCAACGCATAGGTGACGCAGGCGGCGGCCGCGACCGCGGCCGTCAGCCGCAGCCGGATGCCTGGCAGCACGATCAGCAGCAGCACGGCCGCGATCGCGACGATCAGGAAACCGTTGAGCCGGAACAGCATGACACCCAGCAGTTCCAGGCCCAGCGCGGCAATGAGCCGGTTTATCCGCCGGTCGCGGCGCCAGTCTGGAGACTCACGCAGCGAGACGAGATGGGCGACGGTCGGCACCACGAGGTACAAGCAGATGACGAACCCGACGTCTTTCCAGATGAAGATGACGAACGTTCCGGTTGGCGGCAGAGCCATCGCGATCACCGCGGCGACGGCGGTCAATCGCCCTGGGACCCCGATCCGCCGGAACGCGATCACGGTGTAACCGAGGGCCGCGGACATCGCGACGGTCTGGACGAGCGCCAGCGCCGCCAGGCCGCCTGTGAGATGCAAGGTGAGCCAGACGAACGCGTCGTACAGCACGGAGTAGTTGTTCACCCATGGCCCGGCCGTGACCTGAATGACGTAGGCCGCCGAGTCATAACTCATCAGCGCCGGGTAGAACGCTGCCCACCAGAACAGCAGAATTGCCTCGCACACCAGGGATGTCGCGAGCGGCAGCCGCCAGCGCCTCGGCACCCGCCCCAGCAGCCGGCTGACGGGCTGCAGCAGCCGGTCGGCAGGCCGCAGCAGCCGCTGAACCCGGTCACCTCCGGCTGCGCGCGCCGGCTGCGCAGGACCTGGGCCAAGGGCCGCTTCCGGTTCGCCGCTGGGGTCCCCGCCGCTGGGTCCGTCGCCGCTGGGGCCGTCGACACTGGGGCCCTCGACACTCGAACTGGCGTTGTGCACAGGCATGAGTCTCCTCTTGCCTGCAAGCGAGAGACTCACGCTCCGTCGTTGTCTTGCAGGCACTGGAAGGTGTGGTTGTGAGCCGCCGGGACGAATCCGGCCTGCACCAGCAGGCGTCTGGCCCCGCCATTGCTCCGCAACACGCGGGCGTAGCCGACGCCCACCTGGGTCAGCGCTGCCCGGACGGCGGCTTCGGCGGGCAGTGGCTGGCCTCCATCGGCCAGCGCGGTGAGCAACTGCCGGTCACCAATGAACTGGGCACTGGCGGTCAGCAGGGGCAGGTAGACGGAGCGGGGATTCACCGCTCGGATCCTGCTGGTCAGCAGCGGGACATCCTGCATCACCTCCCGGGTTGACAGCAGATCACCTTGATGGTGGTCGGTTTTCACTGCATAAAAGCGCCCGCCAGCCAGTAAGCGTTCAGCTTCCACGACGGACGGCTGGCAACGGTCGCCTCCGCGTTTGAGTACGACCATACCGGCAGGCCGAATGCCACCAGAACGGCGCATAGCACTGCTGCGGCAACTGGAGCGAGCCTCCAGGCCGCCCTCGGGAAGCGGGCCGCCGCCGGAAGCGGCACGGTGGCGAGCAACCCGACAGGCACCGGAGCGGGCACCACCCACATCGTCCGCCAGAGTGTCGGTTTGAGTCCCTGCGAGTGGCTCAGAAGCTCCAGGACGCCCGGTACCAGCAAGATCGTAGCCACGCCAGCGATTCCGGTGGTGATCAGTGCCGGAACCCCGCGGCGGACGAGCCACGGCGCGGTCCACAGCGCGATTCCCCCGATGGCGCCCACCACGCCGAACATCAGCACCATCCCCCACACTTCAGGGGCCGAATGGCCGACTCCCGGCACAACCTTCTGCGGGGTAAGCGCAGCCTGCGCCAGATATGCACCCACCGGGTAGGCGAGCGCCAGCACCGCCCCCAGGGCCTCCCTGATCATCTGTCTAAGCAGCAGCGGGACCACGACCGCCGCGACAATGACCGGCACTACGTACACGGCCACCGAGCTGAACCCTGCCGCCGCCACGCCCGCCGCGAAGACCATCACCAGGCCACGCTTGGACCGGTGCTCGGCCCATTCGGTCAGGTACACATACAGCAACGGCACCATGATCGAGACGACCGATGCCTTGCCCTGCCATATCCGCACCAGGTGAAAAGACCCGAACGAGGCCCCGCTCGCCCCACCCCAGGCCAGGTACACCATCGCCACGGTGAAGCACAGCGCGTACCGGTGCCGTGCCCACCGGCGGATGAGCAACCACGCGGCCCAGACCGCGAGGGACGTCAGGACGGGCACCGCTATGTAATAAGTGAACGAAGTAGCCGACACGCCAAACAATCGCGCCAGCGCTCCATTGAGCACCTCGATCGACGAGATTATCGGCTCTCCGGCGATGGGCCTCATCGCCTGGTTGGTGAAGAGTATGTCCCGGACCGGGATCTGGCCGTGCTGAGCTACCCACACAGAGCGCGACACGTAGTACACGTCGTCGGCATCCGGGCGCACGATAAAAAGCGAAAAATGGCCGCACCCAGCGCCACGCCCGCCGCCAACAGCGACGCGGCCGACGACGACTCACCGGGAGCTGAATACTGCGTCCGGTCCGTGTCACCGGTGAGAAGCCACGCTCCAGTGGCAGCCACTGACAGCAGCCCCAGCACCGGCGTCCACACCCACGGCAGGCCCGCCGAGTGCAGACCTGCCGCGGCGCCCGCGCCGATGCCCAAGACAATGGCCGCCGCCGCCAGCATGCGCCGCCTGATCAGCGCTGATGGCTCCGGCTGGGTGCCCGCGGGCGTTGCCTGGGCAACGGCAGGCGGACGGAGCCGCGCAAGCCCTAGAGCGATCCCCCCGAGGCACACTGCCCATATCGCCAGCAGGACGGTCGTTCCGAGGTGCGCCGCCAGGCCGACGTCGAAGGCCAGCGTCCATGCAGCGAAGGCCAGCACACCGAACTGAGTCAGGCCATCCAGGGCACCTGCCAGGCTCGGCCTGGTCGCGCGGCTTGCCGGATGGCTTCCCGCCCGGGTCGGTAGACGGATGCCTAGTAAGGTTCCCACCGCTTTCCTTCTCTTGGTGCGGATTTTGTATACCAAACCCCAGCCGTCTGGGCCGGGCTGATCCGATTTGAGATCAGCTCATTCGACTCAAGTTCAGGTCATGGGCAGGTCATCTCCCAGGAGATAGCCCGAGCCAGACGTTCAACCTGCCGCGTGTTCGCATCCGACGCAGCAGGCGGTTATGTCACTAGACCGGGAATCGCGCTAAACGGCAACCCGGGCGCCGGTCCGCTACGGCACCGGATGGGCCGAAACCGGCGACCCGGGCTCGGTGACCGCGGCGATGGCGTCCGGCGAGGACCACCGTCGCAGGGCAGCGGCAAAAAGCACGGCGAACGCGAAGGCGGCGGCAACCGCGCCCGAAATGAGGCCAGACGCTATCATCACGCCCTATGACCCTGTCTGGCCTCGCCCGACTGCGCGCCCTGCCGTGGGTTGGTCGGCTGGGCCGGTTGACTCGGCGGCACCTGCTGATCGGCGTTGTGCTAGTCGTTGCGGTCGCCGCGCGGGTCGTCGCGATGCTCGGGTACCCGCCGATCCGGTACATACCTGACAGCTGGAGTTATCTCGCCGCGGCGATGCGGATGGGGCCCTCCCGAGTGCGGCCCGCTGGTTACCCGGCGATGCTGTGGCTGCTGAAGCCGTTCCACAGCCTGGTCCTCGTCGCCGGCATTCAGCACGCGATGGGCGTGGGTATCGGCATCATGGTCTATGCGCTGCTGCGGCACCGTTTCCGGCTGCCAGGCTGGGGCGCCACGCTGGCTGCCCTCCCTGTGCTGGTTTCCGCCTTCGCGATCCAGGTCGAGCATTACGCGATCAGCGACACGCTGTTCACGTTTCTGCTCACCGTCGCCCTTACGCTCGTGCTGTGGCGGCCGGTGCCGGCCGTCTGGATGTGCGCGCTGGTCGGCCTGCTGCTCGCCGCGGCGACTCTCGTCCGGACGGAAGCCCTTCCGCTGGTCATCCCGTTTCTTGTGTACCTGGTCACCCGGTTCCTCGGCTGGCGGACGCTGGCCGCCGGGCTCGCGATGGGCGGGGCGTTCGCCATCCCTGTGCTCGGCTACGCCTCGTGGTTCCAGCGTGCGAACGGCACCTTCGATCTCACCACCAGTACTGGGGTCTTCCTTTACGCCCGGGTCGCCCCGTTCGCCGACTGCGCCAAGATCAAGCCCCCGCCCGACGAACGCCGCCTTTGCTTGCAGGTACCGGTCAGCCAGCGCCAGGTTTCCCCGTACTACGTATGGCATAGCAGTTCGCCGATCGTCGAGATGCCCGGTGGCCAATTCGGGAATCTGGCCAACCGGCTCGGCACCGATTTCGCCGTGCGCGCGATCATGGCCCAGCCGCTGGATTACCTCGCGGCGGTATGGCACGACACCTGGCAGGCTTTCAGTTCGAGCCCGAATACCAGCCCGTACCGGAGCATCTACGTTTTCCAGGCCACGATGGAGCCAAGGCTGCCTGCGGGCAGTTTCTACGATCGGGTCCTCCGGGCATACAACGTTGGCGATCCCTACCCGCATGTCGTCGAGCCCTACGGCAGCTGGATAGGGGCTTACCAGCGTTTCGTTGTGATCCCCGGCATCCCAGGCCCGCTGTTCGGCTTGATCACCCTCACCGGCCTGATCGGCGTCGTCGCGGCATGGCGCCGGTGCGGCGGGCCCGCTGTGCTGCCCTGGCTCATCGGTGTCATGCTCATCGTCGAGGCGGCAGCGACGGCAGGTTTCGACGCCAGGTATGTTCAGTTCGGTTTCTGGTCGTTGTGCGTGGCCGCCGCGATCGGCGTCAAGGAGATCGTGGACCGCTTCGTGTCAACCCGGGCCGACCCCGCGCCAGGGCAGACGGCGTGCACGCCTGACATGGCAGTCCCGTGAGCGTGGCGGCCGCTGCGGGCCTGCGCGGCGGCGATCGCCGCCGCCCGCCGGGAGGGCGGGGGCCGGTGGCTGGACCGGGAATCGAGGCTAAACGGCAACCCGGGCGCCGGTCCGCTACGGCACCGGATGGGCCGAAACCGGCGACCCGGGCTCGGTGACCGCGGCGATGGCGTCCGGCGAGGACCACCGTCGCAGGGCAGCGGCAAAAAGCACGGCGAACGCGAAGGCGGCGGCAACCGCGCCCGACAGGAAGCCCGTCGTGGCCCTGCTGACGGCGCTGCCTGGAAACGCGGTGCCGACCACCAATCCCGCCAGCCCGAACAGCCAGCCAGCTGTCGTCCAGGCGTGCAGGCCCCGCCCGAGCACGGCCTGCGCCAGGATCATTGCCATCAGGTAGAGGCCGACCGACAGACCCATGGCCAGGAAGGTGCCCGGGCTCAGGCCCTGTCGGAAGCCGAAGAAGAGCCGGATCAGCATGGGGCCCAGAGCAGTTGCCACGCCCGTGCTGACCACGGTCAGCACCAGGCAGATTGCCAGGACCCGCCTGGCCAGAGCGACGAACTCGGCCTTCCGGTCCCCTGCCGCGTGCGTGGCCATGGCGGGCAGGAAGCTCGGCTGAACGGCGGTGAACAGAAACACTGGTATACGCACCACCACGAGGGCGGCGAGGAACGCGCCCG
>OBLU010004643.1_pt1 | contig 12357 bp, 11 predicted proteins | sample 1518681 | NCBI WGS metagenome assembly OBLU01 (sample SAMEA3539304, study PRJEB22396) | soil metagenome | biome: tundra; feature: field; material: soil | place: USA | collected 2010-05 | depth 0.15 m | reverse complement strand
GTAGGGAAAGAGTGTAGATCTCGGTGGTCGCCGTATCATTAAAAAAAAAAAAGATGGACAACATGTTCGCAGCAGAGCTCCACAAGGTCTGTTCCGTAGATTCGCTCAACCGCCACACCTTGTGACCTGCCGGCAAGGACGACGCCCACTCCATCGCAACATGAAAACGTAGCGCCCTCAATGAATTCCGCGTGCTCTCGGATGCGCGTTGCATAATACATTGACTCAGTGTTTGTTATCGCGATGTACTGCGGTCGTCGCTCGCGACAGATATTTTCCGCGATACCGTCCAGAACGTCATCTGTTGAGCCCTGTGTCACAGGCACACCAGACACCCTTATGCGTCCATCATTGATGGCAGCATGACCATCTATCAATCTAACCACCGTAATCCCTCCTAGGCCTGAGCAGTAACGCCTGCACCCCGAAAGAGACGAACCGTCTCCTCGATGTGCTGTCTCGATGACGCACCGAACAACACTGCGTCGATTCCGTCGAAACCGCGAACATACTCAATGGCTTCCTCGGGGCGTACCCCGCCGGAAGCAAATACGGACATGGCAATAAACCTTTGCTTGCCTTCTCGGACGGTGAGTTCATAGCTTTGCTTGGACGGGTTCATCAGATATCCAGCCTTATTGAAACTCGCACACAACAAGGGCCGGTCGATTCCAGATTCGGCGACAAACTTCGATAATGCGGGCAAATTCATTGTGATGAATCCGGCATCTACCTTATGTTGCCTCCTTGCGTAGTCGACGAACTCCTTCAACGCCTTTCCGGCTACCATTCCAAATAGTAGATCCGTCACGATGTTCTGAAGGAAGATTGCCTCAATTCGTAGCCCTCGAAACATCTGAAGTTCGGCATCTACAAGCAGTCGCATCACCGCGATCGGATCTTGCTGCATAGCACCAATACCCGCTCGAACAACGGCTCGGACGACACTCGATGCGGACCGCGATCCCCCTAGGACCTCGCTCACGGCCCCCAGGATACCTTTTTCTGAAACCAAGTTGGCGTACTTATGTGCGTACGGCATCGCAGGGTATAATCTGATGTCCGCATAGCGCGTTGAGCACTGCCGAAAGTGATCGCAAATCTCACCTACCCTGTCATGAGTTGTGAACATAAAATCACGAATTCCGGAGTCGTACGCGCAGTCAATGACTTTGATTATCGATTCGAGCGTAGAGAAACGTTCAGACTGGGCCTGCGCCTTGTCCTCTGACATGTGATTGATACCAAAGAACTGGTTATCTCCAAATATTAGCTTCATACTGCCCTCACTTGCGCATCCGCCTTGCGGATTTCCTCAATGACCCGATCGACTTCCATCCCAGCTTCGAATCCACTTATCCCTATTCTCCGCTTCTGTATGATGCTTTCAATGAAATAATCGAGCTGCCGTGTATACTCATTTCCACGAACATACAGCCTGACAGGTTGTGCTATCTCAGTGATGTAAACGGTGCTCCAAAGATTTGGAAGCCGCCCTGCCGACGCGCTCAGAAACGCCTTGAATGCATGTTGATCGGCGATGACACGCCCCTTTGAAGCGTCAACGCTGATGCGATAGGCTGGCTTTCGGCATGACGCGTCACTCCAGTTCACATGCATCGTTCCGCGGAAGCCATCGTAAGAGAATAATGCGTCTACGTAGTCATCAACACCCTTTGAGACAACAGACTGAAGTGATCCCGCTATCACATCTTTAGGAGGGCCGACTAGAAAATTCAACAGATCCACGCCGTGAGAGGCAATATCGCAAAGGCATCCACCGCCCTTTGCTAACTTCGAGCGCCACCCCGTGTTGCTTGTCTTCGCGATCATTGGTGAGCGTATCTCACATGACACGTGTGTCACGCGCCCGAGATCGCCGGATTGAATCAACGCCCGAACGGCCTGAAAGATCTCGTTAAACCGATTCACATATCCTACCTGTGCTACTACGCGGTGTTCCACCGCTAGTTCAGCGAGGTCTCTGCTCTCTTTCATGGATAAACTAAGAGGCTTCTCTACAAATACGTGAACGCCATTCCTGACTGCGGCACTCGTCATCTCGGAATGTAGACTCGTCGGAGTCGCGATAATCACGAAATCTGGGCGAGCCGTTTCAAGAAGTTCTTCGAGGTCCTGATAGAAAGGCAGCCCAAGTTGCTTTTCAATGGCTCTTCCGAGACAGGACGAAGAGTCAACTACAGCGAGTTGCCCAATCGCCGGATGCGTGTTCAGGATTGCTAAATGCGTCAGCCCCATTCGGCCAAGACCGACTATCGCCCCATTGAGCTTTCCAGTCATCTCTCGGTTCTCCCCTACGTTCATCTATACCTCCAATATTTCACCATGTTGTATTGATTCTGTGCGCCGCCCTGCTTGTTTCTGGGCAGTAGGTTATCGATTGCTCCCGAACCCGCTTCACTACCTCCTGGTACCTATCGTCATGCGTACTTAAACGATCGGATGAGATGTGGCGCAATGTATCAACGTCTTCCGATTAGTCACGCGCGACAGAGGAGGCTGTACAAGGACAAGTATGAGGCGACACAGTTGTCGATGGAGAACCTCGCCAGAAGTGACTCTCGAGCCCTCTTCAAAACATCCGGGGAGATGGGATCGTTCACCATAGTCTCCAGCGCCGACGCAAGCTCTTCAGGATTATTCGGCGGCGCGAATGCGCAGCCCGGCATAGTTCCTGCAATCTCATAGTGTTCCTCTATCGAAGAGATGACGCAAGGCAGACCAGCGTTTAGTGCCTCAAGTACCGTAAGAGGCATGCCTTCGAATAGAGATGTACTAAAAAACAGATCACTCGCGGCGAGTAATGTAGGAATATCGGTTCTGTTTCCCAAGAACTGGACACAGGAATCCAATCCCAGATGCCTAGCTCGAGCCTCCAATCGCTGCCTTTCCTGGCCGTCACCACAGAAGAGGCATCGAACGTTCTTAGCACGGTTTCGTCGCATGAGTACCGCAATCGTGTCGATCGCTGAGTCAAAGTTCTTCTGAGCGCACATACGCCCCACAGCGATTATGGCTACGGCACCATTCGGTATTCCAAGACTTCGCCTTGTCTCAGCCCGTAGCGCGCAGGGTGCCAAGTAGGGTGATCGGACGATGCCGTTGGGAATTACGATACTCGACACACCAGACACCGGATTCCGCCTCTGTGCAGCTTCAGAACAATAAACAACATTAGCGCCGCTCCCACATGTCGCCATAATTCGAGAACGTGGTTCATATGTGTTATGAACGGTTAGCACGTGCTTAAAACGAGCGGCGGTTAAGCGCCGAACAAAACCTGTCATTGCATCTGGCATAGGCAAGTGAGAATGAACGACATCATAGTTCTCGCGTTGAACCAACCACCAGAATTTCACGGCGGAAACAACCCCCGGCCACCTCAACTTCCGACCCAGGAACCGCGATGACACATGGCGTTGGTCCAGGAAACTCCGCCAGAGGTGTTCATGAGCGCTGCCCGTCGGACGATCTAGACACACAACATCTACCTCATGACCAAGTTCAGCAAGTTTTGAGGACAGGGCCACCACCATAGCCATTGAACCGCCGCACTCGAGGTTGTGACTGACTTGAGCAATTCGCATCGAGGATCCTACTTCAGCGTTCTACCGGCTGGCGCATTGCTGTCTGAAGGTGCTAGTTGGTCAGGTATCGGAGGAGTAGGCGTATGTTTACGCTTCCCCAGAAACTCCATTTTGAGATACTGAAGACCATAACGCGAAATAGGTCTGATAGCATTCCCACGCTTCCAACATTCCTCAGTCATCGAAAAGAAGATCCAAGGAGTTCTATGCCATTCCGCAATTCGGAGAGCGTGCTTTGTCACCACGCGTCGGCAGAGATATGTCTTGAACCAGTTCATACGTGGCAGATTGGCTGTTGCGCGCTCAACGTCATTCAGGTATTCAGACAGTCCCGTCAGAGAGCGATTTCTTCCATGCTTGCGCCAGGCAGCCAATAAGGTACTAACTGCCACGAGCGATGAGTGGCGGGCAAAGCGTGTCCATAGTTCGAAATCAGCTGCTTGGTCGTAGTTCAGATTCAACCCGCCGGCCGCTTCATAAAGGTCACGCCGCCAAAACATGCTTTCTTGTACCAGGTTGCCATAGGCAAATTCGTTGAACCATCCGTTTTCTATGTAGCGCTTAGGATATGAGCTGAGGTCACTGACGACCGTGCACTGGCCCTCCGCGTTTACAAAAGAAGGCAAACCTGTGATCCACTTTACGTCGGGAAAGTCCGTGAATATGCGTGCAACGCACGAGATCGTACCAGGAAAATACAAGTCATCCCCATTGAGCCATGCCAGCACATCTCCAGTTGCGTGTCTAAACCCCCAATCGACAGCCTCGTATTGCCGCGAGCCCTTTAGGAGCTCAAGACGCATTCGGCTGTCTTTAATGCTCCGGAGATACTCCAGCGTTCCATCGGACGACCCGGCATCGATAATCAAGTACTCCAAGTCGGGATACGGCGTTTGGAGAACCGACCGAGTCGTATCTACAATATATGGAAGTGCATTCAAAGTTGTTGTCACTACCGAAATTCGCAAGCGCTTTCTCCCTTAGAAGCAATACAAGTCGCACTGAATCCTCTATTGAATGCCAGCCGCAACTATTAGCGCACCGCTGCCACCACTCGCGATTCGACGAGCTTCCTGGGCAGCCCCGCCGACAAAAGCATTGCAAAGATGAACCACGTGATCGGGTCCACATCCCAACTCAGCGAAAAGGTGCCGACCAGCCACGCTCCGCACAAGGCGAGCAGGACCGTTTGCTCTTGACCCGCTACTCTCCACACTCGGTATATGCCGTTGGCAAAGACGCCGTAGAACAGCACAAGACTCACTAGTCCTCCTTCTATCAAGATCTCTAACGGAGTATTATGGGCCACAAAAGCGGAACCGCCTTCACCTGTTACAATTCCCGCCCCTTGGAATGGGTGTCTCTCAACAAAGGCCGTTCCTTCGTCCCAAAGATCTCTGCGGCCAGACAGCGTGCCATAGTTCAATTCATCGGGGATGGTCGAGAAACGCGATGTCAGGGCCGAGGGCAAAGCCAACGTCAGCACTAGACATATAGCGGCACCGATTAGCATGGCGATACGCCTTCGAAGCGTCGAACAAATGCCAAACGTCACGGCGGCTGCAAGCAAGGCTAGCAATGCGCCGCGGGAGCCAGTTAATGTTATCGTCACGAAGGCCGCGGGGATATACGACAGGAAGAGGAGTCGTTTCCATCCGGGAGCGTCAGAGCAGGCTCGATAGCATGCAATGCAAATGCCGATGACCAAGGCCAGCGCGAGAAAGTTCGGATCGTCTGAACCAAAGCTATATCGTCTCTCGAACCCACGTTCCGCTTGGGTTATGAACTCCTGCCCAGATGCGTAATGGAAGAACACGCCGAGCACTCCACACCAGCAACCAGCCACGTAAGCATCGAATAATCTGATGCGAACACGACGGTCCCAGGTATGCTGAGCTATCACCCAAGTCATCGGAAGAAACTCCCAGTACTTGATCAGTTTACTCATTGTGAGACTCGGGTGCTCAGCCCATGCAAGGCTGCACGTGCCCCAGATGACAAATGCCATCAAACACCAAAAACCGAGGGGGAGCGCAATAACTGTTCGACGTCTCATCACGTCGAGCACACCTAGCGCTACGCAAAAGGACCCTACCGGCAAGGTGACCGATATATCGCCATAGAGGCGCAGTTGAGTTGGCAGGGCGAAAACAAATATCGAAAGCCCTAAGACCATAACGGTCTGTGGAAAGATCGAAGTGCCTAAAGAGCGCGCCGGCGAATGTACAAGACTATTCCGTGAATAGCTTCCAAGGAGGGCGTCTCTCGGCTGCGATGTCATATTGTCCTCACTTCTCAACATCGCGATTCGGTGAAAGAGCGAAACATTTCGGCTCGTTGTTGCGATGTCAACTCATTGCCTTGATGCTGTGTGCCTTGAGCCACTTGTCAGAACGATCGGCCTTCCATAATCCGTAAACACCTTTATTTAGGAGTCCATATCTCATAGCCAAAAGTCTCAGGCTGAGCCGGAACAGCCAAAACATAACGGGTAGAAATGTAGGCACACAGAGGTTGATACACACTTTGATTGTTCACGTAAGGCGCATCAAATGGATATGCAAAAACAAAGCGAATCATGATCCTTGTTGCATCTGGATCAACTAAGCAAAACCTATCATAGTGCTCTGGCAGCAGGAGCTGCCTATTGGGATTCTGCTCTAATTCTGAAATCTTGCGTGCCACTCCGTCTAAATCCGGAACATTCGTAATTCCCCAATAATAACCGAAATCCAGAGATGTCGTCTTGTGACTTCGGCCGTATCCAAATGGCGCTTCTAGAATTCCCCGTACCTGAGAGGGGATCTGCTGTATGTCTGAAGATGCATCTTGCTGCGAAACTAAACTTAACGTAGCGATCTTCGCTTTGGCGGCCTTTTCACCTAGTTGGAGTTTAAGAACACCATTTATCTGTCTATTAATCCAAGGTGAACTGTCCGCATGCAGCAAAATCAAATTGACAGATGCTCGCGCTAGTTCGCCTCTATAAGCCCACAGCCCGGACAACCCGCCTAATATAATGAATATTACCGTGAATGCGCCACAAAAGTATTTCCACGCTCGCACATTTGCAGATGCCCACAGGAAACCTATCATAAGAAACGAGAGTCCACACCAGTATAAGTGGAAGGGGTCACATCGGCCCAAGGCTGGGCTAATCATGGGAACTGAGATTAGCAACACAAACACGTAGTTTGAGCGCACGTTTCCCTTGGAGATCGCCGATTCCAGGACACGCGCGCAGATGAAGAGAGAAAAAAGAAAAAACAGGATGCTGGGAGCTGGGATAATTGGAAAGTTGTATCCTCCGCTCGCATATGACTTAAGCGTCTGGAAAACCTGGAAGTAGTTGGCCGCGGCCAGCAAAAGCGCAAGGAGGAGTAGCATTCCAAGATAGGGCAGCAGCCAACGCTTCCCTGCGGAGCGTCGGTAGAACATCAATTCAAACGCCGATGCTCCCAGCGTGAATGCAACTCCAGTTTCGGGTGAAATAAGAAGGAGGAGAGATGTGAAAATGACCAGGAGGAACGAACCAATAATCTGGCTTCGCATGCTGCCGTCGCGGATCGTACGGAAAACCACTATTCCTAAAAGTGGGGCTATAGCAAATCGAAATCCGGTACCGTTAGTCCCCATTCCAATGACACTCAGCAGGGCAACAAGAAAAAGCGAAATGAAGATTTTGTTTCGATGTTGGCCTGGATAGTCGATCTGGTCGACCACTTCAGCGAGGAACCAGGTCCCGAGACCGAGATTGATGATCCAGAAAAGATAATAAGCGTTTGGGACGTTCAAATGCAGCAGGTGGCCCAAAAAGAGCGGCCCATATATAAGGCCGGCTCCATAGGCAAATTCAAAGTCCCGATACGGGCGCAACCCGAGTGAGGCCATCTCTATTCGATTGATAAGGTATCCAGACTCTCCATAGGTTCCCAGTCGCGATGTCAGGAGATACATTCCGATCCCAACTGCAATCATCACTGAGATGCAAGTCCAGAAGGTTGCGCGGTGCACAGAGTCGGAAGGGCACACGGAGGGGAATTGCGGCCCGGGCTTGCGGAGTAGAATTGCGCCGATGCTTGTAAGCAGGACTACCAAGAGAATTCCAATCCGGTTATTGTAGCCAAAGATATAGGATTCAGAGGCTACAAACTGTCCTGGAATCAGGGTAGGTATGTAGAAGATTAGAAAAAGCGCTGCCAATATAAAGATCCCACGCAGATATATTGAACCACTTATTAAAGGTGAAATTGCTGTACCCGGAATTTTCATTTTACCTGTGCATACGACATTTAACGAGGGAATCGAACCCACTCATGCAATTCTAAAGAGCGGAGCCTTATAGCCTCTTGTAGAGACTCTCAGGAATTGGGAATGATCGATTGTGCAGTATGGTTCCCAACAGCCGAACGCCAGCGGCGTCGAGAGATTCCTTTGCCTTACGTGCGGTCAATCGACGGGTACTGTTTGCTTCGATTACGAGGATGGCGGCGTCGGCGACGAGTCCTAATAACTGGGCATCTCCACAAACGCTTGTGCCTGGGGCATCGATCAACATGTACTCGAATTCGTCACGCAGTTGTGTGAGACGCTCCTTGAGCTCGACCGGTGGCAGGAGTACTCGGCTATTATCGGCCAGAATGCTTGGTCCCGCGAGCCAAAGATTGTTGCCGACTTGCACGCACTGATCGCGCAGGGGGGCAGATGTTCCTGAGAAGGGATTCGTGCCATCGATTCCGAACATAAAGGCCAGGCGCGGCGAGCGCACGTTGGCGTCGACCAGGCAAACTTTCCGAGAGCTGTTGACAGCGAGAGTCCGCCCGGCCATGGCGCATACAGAACTGCTGCCATTCTCAGCGTCGACGCCGCACAGAACGACCTGCCTCGGGGCACTTCCGTTGGCCGACAAGAAAATGCGCTGAATGAAGCGCAGTATCTCCTCCCCGCTAAAACTAGTTGCCTGATTGGATAGGATAGGTACAACTTCCATGGAAGCGGTACGATCAGCTGCGTCAGGCTTGGGGTTATCTGTTGCACGCGCTTCCATCTCAAGCTGCCTTAATAATTCGAAGTTACGGCTCATGGAAGCTTCCTTTCGCTGACTTGAGACTTCGCGTCTCTTGCGACTGATGCTGGCGTCGGTCCGGGGAGCCGGATCTTCTGCCCTGTCTCAATGTGGTCTGGATCGGTGAGCCTCGGATTGAGCGCCTGGATCTGATGCAGACGCTGTATATCGTAGCCACCCAGGTATTGCACAGAGATATCTTTAAGCCCCTGATGTGCTTCAACCGTGATTACAAATTGTGCCGTGCCTGGAGCGGGTTCAGTGGCGGTAGTTTTGCCATTGTCTGTCGTGGCCGGTGCAGGAAATGATACGGGCGGAGCCTTTTGGTTTAAGGAACGAGCAACGTGGGTCTTGCGGAACTGAAAGGATCGGAATCCAGTGAGCCCGAGTGTTCCAAGGACACACATGACCAGGAGCATCGTGACCGCCGGAGCCCAGGTCTGCAGCAGTTTTAGAATTAGCCGTTGCCGTTTCGACTTGCCGGGCTGCTTGGCGGCCATTTCGTCGGCAGCCGAGGAAGGTTCGCTCGATTGCGGAGTCAAGCTCAGGTCGGCAATTGCTTCCGCCACCATGCTGCCGTCCACCTGCCTGCTCTTGAGCGCGCAACACAGTGACAGCGCATTGAAGCACAGATTATTAATTGTTCTTGGTATGCCTTGGCTCGCTTCTGCGATCTGACTGAGGGCGTCCTTCGTAAAAGGTGACTCGCCCTCATAGCCTGCTTGTTTAAGCCGGTAGTTGACGTATGCATCTGTTTCTTCTGCCGAGAGCGGCTCAAGTCGGCAGATGGTAGAAATTCGCTGCCGAAGCTGTATCAGAGAAGGCTGCAGCAACTTTTCGGACAATTGCGGCTGTCCTGAGAGTACTATGTGCATCAGCTTGCCCCGCGACGTTTCAAAATTGGTGAGCAAGCGAACTCTTTCAAGCACGGCATCCGAAAGATTCTGAGCCTCGTCGATCACGACTACGAATTTCCGTCCTGCCCGCGTCTCCTTAATTAGAGCTTCGCTTAGTTGTTCATGCATCTCGGAGCTAGTTTTTCCGGGAGTAATGCCGATCTCGCGTAGGATATAGCCAATAAATTCGCGCGGCTCGCAATCGGCATCGATATCGAATAGAAACACGCAGCATGTGGACTCTCGGACGTCTTCAAGAAAGCGACGCAATAGCGTCGTCTTTCCCATTCCAGGAGGCGCAATCATAGCAGTGAAGCCACGATTGCTTTGGAAACCGTATTTTATCGATGCGAGCGCCTCCCTATGCGTTTGGCTTGGGTACAAGCATCGCGGGTCGGGTGTGACCCCGAACGGTTCTTCCTGAAAACCAAAAAATTGCAGCAACATTTCTCTACTCTCCGTCCTTCGGCAAAGCAGCTAGTACAGGCGTGCCGAGGTAGCCGGCTAGCTCATCTGGCGTACGGAACGTCGGATCCATGAAATCGAGTACGAAAGCCGTAGAGAGACTGAACGTCCCGGCCAGCAACAAAGCAAGGAACGCAATACCGAGTAGAGACCTTTTGGGAAGCGCAGGAACAACCGGCTGCTCAGCCAACGCAACATTCAGGATGCCACCCTGGTCAAGAGCATTGCTGATGCGCGCCTCTTCACGCTTGTGCGTATACAGGAGATAATTCTCTTCTTGCGTCTTGGCGGCCTGCTGAAGGTTTTGCTGGACTACCATGTTTTGCCCTAGGTTTTGGGCTTGTGCACGATACCTCGCGGCGACGGTGGTTGCTGCGGTCGCACGCGCCTTTAAACCACTGAGATCGGCTTGGGCCTTGGTGAGCTCAGCCTGGACCCACCGATAATCGGGGTTCTGGTCAGTGGATTCATCGTGAATCGGTTTGCTCTCTTCCGCGCTGATAGAGCTCTTAGCGTCTGCGATTTGCTGGTCGACCTCCTGAACCAATCGATAAGTAGGCTCGTACTTGGTTAGAAGCTCTGTTCTTTTGAGTTCCAGATTCAGCAGGGTCGATTTCAACTGCTGGAGGAGTTGTGGATTGTCAGAGTTACGCACCACCGTTGTCATTCTTGGCTTGATCGTCTGAAGTTGAGTCTGGAGGGCACGGACACGCTGTTCGGTCTCAAGCAAAGTCGTCTGGGCCTGGCGTGCTGTGGAGTCAAATCCGTCGGCTTGCCGCAGCGCAGCGTCGCGCTCAAGCTCGGCGGATACGACTCCGGTTCCCTTGGTAAAGTTCGTGAGTTTCGCTTGAGCCTGATCCAACCCTTGCTTGTATTGTTCGGTTTGCTGGTCGAAGAACTTAAACTCGCCGGACGGATGATGCACTTCCAAGTGCTTCTCCATATAGACTGCGGCAAGTGTTTTCAGTACAAGTTCAGTCATCTTCGGATCGCGCGCCTGGTAGCTTACCGAGATTACATTGGTTTTGCGCAGTGGTTCGATCTTCAGGTCTTTGCCTAGTGTGCGTACGGCCGTTGCGATTCTCTCCTCCGAATTCGAGTCGGTTGTCGAACCGGAGTTCCCGCCTAGTCCCGTGGACAGAACGACCTTGCGCAAGAGGTCAGCGCTGTTGAGTAATTCGACTTCGGAGTTGAGATCCTCCTCGCTGACTTGATCGTTGTTGAACTGGGGGGGTGCATTGGCTGAGGACGTAACCATTGTGTCCGAACGCTGACGGAGGGCCAGAATCTTCATCTGGGCTTCGTATTTCGGAATCCACACGCCGGACACGGCGACCGCGAACACCACAAGGGCAAATGCGATCAGCATTGGCCTGCGTTGGCGAAACAGGACAGCGAAGATGTCGCGTAATGTGGGCAGCGGTTGCCGGGTGTACCGTTCGACTGCCAGGTCGTCGGTTCTCATTATTGCCAATTCTTCAGGTCTCATGTCGGATCCTTGTCTCAATACATCGCAGGGTTGGAGTACATGCCCATGCTGGAAGTTGGTAGGAAGGGCCGAATCCTTGAGAAAGCGCTTTGCGGTACGTAAATCATGTCCCCAGGTCGTATCTGAGGGTCTTCGGACAGATTGCGCGTAGCTAATAGCTTCTTGACGTCAATCAGCTTTGCCTCATATCCGCCACTGCCCGGTACGGGACGAAACAACACGACCTGCGAATGCTTCGCTTTGTCGTTAAAGCCTCCTGCAATGGCTACCGCCTCCGTGACCGTGAGGTCACTGCGGAGGTCGTACTTGCCAGGTTTGCTGACTTGGCCGGAGGCGATGAAGTATGGCTTCTCGAAATCTTTAAGGGCGATCGCGATGACTGGATCGTGCAGTGTCTTCGCGTAGGCTGCCTTTACGGTTTCCGTGAGCTCCGGCACGGTCTGGCCCTCGACAAAGATCGAACCTACCCCTTTCAAGGTCACATAACCATCCGGTTGCACTGCCACAGTCTGGTTGAACTCGGGAGACAGCGCAAAGTCTAGATCGAAGGTGTCGCCTTTACGCACCATATACCGTGGGTTCCGTTCGTGTAGCCCGGGGCTTGCGTGCGCAGGGGCTACGGAAACCTGCGAACTGTCCTGCTTCTCAGATTGGTTCCCAGTGCTCTGGGCAATCGTGGGAATCGCCATTGCTACGATGATTGCCGTGAACGCGGTGATTGAGTACTTCATATTAAACCTCACTTCCCAGTTGCAGTTGGGCAAGTCGATTTGCCCTATGGCTTCTGGGGTTTGTGAAACCGAACCTATCTATTTCGTCCGTTGCCTCTGATCG
>OBLU010004640.1_pt1 | contig 12361 bp, 9 predicted proteins | sample 1518681 | NCBI WGS metagenome assembly OBLU01 (sample SAMEA3539304, study PRJEB22396) | soil metagenome | biome: tundra; feature: field; material: soil | place: USA | collected 2010-05 | depth 0.15 m | reverse complement strand
CCATCCGATCGCAGCCAGAACCACCACCGCGGCCCAGGTGGCGGAGCCTAGCGCCAGGTGCAGATTCTGAAGCGCCTCGGGAGCTTGGAGGGTCGCCACCAGGCCGCCAGCGGCGATTTGGGCCAGGAGCAAGACCGCGACAAGATCGGCCACCCATCGCGCCCCCTTGACGGCGCGCCAGCGCCTCGCCGCCTGCATCACGAAGAGCGCGATCAGGATGGTCGCGATCAGAACGACGAGCCGGTGGACGTCCTGAATCACCACCAGCGGCTGGTTCGCGCCTCCCAAAGCTCGGCAACCGGGCCAGGCCGGGCAGGCAAAGGTCGCGCCCCCATCGACCACCAGCGACCCGGAGATCATCACCAGGAAGGTGGCTCCGACGGCCCACCAGCCCCACAGCGTCAGGCGGCGCCTCACAGCCGGCCTTCGCCCGACCAGGCTAGCGACCGCGGTGACCCAGACCACCCCCAGCAGGATCATGGCCGCGATCAGATGCAGCGCCACGGTGAACGGGGCGTTGTGGGTGATGACGGTGACCGCCCCCAGGATGATCTGGATGACGATGATGACCAGGGCGACCACCGCCGGCACCAAGACCGACGGGCGCGCGCGCGCAAAGCGCCAGGCGGCGAGGGCGGTGAGGACCACCAGCACGGTGACCAGCGTCACCAGGTAACGGTGGGACTGCTCCAGGATTGAGTGGAAGTTGTCGACCGGACCGAGCTGGCCGTAGCAGAGCGGCCAGCCGGGGCAGCCCATCCCCGACTCCGTGACCCTGACCGTGCTGCCAAGGACCACGAGGAAGTAGGTGAGCACCCCCGTCAAAACCGCCAGGATCGGCAGCAGCAAGGCGAACCGGGGAGGGCGCACCTCCTGGGGATTCCCGGTCAAGGACGAACGGTGCCAGGCGGGTTGATGGCGTGTCCAGCCAGGCGCAGGTCCCGCAGGGGCCGGTCGCTGGTGACCGCCGGCACGTTGTCGAAGTTGTACGGCGGCGGAGGTGAGGTGGTGTACCACTCCAACGAATTGCCCTCCCAGGGGTCGTTGGGCGCCGTCTTGGGACCGTGCAGGGACAGCACCACGTTGTACGCGAACACCAGGATCGACAGCCCGATGATGAAGGCCCCGATGGTCGAGGTGAGGTTGAGCGCACCCCAGCCGCGGTCCACGCCGTAGGTCGCGATCCGGCGGGGCATCCCCAGCACCCCGAGGATGTGCATGGGCATGAAGGTCAGGTTGAAGCCGATGATCAGCAACCAGAAGTTCCACTTGCCCAGCCGTTCGCCGAGGAAGCGACCGAACACCTTGGGCCACCAGTAGTAGAGACCGGCGAAGACCGCGAACAAAGAGCCGCCCACCAGCACATAGTGGATGTGAGCGACCACCCAGTAGGTGCCGTTGAGCTCGTAGTCGATGCCCAGAGAGGCGAGGAAAACGCCGTCAAGGCCGCCGATGAGGAACATCAAGATGAAGCCCACGGCAAAGAGCATCGCCGTGGTGAAGCGAATCGAGCCACCCCAGAGTGTCCCCAGCCAGTTGAAGATCTTGACCCCGGTCGGAATCGCGATGATCATCGTGGTGCCCATGAAGAAAATCTGCACCGGGATCGGCAATCCCACGGTGAACATGTGGTGGGCGAAGACCATGAAACCCAGCACCCCGATGGCCGCCATCGAGACGGCCATGGCCCGGTAGCCGAAGATCGGTTTACGGGTGAATACCGGCAGGATCTCCGAGATCACGCCGAACCCCGGCAGCACCATGATGTACACCGCGGGGTGGGAATAGAACCAGAAGATCAGCTGGTAGAGGATGACGTTTCCTCCCGCGGAGGGGTTGAAGAAGTTGGTGCCCAGCTGGCGGTCCAGTAGCACCATCGCCAAGGCGGCGGCCAGGAACGGCGAGGCCAGCAGGACCAACGCCGAGGTGACCTCCATCGACCACACGAAGAGAGGGATCCGGAACCAGGTCATCCCCGGCGCCCGCAGCCGGTGGATGGTGACCAGGAAGTTGACCGCTCCCATCACCGACGAGATACCGATAATGTGCAGTCCCAGGATCCACAGGTCCTGGCCCACCTGCGGGGAGTAGAGCTTCTCGGTGAGGGGCACGTAGCCGGTCCATCCGGCGGCCGCGCTGCCACCGAAGAAGAAGCCGCTGTACATCACCAGCCCGCCCAGCGGCACCAGCCAGAACGCGAACGCGTTGATGCGGGGGAACGCCATATCCTTGGCCCCGATCATCAGCGGCACCATGTAGTTGCCGAACGCGCTCCAGACTGGGATCACGAAGAGGAAGATCATCGTGGTCCCGTGCATCGTGAACAGCTGGTCGTACTGCGAGGCCGTGAGCAGGTTGCCGTTGGGCTGCGCCAGCTGGGTGCGAATCAGCAGCGCCATCAGACCACCGATCAGGAAGAAGGTGAAGGTGGTGAAGAAATAGAGGATGGCGATCCGCTTGTGGTCGGTGGTGGTGACCCACTCCCAGACTTTGCCGTAGCTGCGGGGAACCGGGTGGGCGAGGGGGAGGTCAGCGGTGCTCATGAATCCTCACCACCGGCTCAGGAAAGATGGCCGAGATAACTTTGGTACTGGGCCATCGAGACCACCTTGACAGTGATCAGCATCTCGGCGTGGCCAACCCCACAGAACTCGAAGCACTGGCCCTGGTAGGTGCCCGCGTGGCTGGCTTCGATGAAGGCGTGATTGGTGATCCCCGGGAGGGCGTCGATCTTGGCCCCCAACGCCGGCACCCAGAAGCCGTGGATGACGTCCTTGGAGCTAGTGGTGAGGTCGATCGGGGTGTTGACCGGAATCTCCATGGTGCGCACCGAACTCTTGCCGTTGGAGTAGGTGAAGGACCAGTCGAACTGCTGCCCGGTGACGTGGATCTTGACCGGGTCGCGACCGGCCGGGGTCGCCGGGCTGGGGCCGTTGCGCAGATAGCCGACGTTGACGACATTGAGGATGAAGAGGGCGAACAGCAGCACCGCGGGGCCGATGATCCAGGCCCGTTCCAGCTTGGCGTTGCCGTGGATCTGGCGGGGCATCTCGTCGTCCGACCGCCGCCGGAAGCGGAAGCAGGCATAGATGATGGCTCCCCCGACTCCCAGGAGGACCACGATGGAGCAGGCGAGGAAGACGTAGAAGAGCATGTCGATGGTACGGGCCGGGGGACCGCCCGGGTTCAGGAAGTTGGTGTTGGCTGCCAGGACCGGGGAGGTGGCCAGCGCGATGGCTCCGAGGGCGCCCAGGGAGGCAGCGGCGAGTAGCTTGCCACCAAGTTGGGCTCCTCTGGTCTTCAACCGCTCCCCCGCAACTCCCCGAGACTTCGCCTCGATCGTGGCTACCCGCGGGAGCCGCGCCAAAAAGCGAGTCGAGTATGGCCACCGGCTGATCTCACTGTCAAACGGGAGGGGGGGACGGGGGCCAAAGCCGGCCGCGAACTAAGATGGAAGCATCGGCGCCGGCAGATCGACGGAGGAGGAAACATGATCGAGAGTTCCTCTCTAGACCCCCTCGGAGTCAGAGCGGAGTTGGGCCCGGGTGGGCCCCGTTTCTACAGCTTGGCCCGGCTCCGGGTCCAGGGGTTGGCGGACCCAGACCGGCTACCCAGCACCGTCAAGGTCTGGCTCGAGATGTTGCTGCGGGAGGCCGGCGGCCGGCACGCCAAGCCCGAGGACGCCCTCTTTCTCGCCAACTGGACCGGCCAGGTGGCCGAGGCCGATCGGGAGCGGGAACTCCCCTACTTTCCCGCCAGGGTGCTGCTCCAGGACTTCACCGGGGTGCCGGCGGTCGTCGATTTCGCCTCGATGCGCTCGGCAATGGTCCGGAACGGGGGCGACCCCGGGCGGATCGACCCCTTGGTCGACGCCGATCTGGTCATCGACCACTCGGTCCAGGTCGACGCCTACGGCAGCCAGTCCGCCTACGGGACCAATCTGGAGCGGGAGTACCAGCGCAACTACGAGCGGTACAGCCTCCTGCGCTGGGCCCAGCAGGCCTTCCGCGGCTTTCGGGTGGTGCCCCCCGGCATGGGGATCTGCCATCAGGTGAACCTCGAGTACCTGGGCCGAGTGGTCCAGCTGCGGAAGCAGGACGGTGCCCAGCTGGCGATCCCGGACACTCTGGTGGGCACCGACTCTCACACCACGATGATCAACGCGCTGGGCGTCCTGGGCTGGGGAGTGGGCGGCATCGAGGCGGAGGCGGCGATGCTGGGCCAGCCGCTCTTGCTCACGCCCCCCTTGGTTCTGGGGGTTCGCTTCACCGGCCGGCTGCAACCGGGGGTCACCGCCACCGACCTGGTGCTGACGGTCACCGAATGGCTCCGCCACGTGGGGGTCGTGGGAAAGTTCGTCGAATTCTGTGGGGAGGGTCTCGACGGCCTCTCGCTCGCCGACCGGGCCACGATCAGCAACATGGCCCCGGAGTGCGGGACGACCGCCTCGCTCTTCCCGGTGGACCAGACCGTGCTCGACTACCTCGCGACCACCGGCCGCCCCAAGGAGCTGATCGACCTGGTGGACCGCTACACCAGAGAGCAGGGCCTCTTCCGGAGCGCCGACTCCCCGATCCCCACCTTCACCGAGATGCTGGAGATGGACCTCAGCACGATTGAGCCCAGCGTCGCCGGGCCCCGCCGCCCCCAGGACCGGGTCCCCCTCGCCCAGATCGGGCACAGCTTCGTCAGCAACTTCCCGCCCAGAGCCGAGGTGCCCTCGCCGCCAGAGCGGCCCCAGCTCGAGGACGGCGCGGTGGTGATCGCGGCCATCACCAGCTGCACCAACACCTCCAACCCCAGCGTAATGGTGGCGGCCGGCCTCCTAGCGCGGCGGGCGGTCGAGCGCGGCATCCGCCCGCCCAGCTTCGTCAAGACCAGCCTGGCCCCGGGCTCCCGGGTCGTCACCGACTACCTCCGGCAGTCCGACCTGCTCCCCGCCCTGGAGGCGATCGGCTTCGACGTGGTCGGCTACGGCTGCACCACCTGCATCGGCAACAGTGGGCCCCTCCCGGACGAGGTGGCCCGGGAGGTGGAGGAACAGAACCTCAAGGTCGCGGCGGTGCTGAGCGGCAACCGGAACTTTGAGGGTAGGATCCACCCCCAGGTGACGGCGTCCTACCTGGCCTCCCCCCCGATGGTGGTCGCCTTCGCGCTGGCCGGGAGCGTCCGCCGGGACCTCACAACCCAGCCGCTGGGGCTGGACCGGGACGGCAAGCCCGTCTACCTCAAAGAGCTCTGGCCCACCGCGGCGGAGGTGGACGAGGTCATCGCCTCCGCGGTCAAGCCGGAGTTCTTCGCCGCCGAGTACGCGAGGATTTTCAGCGGGGACGAGCACTGGGCGGCGATGGCCTCCCCCACCGGGCCCAGCTACGAATGGGAGCAAGCCTCCACCTACGTCCGGGAGATGCCTCTCTTCGAGGGCATGTCGCCCGAGGCGGCCCCGGTGCCGGATATCAAGGGCGCCCGGGTCCTGACCCTGCTGGGTGACTCGGTCACCACCGACCACATCTCCCCCGCCGGCTCGATCGCACCGACCAGCCCGGCCGGGGAATACCTGCACTCGCTCGACGTCGCGCCCCAGGAGTTCAACAGCTACGGCTCGCGCCGCGGCAACCACGAGGTGATGATCCGAGGCACCTTCGCCAACCTCCGGCTGCGCAACCGGCTCGCCGCGGGCAAGGAGGGGTGGTTTACGACCCATCAGCCCGACGGGGAGCCGACCACGATTTACGACGCCTCGGTCCGCTACCGGGAGGAGGGGGTGCCCCTGATCGTGATCGGTGGCAAGGAGTACGGCTCCGGCAGCTCACGCGACTGGGCCGCCAAGGGAACAGCCCTCCTCGGGGTGCGCGCGGTGCTGGTGGAGAGCTTCGAGCGGATCCACCGCAGCAACCTGGTCGGGATGGGGGTGCTCCCGATCCAGTTCCAGGAGGGAGAGTCAGCCGAGAGCCTCGGGCTGGACGGAACTGAGTCCTACTCCATCGCCAACCTGGACCGAGATCTGAAGCCAAGAGCCAAGCTCTCGCTCTCAATCACGGACAAGGCGGGGCAGACCCGGGAGATCTCAGTGGTGGCCCGAGTGGACAGCCACAATGAGGTCGAGTACCTGCGCCACGGCGGGGTGCTCCAGTTGGTCCTGCGCCAGTTCCTCGCCGAATAGCTGAGCGGTGATCTCGACCCACACCAGCTCGCCGGTGGAGCGGGTGCTCCACGGAGCCGGAGCCCGGGCGTCCCTGCCCGATGAGCTGGAGCGCCTAGGGGCCACCCGGGTGGTAGTGGTGAGTTCCGCGACGCTGGCCCGAGAGACACCTCTGATCTCAGAGCTGGAGCAGGCGATCGAGCGGCGCCATAGGGCCACCTTCACCAAGCTGAGCCAGCACACCCCGGAGGCGGCGGTTGGGGAGCTGGCGGCGCTGCTAAGGGAGCTCCGGGCCGACGGGGTGGTGAGCGTCGGGGGCGGCAGCGTGATCGACGGTTGCAAGGCTGCGCTCCATGAGGTTGGCGCTGAGACAGCGATCCACCTTGCCATCCCCACCACCTTGTCGGGGGCAGAGTTCACCGCTAGCGCCGGAATCACCGACGGCCCGACCCACCAGAAGCGCAGCATCTTGGACCGGCGGGCGGCGCCGAGGGTCGTGATCCTGGACCCGCAGCTGACCCTGGAGACGCCTGATCGGCTCTGGCTCGGCAGCGGCATCCGGGCGGTCGACCATGCGATGGAGACCGTTTGGTCCCCAACTCAGGACCCCCTCAGCAACTACCTAGCGCTGGAGGCGCTGCGGCGACTGCGAGCGTCCCTGCCGAGGTGCCACCGCAATCCAGCGGACCTCGAAGCCCGCCACGACGCCCAGGTCGCGGCCTGGTGGGCGGCCCTCGGGCTGGCGGCCGTGCCGATGGGCCCAAGTCACTCCCTGGGAAAGCTGCTCGGAGCGCCGTTCGGGATCCCGCACGGGATCACCTCCTGCGCCCTGCTGCCGGCCGTCATCAAAGAGTTCGCCTCAACCGAACCCGAGAGGGTGGCGCCTCTCCAAGCCACCTTCGAAGTCAAGAGCCCTCAGGAGGTGGCGGGGAGCTGCCGGGAGCTGATCGCGGAGCTCGGACTGCCAACCTCGCTCTCCGAAGCCGGGCTCAGTGCAGCCGACCTGCCCACCTATCTGGAGAGCGTTCCTCCGGAGTGGCGAGAGGTGGTCCGGGCCGCGTACTGACCGGCGATTGCCCCCTCGCCCTGCCTCGGCGGGTTTGGTGGCGTTCCCTCAAGCTTGATTTGGTTACCATTCTCATTCTATAATCCGGCGGTGAACCAATCTCCAGCGCCCATCCCCTCTCGGAGGACTTGGCTCCGCGGCGGAGCGGTGCTGGCGGTGCTGGGCGGCGCGCTCTCCGGGCAGGGGCCTCTTGTGCCCGCGGTCGCCGCCCAGACCAAGGTCATGAACGTGGTGGCCGGAGAGAACTTTTGGGGCAGCCTGGCGAGCCAGCTGGGAGGCAAACTGGTCCACGTCACGAGCATCGTGTCTGATCCCAACGCCGACCCCCACGAGTACGAGAGCAATTCCGCTGATGCCCGGGCCTTCGCCGCCGCCCGGTACGTGATCCTCAACGGGGCCGGCTACGACGACTGGGCCAACCGGTTGCTCTCCGCCCAATCGGAGCGGGGCCGCAAGGTGTTCACGGTCGCCGCCCTGCTGGGCAAGAAGAACGGTGATAACCCCCACTTCTGGTACAGCCCGAGTTACGTCTCCCGGGTGATCGACCGGATCACCGCGGATTACCGAGCCCTGGAGCCCGGGGCAGCCTCGTACTTCGCGTTGCGGCATGCCGCGGTGGAGGCTGCCCTCTCCCCCTACCGAGCCCGTCTCAAGTACATCAGCCAGCACTTCTCGGGAGCCCGGGTGGCGGCGACCGAGAGCGTCTTCCAGTACCTCGCTCAGTACCTCCACCTCGACCTCGTGACCTCGGGAGCCTTCATGAGGGCGGTCTCGGAAGGCGTCGACCCGCCCGCTTCGAGTGTTGCGGCCTTTGACCAGCAGATCGCAGGACGGCGCTTTCAGGTGCTGGTGTATAACCGCCAGACGGTGTCACCGCTCATCACCACCATCCGGAAGCAGGTGCTCGCCAAGAAGATCCCGGCGATCGGGGTCTCGGAGACGATCCAACCGCCGCGGGCGACCTTTGAGCGGTGGATGGGAGGCCAGCTCGACGCCCTCCGCAAGGCGCTCAGCCATAAGAGGTCCAGCCGATGAGCGGCGGGAGCCAGGGTTTGGCGCGGGCGGACGCCCTCGATCAGGGGCTGCCGGTGGTGCGGGCCCGCGACCTCGCGGCCTCGTACGGAGACCGGCTGGTCTGGAGCCATGCCAGCTTCGACATCCAGAGGGGCGAGTTCGTCGCGGTGCTCGGGCCCAACGGCGCCGGCAAGTCCACCCTGCTCAAGTTGCTGATCGGGCTGCTGCGGCCCCAGCAGGGGACCCTCGAGGTGCTGGGGGCGCCTCCCGGTCGGGGCAACCCTGCGATCGGCTACGTGCCCCAGGCCCGCACCCTGGACCCAGAGATCTCGCTGCGCGGGGTGGACCTGGTGCGGCTCGGAGTCGACGGCCACCGCTGGGGGTTCGCCCCACCCTTCCGGTCCTCGCGAGCCCAGCGCGCCCTGGTCCAGAACGCCGTCGAGGCCGTCGGGGCCGCGGCCTTCGCCAATCGCAAGTTGGGCCAGATATCGGGCGGCGAGCGGCAGCGGCTGCTGCTCGCCCAGGCCCTGGTCGGCGACCCCGCCCTGCTGCTGCTCGACGAACCGCTAGCCCACCTCGATATACGCAACCAGGCGGCCATGGCGGAGTTGATCGGTCACCTGGCCCGCTCGCGCCACCTCTCAGTGGTGATCGTCGCCCACGACCTCAACCCCTTGCGGGGGGTCATCGACCGGGTCTGCTACGTGGCGGGCGGCGGCGTGGCGATCGGCAAACCTGACGAGATCGTGACCTCGGCGGTGCTCTCTCGTCTGTACGGGGCCCCGGTCGAGGTGCTGATGGACAGCCGGGGGCGGCGGTTCGTCGTGGGAATCGACGAGGAGCTGGCCCATCCCCATCCTGTGCCCCACCCCAAACCGCCGCGCCCAGGGTGGGGCTGACATGGTCACCATCCCCATGGGGCATCTGCTGGTGGCCCAGGCAAGCTCCCTCTCCTTTAGTTGGAACCTCATCTCCGACCTCTCGCAGATGCTGTCGTTCGAGTTCATGCGCAATGCCTTCGAGGCGGGCGCCATGGTCTCGATCGTGGCCGGGCTGGTCGGCTACTTCGTGATCCTGCGCCGGACCGCGTTCGCCGCCCACGCCCTCTCTCACGTGGGCTTCGCCGGTGCCGCCGGGGCAGCTGTCATCTCGCTGTCGCCGGTGTGGGGCCTATTGGTCTTCTGTCTGGGCGGGGCGGGGGTGATGGGGGCGCTAGGCCAGCGTCTCCGGGAGCGGGACACCGTTATCGGGATCGTCCTCGCTTTCATGTTGGGACTCGGGGTTCTCTTCATCTCGCTCTACACCGGCTACGCGACCGAGGCCTACTCGATCCTCTTCGGCGAGGTCCTGGGGATCAGCACCAGCGATGTGGTGCTCACCGCGGTCATCGGCGGGATCACCCTGCTGCTACTCGCGGCGATGTATCGCCCCCTGCTGTTCGCATCCGTGGACGAGGAGGTCGCCGAGGCCCGAGGGGTGCCCACCAGGGCCTTGGCGATCGGTTTCATGGCCACCCTGGCGCTGGCGGTTGCGGTGTCGGTCCAGGTGGTGGGAGTGCTGCTGATCTTCTCCTTGCTGGTCACTCCGGCAGCGATCGCCGACCGGCTGACCAGCCGGCCCGCGTCCGCGATGTTGGTCTCGGTCATCACGGCACTGGCCTGCACCCTGGTAGGGCTGGCGATCGCCTTCTATGTCGCGCTGCCGGTCAGCTTCTTCATCACCAGCCTGGCCTTCGGGACCTATCTGGTGGTGCGTTGGGCACCCCAGCTGGGCCGTCGTCACCCGCTTTCACCCGGGAGTACCGTGTGACCGTGACCAGGCGGCAGAAGCCGGCAACTGCGCCCTCCCCCCCGGGTCTGCCCTCGGGGCCGGAGTCTGAGGTTCACGCCGGGGTTGGCCAGCGGCTGGCGTCGATCCGCCAGCGCTACACCGGAGGACGGCGCCTTCTGGTGGAGGCCCTGATTCGCGCCGGGCGGCCCCTGACCGTGACCGAGATCCTCGACGTGCGCCCGGCGCTCCCGCCCAGCACCGCCTACCGCAACTTGGCGATGCTGGAGCAGGCGACAGTGGTCTGCCGGGTGCAACTGAGCGGCGAGTTCTCCCGCTACGAGCTGAGCGAGGAGCTCACCCGTCATCACCACCATCTGGTCTGCGTCGACTGCGGCTCGGTCGTGGATGTGACCGCGCCGGCCCGCCTCGAGGACGACGTCACAGCGGCGGCCAAGGAGGTTGCGGCGGCTACCGGATTCCGCCTGGAGAGCCACCGGCTCGACCTGATCGGTCACTGCCAGGCGTGCTCCTGACCGGCGGCCCAGCCTTCGACGCCTAGGGCTCCGCGACCGGGACCCCGCCCCCGACCGGCTCGGTCGGGGCGCCCGGTCTCCTTGAGGCGGAACCTCCGGGCCGGGTGGCCAGCACGGAGCCGCCCAGCACCAGCGCAAACCCGAAGCCGACTCCCGCAGTGAAGGGCTCATGGAGTAGGGCCACCCCGAGCGCGACCGCGACCGCCGGGTTGATGTAGGTGATGACGGTCGCCCGCACCGGGCCCACCTCGGCGATGAGCTCGAAGAAGAGCATAAAGGCGATGGCGGTGCAGAGCACTCCCAGGGCGACCACCGCCGCGATCACCGATCCCGGTGGCACGGAGGCCGGGCGCTGCAGGATGGCCGCGGGCGCATAGAGGACTGTGCAGATGGCGAGCGAACAGCTGACGACGCCCAGGCTGGGGAGGTCGGAGAGGCTGCGGGCCAGGATCTGCGGTCCGATGGCGTAGCAGCAGACCACGACGGCCATCTCGATCATCGAAAGCACGGTGATGTGGCCGAGGTCGAACCCCAGCACCGCGACGACCCCGGCCGCACCCAGCAGCAGCCCCACGAGTCGGGCTCCGGTGAGCCGGTCCTGGGTCCCGCTGACCCGGACGATGAGCACCCCCACCAGCGGGACCGCCGCCACCAGCAGCCCCGACAAAGAGCTGGAGATATGCGTCTCCGCGTCCGAGAGCAGCAACCAGGCGACCGCTATCTCCACCAGCGAATACAGAAGGAGCGGCCGCCACTTAGCCAGCAGCGGACGAACCTGGCCGCGGCCCAGAGCGATCGGGAGCAGAAGCACGGTCCCGATCGCAGTGCGACCGAAGACCAGGTCCGTGGGAGAGAGGTCGCGGACCGCGACCTTGATGAGCAGGTAGGGAATACCCCAGATCAGACACATGGCCCCGAACAGAAACCAGCCGCGCCGAGTCATCGTCGAAGCCTCCCCTGCATCCAACTCAGCCGGAGCTGGCCGGCAGAACTGGACCTTGGCCGCCTAGGACCTGAGGCTAGCGGCCTCGGCCGCAGAGACGCCATCCGAAAACCCCAGCTCAGCGATGGCACCGTTGGGGCAAGGTCACAGCCCAAGTCACGTCGAGCTGATCCCCGACGTGAACGAGCCGGAGTCAGAACAGCGTGACTGTGGTGAACGCTCCATCCTGATGTCGCCTCTAAGCGCGCTGGCGTAGCCGCGGGCGTCCGAGCCTCGTGTCATGGAATCTCGCCGCCCCGAGCGCGGCCTGGTCATAGTGCCGACGGGCCATTCGCATCCTTCCGACACATTGACTCGACTAGCCCAGACTCGGTGGGGCTCGGTGCTCCTCCCAGGCCCAATTTGCGCTGCCACGACCACGCAACTTAGGATACGATCGATGCTCGCCAGCGCGCTTTCAGCGTGTTACGCGTGCGACCACGACAATGAGTTCGCCAACCTCCCGCGACGTGACCACATCATCGTCGAACGTGGGTGGATATCGGCGCACGTGATCAACTGCGCTCTACCGGGCTGGCTTGTCCTCCTACCACTCGGCCATGTCGAGAAACTCCACGAACTATCCGCGGAGGAGGCGTCCGCTCTCGGAGACCTGCGGACGAGGCTGTTGTCAGTCTTGGTGGCCGTGACCAGTTGTACCAAGACGTATGTGGTTCTATTTGCCGAGGCCCCTGGCTTCACTCACCTGCACTCTCACCTAGTGCCGAGGATGTCAGCGTTTCGCGACGCGCAGGTAGGAGTCGGCATCTTCGATTATCTCAGCCGACCGGAAGCCAAGTGGGTCACCGCGGCGGAACGGGACGATATCGCTCGTCAGGTTCGCGCGGCTCTGG
>OBLU010004636.1_pt1 | contig 12367 bp, 11 predicted proteins | sample 1518681 | NCBI WGS metagenome assembly OBLU01 (sample SAMEA3539304, study PRJEB22396) | soil metagenome | biome: tundra; feature: field; material: soil | place: USA | collected 2010-05 | depth 0.15 m | reverse complement strand
ACTCTGATGTCACAAAGCATTTTATTTCTGGCTCACATTTCGGAAGCTGGCAACACGCTCCCCAAGTCATCGTATGAAGTCCTGGGCGTTGCCGTGAAGTTGACGAAGCAGCTCGGCGCCATCCTGACCATCGGTCTAATCGGCGAGGACGTAACTGCCGCGGCAGAAACGATTTCCGCCGCCGGAGCCGATCGAATTCTTGCCGTCTCAGGCCCCGACTTCGCGACCGCGCGCTACGCCAGCGATGCGGCGGCGGCGGAGGCAATCTGCCGCGCCGCCGGAGCCGACCTGATTCTCGCGCCCGCAACTTCACGGTTCGCGCGCGTTCTGCCCGGAGTGGCGCATCGTCTGAACGGATGTGTGGACACGCATGTCACCGCGCTCGAAGCCGTCAACGGCGAACTGCGCGCAACGCGCTGGTACTATCGCCAGCGCATCGAAGCAGTCATTCGCCGCGACACCCGCCCTTGGATCGTGTTGCTCGAGTCCGGCTGCGAAGCGGCCTGGGTTATCACTGCAATGACCGGACCACTCGGCGCGGCCAATGTCGAACAGATTCCGGTAACACTCCCGCAAGCGGCCACAAGAACGGTCGTCAGCGGCGTCCGCGCTCCAAAGAGCGACGCACAAACCATCCGCCCCGACGCCAACTTGTTATTTGTGGCGGGCGCGGGCTGGACCAAGAAGCAGGCCGACGGAAAGACCCATATCGATCAAGCGGAAACGCTGATTCTCGAATTCCTTCGCGCCTCGGGCGCATCGCTCGGCGGCAGCAAATCGCTAGTCGATCAAACGGGAGAGAGTCAGGCGGTGCTCGGTTTCATGACCCATCTGAACCAGGTCGGCCAGACTGGATCGACGCCGCGCCATCCCAAAGGTTTGTCCGCGTGTTGCCATGGCGAGGAGCCCCATGTCGTGGGCTGGCGGTTCATCAACGAGCGCCGTGCGGTGAATCTCGACCCGAACTGCGGATGGGCACGAGGAAAAGCGGACGTGCTTTACGTAGCCGATGCCTTTGAAGTGCTGGCGAAACTGAACGCTATCCTGGCCCAGAGAAGCCGAACCAGCGCCGACGCGGTACTTCAGACCTGACCTGCGCGCCATGCGCGCCTCTTCGATAGAGGTTAGGGATAGAGATTAGGGTTTGATTCCCAACTGCCAGAACAGAAACGAATACATGTCTGTCCTCTCTTCGATCTGCTTGACGACTGGCTTGCCTTGGCCGTGTCCAGCTTTGGTGTCGATCCACAGCAGAATCGGCCGCTCCTTGCTGGAGCCGTTCTTGGCCTCGGCTTGCATGAGCGCGGCCATTTTCTTGGCGTGCATGGGATCGACGCGCGTATCGGTGTCACCCGTCATAAAGAGGATAGCGGGATACTCCTGACCCGGCTTCACGTGGTGATAAGGCGAGTAAGCATAGAGCCAGTCGAACTGCTTGGCGTCGTCGGCCGAACCGTATTCCGGGATCCAGAGCTTGGCGATCTGGAAGTTCTGATAGCGCAGCATGTCGAGCAGCGGAACCTGGCACACTACCGCGCGGAACAGTTCGGGGCGTTGAGTGATCATCGCGCCCATCAGCAGGCCGCCATTCGAACCACCGGAGATGGCGAGGTGATCGCGGTCTGTGTATTTCTGCGCGATGAGATATTCGCCGGCGGCGATGAAGTCGTCAAAGACGCTCTGTTTTTTATCGAGCATGCCGGCGCGATGCCAGTCTTCGCCGAACTCGGAACCGCCGCGCAGGTTAGCGACCGCGTAAATGCCACCATGCTCCATCCAGAGAAACATGCTGCGGTCAAAAGTCGGGGTCATCGAGATGTTAAAACCGCCGTACCCGGTCAGCAATGTTGGATTCTTGCCGTTCTTCTCGATTCCCTTTTTGCTGACGACAAACATAGGAATTTTCGTGCCATCCTTCGAGGTGTACCAGACCTGCCGCACGTCATAGGCAGAAGGATCGATGGAGGGCGCGTCAACCTTGGCCCAGAGCGCGCTTTTCACATCGGTTAAATCAACGCGGTAGATCGAAGGCGGGACGGTGAAGGACTGGAATCCGAAAAAAATTTCGTTGCGATCATACCGGCCGGAGGCGCTGAAAACAGCGCCGATGGCCGGCAGAGGAATGTCGGCGAGCTTCTTGCCGTCGAGCCCGAACAGCTTGAGTTCGGAAGCGACGTTGTGTTCGTACTGCGCCAGGAGCTTGCCGCCGGTCACGCTCGCGCCTTGCAGGACAGCGTCGGTCTGCGGAATCAGTTCTTTCCAGTTTTCGCGCTTGGGATTGCTTGCGTCGGCGACAAAGACACGAAAGTGGGGCGCGTCTTCGTTGGTGGTGATGTAGAGCTTGCCCGCAAAGAAGTCGGCGTCGTAAAGAAAATCCTTGCCGGTCGTGATTTCGAGCGGAGGATTCTTCGATTGTAGATCCTGCAAATACATCTCCGTCTTGGTCCAGCCTTCGCCAACATCAATCAGCAGCCAGCGGTCGTCTTCAGAGAGAGTGACGCTCGGAACGTCCTGCGGCTTACGGCCTTCGCCGAAGATCAGTGGATCCTGGGCGGGATCGCTTCCGATCTGGTGGTAGAAAACCTTGACGTGGTAGACCTCTTCTCCGTCGGGCACCTCGCCTTTTTTAGGATGGCGAGTGTAGTAGAAGGCGGAGCTGTCCTTCATCCAGGCTACGCTGGCGAAGCGGGTGCGATCGATGGTATCCGGCAACACCTTGCCGGTCGCGCTCTCGACGATTCGGAGCGTGCTCTCTTCCGATCCGCTGGCGGAGGTTCCGTAGGCCACGTACTTACCGTCTTCGGCCGCAAACCACCAGTCGAGCGCAACAGTGCCGTCGGTGGACATTTTGTTCACGTCAACCAGCACGCGGTCTTTTTCGGCGAGTCGGTCGTCGCCTCCGCCGTTCACGCCCTCGCGCACATAAAGGATGGGCTGGTTCTGGGTGCCCTCGCGCCGGGTATGGAAGTAATACTTGCCACCCATCTGCGGAGCTCCAACCGTGCCAATCTCCAGCAATTGCGAGAGACGCGCATTGATCTTGTCGCGTCCAGGAAGCGGGTCAAGGATAGCGCGCGTGTAGCTGAGTTCCTGCTCGACATAGAGCTTGGTGTCGGGATCGTTCGGGTCTTCCAGGTAGCGGTAGCGATCGACGATTTTGTGCCCTTGGACGGTGTCCTCGACCGGAGCGACTTTGGCTTTCGGAGGACCGGCCAAACCGGAAGGAGCGCTGGAATCCTCGGCCGGGGAATCCTCCGCATAGACGAGGGCAACCACGCCGATAAGAAGAATCAGGAAAAAAGTCAGCAAACGCAGGCCTCCCAGCATAAACACCTCACGCCTGTTGTGGACGAAGCGCCGAGGATTAGGTTAGCAGAACCGTAGCCCGATGGACGCGCCCTCTCGGCAAGATCGACGGCCTTCAGTGATCTGGGTAGTCGCAAACGACATCCGTAGTCTGGAGAGTGAAGACTGCTCCGATTCAGTGGGGACGATCGTTCGACTTCAGGGGGAAGCCCCATGGGCGTATTTCAATGGGAGGAAATGTACTCTGTACAAGTCGCAAGTTTTGATCGCCAGCACCGGGGCTTATTTCGCGCGGCGAACGAGCTAAATGAGGCACTGCTTGCGGGTTGCGGCAAGGAGGTTGCAGGCCAGATCTTGCAGAGGCTGATCGACTACACGGCTTCCCATTTTGCCGCGGAAGAAGTGGCGATGAATATGACCGGGTACCCGGAGCTCGGGGCGCACCAGGCTGAGCACAAAGCGCTGGTCGAGCAGGTACTCAAGTTTCAAGAGGACTTCCAGGCCGGCAAACCAGGCGTGGCCGTGGCTCTGATGCAGTTTCTGCAGAAGTGGCTTTGCCATCACATCATGGAGACGGACAAGAAATACGGACCATTTCTGAACGAAAAGGGAATCCACTAACACGCTGCACGACGAAACTGGCGGAGTGCGGAGAGCCTGGAAGAAAGAGACGGAACGCGGACCGGGCCGGTTAGGTTTAGGCCGGCGGCGGAACAGCAGTTGGTGGCGGGAGGCAAGCGGAGAAAACCCTCGGCGAAGGATGCGACGCTGTATTGTGTGTGTTCCCAATCGCGGTCGCCTCTGATATGATTTTTCTGTAAGATCGGCACGCTGCTAGCGTGCGCTCCACTCCTCAGTAGCTCAATGGCAGAGCATCCGGCTGTTAACCGGAGGGTTGTAGGTTCGAGTCCTACCTGAGGAGCCATTCTTGCCCCTGCGTTTCCAACCGCTTACGAAAAATCCAAGACTTTTGCACTGATCGGCTCGGGGCGCATCTCCGCTGTCTTCGTCGTGCTCGTCGTAGAGCATCATTATCGGGATCACGCATCCGCCGTGCTCCTCGTCGTCAACAAACCCAAGCCACGCGGCGTCAGGTGGTGTCCAAATTTCACTCTGGCTTGAGGTCCTTTGCCATGAGAACCTCATCGTAGTAGTGACCATCTTGCTTCAGAGCCTTCCTTTCGACTGCATATTCCAAGAAGCCCAGACGCTCATATAGCCGCCGCGCTTGTTCGTTGTCGCTGACCACGGCCAGTTGGATCAGTTCGACGTGATGGCGTGCAAATTCAATTATCGTATCCACCAGTTGCCGTCCAACCCCAGCCTTTCTTGCGCTAGGCCGAACGTACATGCCCACGAGCCGGCCCTTATGAGCCTCTTTTTGTCCTTTGCCGATCAACAACCCAGCGATGCCGACGAGTTTTGAGTCATGGAAAGCGCCGAACACTGTGGAACCGCCAATCCGGTCGCAGAAAAACGTCAATGTTTGGGCACTCTCAGCTTCGAACGTGCTGCCGAATGCTTCTGGGTTGCATCGAAGCGCTTCCAGTCGAATGTCGCGATACAAGGCGGCATCGGCTGGCGCTAAGCGGCGTATCTGAATCTGAGCGGCATCCACGCTACATTGGTAACGGAAACTTCAAATTAGGACAATACCCGGCTGCCGAACTCATGGTGTCCGATATCTCGCCCACGGTAGTATTCGCTCGCCATCACGGTCTCCGCTCCCGCGATGAGGCCGGGGTTGAACACTCCCAGTTCCTGAAATGCTTTTGTGCGTCGATGTGAATTGCTCCATGTTCCAAGACGCAAACCAGTGACGCTTTCACCGTGTTTCCCGATCTAGCCATTTCTCTAGCCGCGCCGGACTCCACTTCTCCAGTGCTTGCAGTAGGTCGGCAGCCGACTCCCGTGCCAGCACCAACCCCCGATTCTCCGGTTTCAGGAACCGCTCCTCCACCGCATGGTCGAACATCGCGAGCAGCGGAGTGTAATACCCCAGGACATTCAGGATGCCGCAGGGCTTCGCGTGCAGACCCAGTTGCGTCCACGTCACCACCTCGCAAAACTCCTCCAACGTTCCGAACCCGCCCGGCAGCGCGACGAATGCATCGGACAGGTCGGCCATAAGCGCCTTGCGCTCGTGCATGGAGCGGACAACATGGAGTTTCGTCAGCCCCTTGTGGCCGACCTCGCGCCCCATAAGGTGTTCCGGGATGACTCCAACCGCCTCGCCGCCCGCCCTCAGCACCGCGTCCGCGAGCCTACCCATCAGTCCCACATTGCCGCCGCCGTACACCAATCCAAGGTTGCGCCGTGCCAGTTCCGTTCCAAGCTCCTCGGTGGCAGCGCCGTACTCGGGGCGGCTGCCGGAACTGGAGCCGCAGAAAACGCAGATTCGTCTCATGCAGGGATTCTCAATCTCGCTTCCCCAACAACCCTCGCCCGCTTGCCACCCATCGCAGGGGGCCGAATAAGCACCCAGAGCCCAGTCCAGAGTGACATGGCGATGTTTTTTCGCCAACCATCCGATCAAGCCTAGAATTTCTTTCGAAGAAATTCAAAAAGAACATAACCGATGAGTGCGGCTATCGTGGCGATTTCAAAATTGGCAGCGCTGGGCTGGGGGTGCCGCTGCTCGTCCCTCTCGTGGGAATACTAGCAAGCAACAACCAATAACAGGAGTGGAAAAGTGTCGCAAACAGGCGTTAGCAGTCTGTCCATCGAATGGGGGTATCTGCGAGCATTGCCCGAATCTTACGTGGACGAGGCTGTTGTAGGAAACTGGAATTGTGTCTTGTCTCATCAGTGGTGATCGGCGGGCCGACAAAAAACGAAAGCGCCCCAGACTCGATTGAGTCGCGGGACGCTTGTTGATCAGCCCTCCCCCGAAAGCTGCTCAATTCCAGCTTAGACTCCTGTCCACAGCTTCGTGAATGGCTCCGGCGTGCCATGCGGCGGTACGAAAGTAACTTGAGAACATCCCGCTCATCTTCGGGAGCCTTGCAGCAGCGGCTCAGCGGGTTTGGCGCTCGGCGATTCCGCCCTTGCCCGTTCCTCCGATGCCGATTTCGTAAAGGGCCGCTAGCTCTTGCGACTCCCGAGGACCAAGGCGAGGGCGCCTCCAGCCAGCAGAACAATACCTACAGCCGGGGGCAGTTTCTCGCTACTCTGGGTCTGAACTCCGAGCTTAGTATCTCCAATCTTCACGCTATGGTTCTCGCTGTGAGGTACGGGCACGACGAAAGCCAACAATCCAAGCACCAGTAATAAGACACCGATGACGCCAACACTCTTCATACTGAACCTCCCGTTAACAGACAAAATCCTATCCCAAGCCGCGGCAAGACTAAGAATCTTCGCGCCGAATCTTTACGGAACGTGTCGAATCGGAGGCCGTAGCGCATCAGGCCGAATGACGATCCTTGGGCAACGTTAAAGATTCCGGCACTGCTGCTTGACTAAACTCCTCTGAAAATCGCGGGCGATTCTGGCCCTTGAGACGATCTTGCTTTACTTGCCAGCATCCGGTCGATTTTCGCGAACACTTCGGTTAGCTTCTGAGGGTCCTGCTCTGTTTTGGCTTGCTCGCAGAGCTTCATCCAGCGTTCTTGGTTGGTGCCATTATTGCGACCTTTTGCTTTGGCAGTCATGTAGCACAGCCTCTCAGTACGCCAGTGGCAGTATGACTCAGTTAAGTTGTTCGGAACTGTACAAGATTGATCAGTCATGGGAAAATGCCAACAATATGTCTCATTTGTGGACACTCGAAACCTGGCTTTATTAGACTACCGCCGAATCCCTTGCGCCTGTCTCTTGGCTGCGCTCGTATAATTGTGAGGATATGAACAGATTGCTTTGTGTTCTGTGCTCCATCGTCGTCGCAATCCCTCTGCTTTCTGAAGCGCAATCGCATGACGAAAAAGTTCCTGTCATACGAGGCGGTGCTGGTCCCTGTTCCCTCGAACTTACAGTTATGGGCGCAGACGGCAAACCCGCTTACGCGGCCACGGTCAAGGTTCATATCGCGTATGGTTTTGGTGGAATGCGGAGGCTCGATCTCGAAGCCGGAACCAACTCCGATGGGAAGGTGAAGTTCACCGAGCTTCCGCGGCGAGTGGCGCGACCTCCACTTGAATTTCACGCTTCGAAGGATGAGTTCGAGGGTGTCGCGGCGTTCGATCCGACAACCGAGTGCCAAGCCAAACATGACATCACACTGGAGAAGTCGAAAGCACAAGACGCCCGCTAGATTGAATTCTTACATCGAAAACTGGTCGAGTGAACTCTTCGGAGACTAGAAGCTATCTCATAAATCGTTTTTGGGTAGGGCACGGCTTCAGCCGTGCCGCAAAGGGCCAATAAAGACGAGGGCTTTAGCCCCTGAGGAAGCCGGCGGCTTACTCCTTCGGCCCATTTATGAGATGGCCTCTACACTCCCCTCGCGTGCTCGGCTTTGGCTTGTTTGAGGATGGGATTTATCATGGATCATTCCTTTCTGGAAAGGACAAGAGTAAGAGATGGTGACGCGAGAAGACGTACCCACACACGACCTGGGCTCTTTGCGCATCCACGAAGGACAGCGCAAAGGCGGCAAAGTGGGGAAAGGTCTCGCCATTTTCTTCGGGCTTCTGATCGTCCTCTCCGGTGTGGGAGCAGGTGTCTACGCCCTATTAGAATCGAAACCAGCCGTGGAAGTAGCCGTGGCCAGGAAAGCCGTGGGCCCCGGAAACCGCGAGGCGCTGCTTAACGCCACCGGATACGTCACCCCGCGCCAACGGGCCACCATCGCTGCCAAAATCACTGGCCGCGTGACCGGCGTTTTCTTCGACGAAGGCACGCACGTGCACCAAGGCCAATTGCTGTCCACTCTGGACGATGCCGACGCCAGAAGAGCTCTGGAGACCGCCAGGGCCGACCGCGATTCCGCCAAAGCCGCCATCGCAGACTACGAAGTACAGCTAAAGAATGCTCGAATCTTGCTGCACCGGACCGAGGAACTCCAAAAAGCTGGGGTAGAGCCCCAGGAGCAGTTGGACAATGCGCGCACCGCTGCGGAAAGTCTCCAGGCCAAAATCAACCTGGCCAAGGCACAAGCGATTGTGGCCGAAGCCCGCATCGGGGAGGCGCAACAAGCGGTTGATAATTGCACGATTCGCGCGCCCTTCGACGGCATCGTCGTCTCGAAAGACGCGCAAGTCGGCGAAATGGTTTCCCCCATCTCGGCCGGCGGCGGCTTCACGCGCACAGGCATCGCCACAATTGTGGACATGAACTCGAATGAAATCGAGGTCGATGTAAATGAAGCCTACATCACACGGGTGAAGCCGGGACAGCAGGTCACTGCGATTCTCGACGCTTATCCCGACTGGGAGATTCCCAGCCGCGTGCGCACTATTATTCCCAGCGCGGACCGCCAAAAAGCGACCGTGAAAGTGCGTATTTCCTTCCTGAAGCTGGACCCGCGCATTCTCCCCGATATGGGAATTAAAGTGACTTTCCTCGGGGATGAACCATCTGAAAGGAATGTCGCAGCCGCGCCCGCAATTCTCATACCTCAGAATGCCGTTCGCGACGACGGCGGCAAGAAGGTTGTTTTCCTGATCAAGGCGGATAAAACAGAGCGCCGCGCGGTCACGCTGGGCGGAAATCGCGGCACCGACGTGGAAGTCATCGCGGGTTTAGTGGTTGGCGACACCGTGGTTGTAAACGGACCGCCAAGTCTCCACGATGGCGAGAGCGTCCAGATCAAGAAATAAAGATCAAGAAATTAAAGACCAAGAAATAAAGACCAGGAAATAATAAGGGAGCGCAGACATGGTTCAACTGGACGGCACTGGAAAAACGAACAGTCAGATTCAGGTGCGCGGGCTGGATAAGACATATCGCCGTGGGGGCGAAGAAATCCACGTACTGCAGGGGTTGAATCTCGACGTTGACCAGGGCGATTTCGTCGCCTTCATGGGGCCCAGCGGATCCGGCAAGACCACACTGCTGAACTTGCTCGGCGGACTCGACGTTCCCACGCGGGGAAGCATCACCGTGGCCGGCGACGAAATCACGCACATGTCCCGCAGCAAGCTGACCTCGTGGCGAGCCCGGCACGTCGGCTTCATCTTCCAGATGTACAACCTCATCCCGGTGCTCACGGCGTTTCAGAACGTGGAGTTGCCGCTGTTGCTCACCAGTCTCTCCAAAGCCGAGCGCCGCAAACATGTGGAGACTGCGCTCGGCATCGTCGGACTGACTGACAGGATGAGCCATTATCCGCGTCAACTCTCGGGTGGACAGGAGCAGCGCGTGGCCATTGCGCGCGCAATTGTTGCCGATGCCACTTTCCTGCTTTGCGACGAGCCCACCGGCGACCTCGACCGAAGGAGCGCAGATGAAATCATGGATTTGATTCATCGTCTCGTGAAGGAGCACGGCAAGACCGTGCTCATGGTGACGCACGACCCGGTGGTCGCACAGCGCGCCGATCTCACAATGCACCTCGAGAAAGGCGTGCTGGTCGAGTCCCGCCAATCGCAAGAAGTCCCGGCCGGAGGCGCGGCATGAAATTCCGGGGGCTCATTTTCGCCAATCTCTTTCGCAAGAAACTTCGCTTGATCCTCACCATCGGGTCGTTCGCCGTCGCACTATTTCTTTTTGCGTTCCTCGCCGTGGTCAGGGGAGCCTTCAATCGCGGCGCCGATATCGCGGGAGCCGATCGCCTGGTGGTGATCAATCGCGTATCCATCATTCAGCCCCTGCCGCTCGCCGACCGCGATAAAATTCAACGCATTCCCGGAGTCAAGGCGGTCACCCACAACAATTGGTTCGGCGGCGTATATCAGGAAGAAAAAAACTTCTTCCCGCAGTACGTGATCGACGTCGAAAATCAGCGCCAGGTCATTTCCGAGTTGGTTGTTCCCGACGACCAATGGCAGAACTTCGTAAAGGATCGCCAGGGCGCCATCGCCGGCGCGAAAACCGCCAAACGTTTCGGTTGGAAAATCGGCGACCGCATCCCCATCAAGAATATCGGCTATGGTGCTACCGGCACTTGGGAGTTCATCTTGGACGGCATCTATCACAGCGAGCGCGCGGGCGGCGACGAGAGCCAGTTCTGGTTCCAGTGGGACTATTTCGAAGAACGTGTGCCGGCAGCATTCAAGGGCAACACCGGCTGGTATGTGGTGAAACTCGACAGTCCCGATAATGCGGTGAGCGTCGCCAAGGCTATCGACGACATGACGGCCAACTCTTCGTTCGAAACTAAAACGGAAACGGAATCCGCGTTCGCCGCCGGTTGGGTCAAGCAATTCGGAAACATCCAATTCCTCATCATAACGATCGGCACCGTAGTGTTCTTCACTCTGCTGCTGGTCACCGGGAATACCATGGCCATCTCCGTGCGCGAGCGCGTCGGCGAGCTTGCCGTTCTCAAAGCGATCGGCTTCAGCGATCGCTGGGTCCTTTTCTTTGTGCTTGCCGAATCTCTTACCATTGCGATTGTCGGAGGCCTTCTGGGGCTCGGTCTTGCGCTCCTGGCAGTCCCAGCTCTGGGCGCGGCTCTGAATGGCCTATTGCCTACTCTCATCTTGTCGCCTGCGATTCTTTCTCTCGGACTCGCGACCGCTCTGCTGGTTGGCGTCGTCAGCGGACTGCTGCCGGGAATTGGCGCCATGCGCCTGCGGGTTGTCGATGCCCTCCGGAGGGTTTGAGATGGCTATCCCGTTCGTCTACAACTTTCGCAGCGTCACGGCTCGCTGGACGTCATCCATCGTCGCCGTCCTCGGCATCGCTGGGACCGTCGGCGTATTTGTGGCGATGCTTTCATTAGCGCGCGGCTTCAGGGCTACCTTGGTCGCCTCCGGCTCCGATGACAACGCTATCGTCCTGCGCGCCGGCGCCACTTCGGAGATGATGAGCGGAATTAAACTCGAAGACATCAAAATTCTCCAGGATGCTCCCGGTGTGGCCCGCGCCTCGGACGCCCCTCTGGTGACCTCGGAAGTCGTCGTGGTTGCACCCTTTCCCCTGCGCGCTACCGGGACCGATGCGAATGCTCAAGTTCGCGGGGTCTCAGCCAACGTTTTGACCATTCGCAGAAACGTTAAAATCGTTCAGGGTCGAATGTTTCAACCGGGCCTTGCCGAGTTGATCGTGGGAAAAAACGCCAGCAGCAGCTATTCCGGTTTGACCCTCGGCAACACGGTTAATTTTGGCGGCGGTCATTGGCAGGTCGTGGGTATCTTCGACGCCGGCGGTAGTTCGTTTGATTCGGAAGTGTGGTGCGATGCGCGCGTGCTCGACGACGTGTACAAGCGGCCCAGCAATATTTTTCAGTCCGCCACCGTCCACCTGAGTTCGCCAGGCGCCTTTGAGCAGTTCAAGGATGCGGTCACTTCCGACCGCCGCCTCAACTTCGACGTAACCCGCGAAATCGACTACTACGCCAAGCAATCGACGCGCATGACCCAACTGATCACCATTCTCGGAGGACTGGTGGCCTTCGTCATGGCCATTGGCGCGGTTTTTGGTGCGCTCAACACCATGTATTCCGCGGTCGCCGAGCGCGGTCGCGAAATCGCCACTATGCGCGCCCTGGGCTTTGGTGGCGGAGCCGTCGTCTTCTCGTTCCTGGTCGAGGCGCTGCTGATTTCTTTCGTAGGTGGCGCCATCGGCTGCGTCGCCGTCCTGCCCTTGAATGGTCTGACCACCGGCACCATGAACTGGCAGACTTTTTCGCAACTGGCCTTTGCCTTCCGAATTACACCCGCGCTATTGCTGGCCGGCATCGTCTTCGCGCTTCTGATGGGTTTGCTCGGAGGCTTGCCTCCGGCGATGCGCGCCGCCTGGCGGCCTGTGGCCGTCGCCCTGCGCGAACTGTAGGCTCAGCCGCGCTGAGAACACGGCTCTCAACCAGGAATTACTTTTTCCGCAAGTTGTATTGCGCATGCGCGTCCAATTCCACTGCCCGCACCAGTGACGATCCCAATTTTGCCTTTCAGGCGTTCACTCGACAAATGAGTTTTAACTCAACAGCGCTGGGCTAGGCGGCGATCCGTGTTTGGGC
>OBLU010004635.1_pt1 | contig 12372 bp, 6 predicted proteins | sample 1518681 | NCBI WGS metagenome assembly OBLU01 (sample SAMEA3539304, study PRJEB22396) | soil metagenome | biome: tundra; feature: field; material: soil | place: USA | collected 2010-05 | depth 0.15 m | reverse complement strand
ACAACGGTTTTGAATTGTCCGACTGGCGTGCGCCCGGAGTAAAATTGATTTTCGACGCGCCGCCGCCGCCGGATTTTGCCACGGATTTTCTGCACCAAATCGGCGAGAGCAGCAAAAATTCCAACCGCGTCGAAGTGCCGTTCGAGCAGGTTGCGCCTGCAGAGTCGGACCTTTGGAAAGAGGAAACCACCGAACTGTTGCGCGTGCCGATTGGCCGTTCCGGTGCGACGAAGTTGCAATATCTCGAAATCGGCAGCGGCACACGCCAGCACGCGCTCGTCGCGGGCAAAACCGGTTCCGGCAAATCCACTTTGTTCCACGTCATCATCACGAATCTCGCGCTGCGGTGCAGCCCGGAGCAGGTGGAATTTTATCTCGTGGACTTCAAGAAAGGCGTCGAGTTCAAATGCTACGGCAGCCGCCGTTTGCCGCACGCGCGCGTCGTGGCCATCGAGAGCGACCGCGAGTTTGGCTTGAGCGTGTTGCAGCGCGTGGACGAGGAATTGCGCCGCCGCGGCGATTTGTTCCGCAAAGTCGGTGCCCAGGATCTGGCGGGTTACAAGCGCGCTGGCGGCACGGAAGCCATGCCGCGCTCGCTGCTGCTGATTGACGAGTTTCAGGAATTTTTCACCGAGGAAGACCGTGTCTCGCAGGGCGCTGCCGTTTTGCTGGATCGCATCGTCCGGCAGGGCCGCGCGTTTGGGATTCACGTCATCCTCGGATCGCAGACGCTCGGTGGCGCTTACACGCTCGCGCGCGCGACCATCGGGCAGATGGTCATTCGCATCGCGCTTCAGTGCAACGAGGCCGACGCTTACCTCATCATGGATCAGGACAATCCCGCGCCGCGTCTGCTGTCGCGTCCCGGCGAAGGCATTTACAACGACACGGCCGGTTCGATCGAAGGCAACAGCCCGTTTCAAGCCGTCTGGCTCTCCGACAGAACGCGCGATAATTTTCTGGCAAAGATCCGCGAACGCGCCGACCAAAATCCGGATCAGTATCCCGGCCCGATCGTGTTTGAAGGCAATGCGCCCGCCGACGTGCAGGAAAACATTCCTTTGCGTCTGGCGCTGCAACAGGTCGCCACGCAAATTCCCGCGCAGGCCGGCATCTGGCTCGGTGCGCCGAATTCCATCAAAGGCCCGACGGAAGCGGTTTTCCGCCGGCAGAGCGGTGGCAATCTGCTCGTCGTGGGACAAAGCGAGGAACGCACGGCGACGATTTTGTGCGTCGCACTGGTTTCGCTCGCCGCGCAATTTCCCAAAGGCACCGCCCGTTTCGTGGTGCTCGACAGCACGCCGCCGGGATTTCCGCAGCGCGAATTTTTACAGCGCGTCATTCAAGCGGTTCCGCACGAAGTTATTCAAGGCAGCAACAGCAATCTCGCCGAAGTGATGACCGGGCTGTCAGAGGAATTAAAGCGGCGCGCGGAAAATGAATCGTCCGGGCCGGAAATTTTTGTGCTGATTCAAGGTTTGCAGAATTTCAAGAAACTGCGGCAGGAGGACGAATTCAGCTTTTCCAGCGGCAGCGGCGATGCGCCGAATCCGGCCGCCATTTTGTTGAGCCTCATCACCGAAGGCTCGGCGCGCGGCATCCATGTCGTCGCCACCTGCGACACCTACAACAACGTGAGCCGTTGCCTGGGTCGGAAAACTTTGAGCGAATTTGAAATGCGCGTGGTCTTCCAGATGAGCGCGGGCGACTCGGCGAGCCTGATTGATTCGCCCGCCGCCGCCACGCTGGGAATGCATCGCGCGCTGTATTACAACGACCGCGAAGGCAGCATCGAAACCTTCCGCCCGTATGCGCAGCCGGGCGGCGACTGGATCGAGGCGGTGTCGCGGCAGTTCGGCGGCGGTTAAGGTGTCATTTTCAATGGTATGAAAACGAACAAACTGCCGCCGATTCATCCGGGGGAAATCCTCCGCGAAGAATTTATGAAGCCGCACGGCCGGTCGCAGAACGCCCTGGCGCGTGCGCTGAACATTCCGCCGCGTCGCACCAATGAAATCTTTTGGAAAAGCGCGGGATCACGGCAGACACCGCCCTGCGGCTGGCACCTGCCTGAACACCACGGCGGAATTTTGGCCGGGTTTGCCGGCGGATTATGATTTACGCGTGGCGCGTTACGCGAAAGCGCGGCACATTGACAAGCAAGTGCATCCCTGGGAAATACAGGCGGTGGCGGCATAAGCACATTGAACAAATTCCGCCGCACTGACTGGATTAAAATATCAAATATCAAGCAAGACTGGCGGGCAATTTTTCCCGCCAATTGTTTTCCAGCATCAGTTCAAAGCGCATCTGCTGCTGTTTCAAACCAAGTTTCAATTCGCCAACGGACAACGCACTTCGCGAATGTTGCGTCAGCAGTTCAAACAACTTTTCCTTGTAAAGCGTATCGTCGTTGCCTTTGAGGTGCAGCCCCTTGGTTTCAAGCACGGTGAAACGCACCTTGCCGTCGCCGGCATCATGCAGGCACGCTAGAAAGTCGGGATATACGCGACTGCGCTGCCAGCCCTGCAAGTGCCAGTCCTGATGCACCGCGATGCGATGCCACCAAGTGACGGCCTTGTCGCTGTCGAGATACCATGCCATGTCCTTTTCCAGACCGTTGACCTGTTTCTGATAAACTGGTTTGAAAAAGCTTTTCTCCAATGGTTCGCCGTTCTTGCGGAGCAAAACTTTATCCTCATCGGTCACGTCGAGTTCTAACGTCTCGGCCAGTTCCCAATTCAGTTTCGGGTCATTGGATGATTCAAGGCGGAAGCAAAATTCATTCGCCGTCAGCATCCGCCGGAATTCCGCTTCCGTCGCCTTGTGGACTTGTTCCTTCAAATTGTCACGCATGGTTTTTACCAGAAAAAGCCGGTTGGCGATGATTCGTTCCTCTTTGATTTTGCGCTTGCGCAGTTCGGCAATGGTTTCTTGCATGATGCGCGCACCCTGCCACGGATTCGGGATGACATCGAGCAACAGCCGAACTAGCGCTGGAAAATCCAATTCCAATTCAACTTGTTCTTCGGAGGTTTTTGTTTTTGGCAACTCGTCGTCCATGTTGCCGAGGTCATCAACGTCCACGCGCGTCAGCGTGCGCTCAATCGTTTCTTTTTCGTCCGGCGTATAGGTGGCGCGATTGGTGTAACTGAATTTTGACCAATCCAGCCGGCTCAACAAATCCCGGTCGTAATCGAACTGCCGCCATTCGCCGGTGGCGTAGTGGCGCGACAGCACGCGCGGCAGAAAAACTTTCATGCCGGCAAATTCTTTGCGGCGGCGTAGCGTCTCGCGCCGGGAAGCTGCGGCTGCACCTGTGCCGGTGGCGCGGACATTGGCGGCGAGGTCGCCCATGCCTTCCTCTTGCAATCCACGTCGCACGCTGTCCACGGCGGCTTGCACTTCCTGATCGAAAGTGAAGACGTAACATTCATTCAGCGACGGTGTGCCGGTCAACTTGGCTTCCGGCTGACGAAGCACGCGTCCAATCATTTGCGTCAATGCCGTTGCCGCCGTCGTCTTGGACAGCACGGCGAGAATGTAGGCGAACGGGCAATCCCAGCCCTCGCGCAACGCATCTTTTGTGATGATGTAACGAACCTTGGAAAGTTCGGACAAAAGGTTTTCGTCGCCGAGTTCGTCCAGTTCCGCCGACTTCACCTTGATTTCATCCGGCTGTGCGCCCAGCTTTTCGACGAGGTATTCGCGGATGTCCTCGGCGTGCATCGTGGTCTTGTCGCGTTGCTCTTTGCCGGTGCGCTCTACCCGGATCAACATGATGGGCCGGATGTAGCGGCCTTCGTTGTTGCGGACTTTCTCCGCGTCCTTTTGCAAATCCGCCAGTTTGTCCTGGGCGACGGACAGCGTGTGTTTCCAGTCCGCCCGGTTCTGGTTATCGAGATTGATGGGCAGCTTGATCATCTGCTCGTCCTTCAACGCCGTGCCGGTGACATTCACCAGCACGTTGCTGACGTATTCCTTGCCACTGTTGGGCGTGGCGGACAACTCCATCAGAAAACGCGGATTATGTCCGGCGATGAAGTCCAGCGCGGTGTTGGAATAGGCTTTGTGACCTTCATCAATGACGACGATTGGCCGCACCAGCTTGAACACATTGCCTAAACTTTGTTTGACCGTCAGCCCGCCGATGCGGAAACCTTCCTCGGTCAAATCGGTCGCATCGAGATTCGGGACTTGCTGAAAAAGTTTCTTGTTCTCAATCGCATCGTCCACATCCGGGAAAAAACTCGGAAACTTTCCGCTGTCCTGAAACATTTTCCGGGCTTCCTTGGATTCCTTTTTCACCGCGCCGGCCTGCAACATCATCAGCATTACGCAAAGCTGCGCGTCCACGTCCTGCTTCGTGAAGCTGTCGCTCTTTTCCAACAACCGCACGCGTCCACCGGAGGCGCGTTCCAACATCTGCCGATAGGGATGTTCGCGGTTGGCGAACGCCTTCCACGTCTGCGAATAAATGGCATCCGACGGCACGATCCACAGCACGAAGCCGGTCTGTTTCTTGAAATACTCGGCATTGATCCGCTCGACGGCAACCGTGCCGAGCAACGTCTTGCCGCCGCCGGTGGGAACTTTCAGGCAGATGTTTGGGACTGGCCGATCCAATCCATCTTTGCGGGCGACGTATTGCGGCGCGACGGCGTTACCATCTTTGTCCTTCATCATCGGCAGAACTTTTTGCGTGTGCAACGCATCCCACGTCTCACGGCAATAATCATTCAGCTTGGCGTCGCGGCCTTTGCTGCGCTGGAATTCAAGAACTTCCTCCGCTTCCTCTCGGCGGGCAACAAGCGCCTGAAGATACCGGCTCAAGCTTTCCAGCACGTCGTTCTGATAATCCTTTAATTGCATGACAGTAATTCAACTCAGACAATTAAGATGGATTAGCTTCAGACGTTGATGGATTGCCCGCCTTCAAATTTGTAATGCCGCCTTGCTTTTTCAGTAGCGCCAATTCTTCTTCAAGTTTTGCAATTTCTAGTTCCTTCTTTCGATTGTCAAGCTTCACTGTAGTTCCATCAGTCTTGTATTTGATAATACCCAGTAACAATGTTCCAGCCGCGACAATAAATGTCCCCCAAGTAATTTTATCCTTCGCGTCAGACTGGGCACGTTCTTTCTCAAGTTCTGCCACCTTGTGTATGCCCAGAATTTGCTCCTCGTTCGATTTTTTCAAAATACTCATTGTCTCCATCCTCCCGGATTCAATCGGCATTTGGGCTACGACCAATTGTGCGGCGGCTAGATTCGTATTTACCTGAACTATGCGCGCAGCCGCTACAGCGTCAATGGCCTTTAACTGCGTTTGAGTGATAGTATGTGTAATATGGTCCAAGAAACTCGCTGACGCAGATTGAGTGCTTAACAGAATAATCAAACAATAAAGCGTTCGCAAAAAGACAAATTGAAAAAGCGGTTTATTCATAGTTCTTTGTATTATTGTATAGTTAATCTCCCAGGATGCGGTGGATGGCGTAGGGCAACTGGCAGAATTCCACGCCCTGCCGGGAAAGCTCGCGCTGGCTCATGAATTTGGCGGCGGCGAACACCAGCAGCTTTTTCTTGTCCGGGTTGGCCGCGACGATGGCGTCCACCAACCTTTCTCGCCTCACGCCGTTTTGATAATCCTTCAATTGCATTTAACGGAATTCCTTCGCTATGTCCAGATTATGGATAGCTTAACCGATAAAATTTATTTGGCATACCGACGGTGTTCGTGTCCGAAAATTGGCTCAAGCCGTTACTGGCGGTAATGTTCGTGGAAATCACTTGCCATTGCGACTGCGGCGCGGTCAGGTTTGTCGTCGTCCATAGTCGGTTGGTGCTGTTGGGATGGCTGGCCAAATACACAGTGTAATTGCCTTGGCTGCTGCCGAAGATGGCGTAGATGTCCGGTGGCTGTAGCACAGTCAACGACGCCACGCTGCTGGTGATGCTGCCCCAAGCGTTGCTGACTAGCACTTGGAATTGAACGTTCGTCGTCTGTAATGAAATATTCGCTATGGTCAACGAACTGCCCGTGGCTCCTGTGATAGGGATGCCATTCGATAACCATTGATACGCAAACGGCCCCGTGCCAAAAGGTTGGCAACTGAGAGTGGTAGCGCCACCGATGGCAACCGATTGATTGGTCGGACTGATGATAAAATCGGGAGGAAGATCAAGTTGGAAGATGTTTCCGCCTCCGCCGCTGCCACCATACGAAGTGGTGCCATAGAAATTGCCGTCTGGCCCTAACGTCAAGCCGGCAGAAGGACTGCCTCCGTTGGCACCGTTAAAACTGAGCAGCGTCGTCAATGTTCCGCCGGGGGTGAGCTTGAACACAGTGCCAAGGCCGCTGTTGCCGCCTTGCCAAGTGGTGCCATAGAAATTGCCGTCCGGCCCCAACGCCAAGCCGGCGTAAGGCGATTGTCCATTGTCACTGCTGAAGTTGATCAGCGTGGTCAATGCGCCGTTAGTCGTCACTCTGAAAACAGTGCCATAGCCAGGAGGATCGCCGCTGCTGCCGCCCCCTGAAGTGGTGCCATAGAAATTGCCATCCGACCCCAGCGTCAAGCTGGCTTGGGGGTAGCCTCCGTTAGTATAGTAAAAGTTGACCAGCGTGGTCAACGTGCCGTTGGTCGTCATCTTGAACATGGTGCCGTAAACACCGCTGCTGCCGCCACTGGATGCGGTGCCATAGAAATCCCCGTCTGGTCCTAGTGTCAAGCCGGCTAGGGGGTAGCTTCCATTGGTGACGTTAAAGTTAACCAGAGTTGTCCAAGTGCCGTTGGTCGTCAACTCGAATATAGTGCCATAATTTACACCAGAAGGAAATACAGCGATACTGCTGCCGCCGTATGCAGTTGTGCCGTAGAAATTGCCATCAGGCCCCAGCGTCAAGCCAGCTTCAGGACTGTATCCGTTAGTGCTATTGCAATTGAACAGCGTCGTCAACGTGCCATTGCTTGTCACTTCGAACACGGTGCCATCGCCTCCATCAGCCGCGTCATGGCTGCCGCCATATTCAGTAGTGCCAAAAAAATTGCCATCCGGCCCCTGCGTCAGGCTGGCTTGAGGATTGGCTCCATTGGTGCTGTTAAAAATGACGAGCGTCGTCAGCGTTCCGTCGGTAGTGAGCTTGAACACAGTGCCATCGCCGCTACTGCCGCCGTATTCAGTGGTGCCAAAAAGACTACCGTCCGGCCCCAACGTCAAGCCAGCTTGAGGATCGTTTCCGGTGGGGCTGATGAAGTTGACTAGTGTCGTCAACATTCCGTTGGTGGTGAGTTGGAATACGGTGCCATCGTCGCTGCTGCCGCCGTATTCAGTAGTGCCATAGAAATTACCATCTGGCCCCAGCGTCATGCTGGCATCAGGACCAAACCCGTTGGCGTCGTCAAAATTAACCAGCGTCGTCAAAGTGCCATTGGTCGTCACTTGGAATACGGTGCCAAGACCGGCGCTGCCGCCTTGCCAAGTGGTGCCGTAGAGATTACCGTCCGGCCCCAGCGCCAAGCCGGCGTAAGGATTGGCTCCGTTGGCGTCGTCAAAGTTAACCAGCGTCGTCAAATTGCCATTGGTCGCCACTTGGAATACGGTGCCAAGGCCGGCGCTGCCGCCTCGCCAAGTGGTGCCATAGAAATTACCGTCCGGCCCCAGCGCCAAGCCGGCTGTGGGATAATCTCCGTTGCCATTGGTTAAGTTGACCAAAGTTGTCAAAGCACCGTTGGTCGTTACCTTGAACACAGTGCCATATCCAAAACCGCCATTCAAATTCGTGGCGCCACCACCTCCAGTTGTGCCATAAAGATTGCCATCCGGCCCCAGCGTCAAGCCGGCCAGGGGATTGGCTCCGTTGGTCATGTAAAAATTGGCCAGCGTCGTCAATGTGCCATTGGTCGTCACCTTGAACACCGTGCCGGGCCCCCCGTCGCCGCCGTATTGGGTGGTGCCGTAAAAATCGCCGTCCGGCCCCAGCGTCAAGCCGGCCCGTGGTCCGTCTCCATTCGCGTAGTTAAAGTTGACCAGCGTCGTCAGCGTGCCATTGGTCGTCACCCTAAACACGGTTCCGTCACCAAGGCCAAGGTTCAAATTCGTGGTGCCGCCTTGGTATGTGGTGCCGTAGAAATTGCCGTCCGGCCCCAGTGTCAAGCCGGCGTAAGGATAGGCTCCATTGGTAATGCAAAAATTGACCAGCGTAGTCAACGTGCCATTGGTCGTCATCTTGAACACCGTGCCAGCACTGCCAATTCCGCCTTGTCTCGTGGTGCCATACAAATAGCCGTCCGGCCCCAGAGTCAAGCTGGCTTCTGGATTGGCCGGGCCGTTGGTGAAGGAATAAATTTCCCTGACAGACTGGGCGCGCACGGTCACAGCGCCTGTCAACCCAATCCAAGCTGAGAAGAGGATAATAGCGATGTTTTTCATATTTTTAGGTTTAAGTTTTCTCATTTCAATCTCCCAAAATCCGGTGGATTGCATAGGGCAATTGGCAGAATTCCACGCCCTGCCGGGACAGCTCGCGCTGGCTCATGAACTTGGCGGCGGCGAACACCAGCAGCTTTTTCCTGCCCTTGTTCGCGGCCACCATTTCATCTACCAGTTTTTCCGTCAGTGCGGCGTCGTTGCTTTGCAGCCAGTTTTTGTCCGGCTGATAATGCAGATGCACGCGGTAAACGTCCGTCTCGCCGATGTAGCCGAACGATTTTGCGGTTTGCTTGGCGACGTCGCTCAAGGTGCGGCCGGTGGCGGTGAAGAAAACATATTTCGCCAGCGATTCAAACGCGGGCAATCCATCCGCCAGCAATTTATCCAGCGTCATTTCCGGGCCGAGCGTGGCGTAGGTGAAGCTGCCGCCGAGTCCTTCGGTTTTCTCGGTGACTTTCTTTTCGCCGGTGACGACCAGTGCGCCGTCTTCGACGGTTTTGGTCACTTTGTCAAACCGGCTGCCTTCAAATTTTTCGATGCTCTCGGCTTTCTCGACCAGTGCGGCGGCTTTTTGGAGTTTGGTCCAGTTCAGCGGCTCGCGGAGCAATTCCTCCCGCTGCGTGCCTTCAAATTTGTAGCCTTCAATCACACGACGGACGCGCTCGGCGGTGAGTTTGTCGGCGTAATCCTCCGTCTCGACGAGGATGAATTTGCGATTGCCGCCGTCCTTTTTGTTCAACGCCAAAACCGCGTGCGCTGTTGTGCCGCTGCCAGCGTATGAGTCGAGAATAAGCGAATCCTGTTGAGCACCGATTTGAAGAATCCGCTCGATAAGACGAACGGGCTTTGGCGTCTCGAATCCGCCTTCTGGGAAAATACGAAGTAGTTCCAGCTTCGCTTCTTGGTTGTGTCCAGCGAAAGAGTAGCTCCAAAAACTTCTAGCCACGACATCCCGTCCGCCGATAAATTTCTTCAAACGAGGCATCCGAGCTTCACCCTTTTTCCCCCACCAAATCTGATTTTCTTTTACATGCTCATTGTGTGTTGCGCGTTCGTATGCCCAGACCCGCGACCGACTAGGCCACACTTCATCTCCGGTGTTTGGATTGATGATCGCGTAATAAAGATTCGGCCTTTCCTCGGCTGTTTTGGCGCAGGTGTAAGCCGAAGAATTCCAAATGCCGCGCGAGTCATTATCTGGATTTGAGTAGTATTCAAGTTGGTCGCCTTCGCGCGGCAAACGATTGGGCCGCCACTGCTCCCGGCTCTTTGCATAAATCAAAATGTGGTCGTGATCAGTGCTGAAAAAGTCCGCGTCGTTCGCCGGAGATACCCTTTTATGCCACGCGATAGTCGTGATGAAGTTAGATTCACCGAAAATTTCATCCATTATTCCCATGAGCCGATGCACTTCATTGTCGTCAATGGAAATGAAAATTGCGCCGTCCTCCGCCAGCAATTCATGCAGTAGTTTCAGACGCGGCCACATCATGCAGAGCCATTTGTCGTGGCGTTCGAGGTCTTCCTTTTCCACCGGGTTGCCGGACTTTTTGATCCACTCGCGCATGAGCGGGCTGCGGACGTTGTCGTTGTAGCACCAGCGTTCGTTGCCGGTGTTGTAGGGCGGGTCAATGTAGATGCAGTCCACCTTGCCGGCATACACCGGCAGCAGCGCCTTGAGCGCGTGCAAATTGTCGCCGTGGATGATGAGATTGTCGTCGAGCGCGGGCTTCTGCCCCCTGGCCGGCAGCGATTTTTTGGCGTCAATCACCAGTTCCCGGAACGGCACGGACAGATGGTGCGCGTAAACGAACGATTTTCCTTTGAACTCCAGCGTCGGCATGGCGGCCATCGTAGGCGATGCCGGTTTTTACGCAAAGAAAAAGCTGATTCCAATTGAATGCGATGCCCTCATTCAAGTGGTGTTGCCACACCGTTATTCAGGAGAAAAATAGCCGGTGATGATTTAAGCGCAGCCGTCGAATTTGTTCCACCCAGAGCCAGCAAAGCAAATTTGAAGAAGTTTTCACGATTTGTGATCCAAATATAGTGATTGAGGTAAGGTCCCATGCGTGCTGACAGTGGGGCGTTGGCCGGTTGTGAGAAAGAAAACCAACCGCCATTGACATCTCCGCGATCATTTAAAACGGCACCTGGAATATCGGCAATGGTTGGTTTAATTGGTCGTTTGGGTTTGGCTTTGAAAACAGGTTGATTGTTCGTCAGAATGACAAAACCGTTTGTATCAGTTTCGGGCGTATAATCCAAATAGGGGCGTCCTTGCTGATCCAACGCAGGCGGAGACGGAGGGAAAATCTTTGCCAGGGCTGCGTCATCAACCGCGTTAAACTCGGCACGGTAAAGCCAGTAGAGACGACTGATTTCATTGGGGTCAACCACCGGAATGAAACTCCAGTTGTCTTGTGTTTGATGATTGCCGGTTAATTGAGGGTCTTTCTCAACAGTCCCTGCGTCAGCTATTTTCAAGGCCATTTGAGCATTGATGGCTTGTTGCACTTGAGATTGACCGGTGGCCAATTTCACAAAGGATGGCAAGCCATTAACCCTGTCGCCGTCATAGTAATCTTTGTAAAGCGCAAGATTATACAAAACTTGATCCGCCAAAAAGTCACTCACCGTTTTTGATTGATTAAAAGTGCTGCGACGCAACGCAACACCGGTGCAACCGCAGATGCAAATGGCCAGCACAATCAAAGTAGAAAGGAGTCGTGTTTTCATATTGGTTTATTTTCCCGCCGGGAGAAAAATTATTTTTCCACAGCCCTAAAGTCAACTATTAAGATTTGTCATCAAGATTTTGAATCGCAATTTGGTTTCGGAAGAATCGGAAGGAACAATCGCGGCTTTGACACTCGCCAGCCGGTGGCACCCGTTCGCGTGAGGTTTGCCCTGGTGGTGTCGGGTTTGAAACCAGTTCCGCGAAGGGTCACATGGGCGCGGTGCTGGTTGCAAACGCGACACCACCAGTCTTGCATGGGGTGAGCGTTCGCGTGATTGTCATCCGGCTTGGCCTTTGAATCAGCAAGCCGGATGACAAACACGGGAACGCGAACGGGGATTAATTCCAACTCAACTTGATGCACTACCTCTTATTGCGTCAGTTTTTGGTTTGTGATATTATCTCCCGCAAATGGCGAAACTGGTAAATGAGGTGGTGGTTAAAATCATTTATCATTTAAGTGCCGGTTAAATGTTCTTTGAAAAGCTGTTCCGTCAAATTTGCCGGCCGGGCATGGGGTTCTTTGCAAAAAAGGTGTTTTTGCCAAACGAACCCATCTTGAAAACCGGATTAACGTCAGTGTTGGCGCTGTCAAATGTGGGTTTGCAGCCGTTCAAAACAGGCCAAAACGAACCCAAATGAACCCAAGTCCGATTGAGTCCGTGCTTTCGGGTTATCCGGGTTAATCCGACTAAATCCGACCCTAGAATTCCAATTAAATCACCAGCAGCCCTGTTAAGCTGCGCCATAATGTCGCAGTCTGGCCCTGAAATTTCTTCGCGTTGGCTTAAGGTTTCAGCGATTAAATTTGCGGCAGAAGCTGGCTTTGCCCGGCGCGATTTTCTGTCCGCTGGCCAACCAGTGCAGACAGTCCGCTTTCAGTCCAAACTACTTTTCCAGAAGGGTCTGCCAACATCCGAAAGAGAATTACACAACGACGGTTTTAAATTGAGCCGCTGCCGTCAGTTCGGCAAGGAGTTTGCTTATAGACTTGGCAATTATGCAGCGCAAAAAAGCCAACGGCCAGGCATGTCTGGTTGAAAAGAGCGGTTTTGCGTGTAATTATGGGGAAGATCGGCGATTTTGGAAAACAGTTTAACCTGAAAAACGTTTCCTGAAGTGTTTTAAAATGGCCACCAAGACTAATTTGCCGCCACGGGCGCGGATGCTGAAAGGTTACGACCCGGAAAATTTTTTTGACG
>OBLU010004634.1_pt1 | contig 12376 bp, 9 predicted proteins | sample 1518681 | NCBI WGS metagenome assembly OBLU01 (sample SAMEA3539304, study PRJEB22396) | soil metagenome | biome: tundra; feature: field; material: soil | place: USA | collected 2010-05 | depth 0.15 m | reverse complement strand
TCAGCGCGGCCGCAACAAGAAACGCTCCGGCGAGGATCACTCGTTCCAGCGGCAAACTGCCCTCCTGTCAATTCACACTGGACCCATGCCTCCCAGCGCGCGACGGCGAGGCTCTTTCACAGTCCGGATCGAACCTGATGCAAAGACTATACAAAAAGCGCGGCTGTTCGCGCAATTGGCGGAGGCGGCGGGGTTGTGTCTAAATCAGTATCCGGGGCAGGCGCCGATGGTGAGCTCATCTGCCAGGATTACCATCACGACGGTCGATTGTCCGAACATCCACTCGCGATTGCCGACGACAAACTGCAGCCAGAGGATGTCTGAAACAGCCAGAGGATGTCTGAAACAGCCAGAGGATGCCTGAAACAGAAGCAGTATCATGGTGCGTTGGCGGAACGGATCGGTCATGGGTATTCGTGCATTCCTGGCGATGGCAATCCTGTTGAACATCCCTGCCCTGGCAGCGGAGAAGGTCACGGTGGCGCAGTTGGAAAGCACTGTGACGCTGACCCTGGGCAAGCCCGACAGGGAAGCAGCCAGGAAGATCGATACCCTCACGCTGAGCGAGAGGCTCAGCCGTGAACGATACAAGAAATTAAATGCCAAGCTTCCGGGGCCACGGTCGCGGTCGGCGTTGCTCGTCCTCGCGGATGCCTCGGCGTTTCTCGATCTTCCTGCCGAGGATGTCTCCGCCATGGCGGCCCCCGGGATCGATGAGCAGCGCGCGATTGTGCTGCGCGCGGTACAGTTTGCCGCGAACATAGCGGACAAGATGCCGAATTTCTATGCGACTCGCGACACGACGCATTACCAGAGCATTGAGCTCCCCGAAAAAATCGCGGCTCTCGACGAACCGAAGAAGGAACCGCCCAAGCTGGAGTTGGAGAGAACGGAGCCATTTCAACAGGTCGGCAGATCTCTGGTAACGGTGATCTACCGCGAAGGGAGGGAATTGATTGAGAACAAGCACAGAAATGTTTTCACTCATGAATACGAGGTGGAAAACAAAGGCGAATTCGGCGAGCTGCTTGGACTCGTGATTCCTGACATGGCCCGGAGCGTGATCGGTTGGAGTCATTGGGAGCAGGGCGACACGGATCTGCTGGCGGTCTTTCGCTTCGAGGTGCCGAAGGAAAAAGCGCACTACCTATGGAGTTTCTGTTGCATCCCTTCGATCGATGGCCAGCCACAGGTCTTTAGAAACGTTGCCGCATACCAGGTTGAGATTGCGATCGAACCAAAGACAGGATCAATTCTCCGCATAGCGATGAAGACCGAACCGGAAAATGCTCGCGTCCTGGAAGCTTCCGAAGTTGTGGAATACGGTCCAGTGGAAATCGGGGGCATGAGTTATGTTTGCCCACTGAGAAACATCGTTTTGTATGCTGCGCGGATGCACAACATATCTCCGAACTCTGGTCCAGATCCCCACTCCGCATCGCTCATTTCGATTGCCATCAATCGCACCGTGTTTCAGAACTACCATCTGTTCAGGGGCGATGTGCACATTGTTCCCGACTTGCCGCAGCCGGTTCCGGCCTCCGAGGCCGAGCCGAAGCTCAACCCGGATTCGCAGACCCGGCCCTGACGGTCAACGGCAGAAATGGTTCGCGATCCTTTTCGAAAAGCCCTCAGCGGGCGCTTCTGTACGTGTGAACCGGCACGGAGGCCGAGCCGACAGCGCCGGTGGCGAGGTCCCGCACCACGACCCGCAGTTTCTCGGCCTGTTCTTCGACCCAGAGTTTTCGCGGGTAAAACCACCCCTGCGTCTGGGCGTCGGAATATGTGTCCGGAAGCAGCGCCAGCAGAACCCTGTCTCGATCTCCCTCAAGGATGCTTCCGTCTTTACCAAACTGCACGAAGGCCATATCCAGCTTCGCTTTCGAGCGGTCTTCGCTCTGATCAAAATGGAGGTCCTGGACATCGAGCTTCACCACAACATCTTCAGGTCCCCATTCCAGCGGGGTTGAAGGAACATTGAGGGTCACTCCGATGGCCCGGGCCTCGAGCACACCGTGGGCTACCTGCCGCAACACGGCATCCGATGCGGTCTTGTCTACGAAGTGCTGCGCTGTCTTTTCGTCCACGTTGATGTGGATGGAGCCAAGGTGGCCGCTCGCAATGTCTTTCACCATCAAGAGCACCGCTGCCGGCTTGGGGGCGGGAACGAAGATGGTTTGCTCCACGCTGCCGCTTGCGAGCAGCGAATCGTGCTCTTTGGCATCGAGCTTGCGCTCAATGGGGTAGTTCATGAGCTGGAGCGGCCAGCCTTTTTCATTGAAAGTGCACACCGCGACCGCCAGCTTCATTTCATACTTGCCATCGGCGGTGGGCGCCAGAGTCAGTGCCGTGGGGTCGATCGAGAGTGCGAACTTGAGCTGGCCAGGTGTATCGGCAGGCACGCTTTCCGCATTGAAAATGACCGAAGTCGCGTCCAGGTAATCTCCGCATTCAGCTTCGAGAGCGGCTTGCTGAGCTTTTGGGTCGCCGCTTCCCTGGGGCGTTGCAACGTATCCCTGGCGATAGGCAAGCCGCGCCCCACGCTGCTCCGCGCTGAGGAGAATCTTGCGGAACTCTCCATTCCAGTTGGGTGAGTCGGGGTAATAGGAAAGCTCGTAATAGTCGCTGCTGTCGTCCATCGCCTTGCGGACGCAATCGCCCAGATCGTTGTCTCCCGCGCAGATTTTGCCGCCGGTTCCGTCGGCAATCGTCTCCATGGTGTCCTGATCGCTCGATAGCATCTGTTGCTGGCGCGACACCGCGCCCTCGGTGCCCTCGGGGGACACATCGGCAGGCCTGGATGCGGCGGAAAAGAAGGACAAGGTCTGCACGCCGGCCACGTTGACGGGATAGACGGAGATCTTGGCGTCGCTCAAAGCGCCGTTCATCTTCCGTAAATCGGCCCAGTAGTTGCGGAAATAGTCGCTGCCGGCGCCGTTAATCGCAATTGGGAAGGCTGTCGAAAGCCACAGCAGGTTTTTCCGCCCTGGATAGCCCGCAAGATTGCGCCCAATCGAAAGCATCGCGTCGATGGTCCTCTGGACCTTCATATCCATGCTGGCTGTGTATATCTGCCGGTCGAAATCATGGGCGGCGGCGGTCATACCGGTGATGATCGACTGATCGGCTATGCCGCTGAATCCGCTCATGGAATAGCCGGGAGAATCAGGGTCGTCGAGGGGATCGACGTCGGCTACGCCAACTCCCGCGATGCTGTGTGCTTTCCGCAGCGCGACTTGCAGAAGGCGGGGATCGGTGGTGAAACTCTGGAGCATGACCAGGCGGGTGCCAAAAAGAAAGACCGCGACGGGCACGTTGGGCGGCAACTGGCGCAACATGCGCATCATCTGCACATGGACCTGGGCCTGATCCTGCGTAGCGGTATTCAATCCGTCCACAAGCAGAATCGTCGGGGGCACCGGCTCTTTTGGACGTTTGACTCCGTTTGAATAGACGCCAGGGGGTGTCGGCAAATTTGGGACAGCCTCCTTCTCAAAGTCGGCCATGTGAACTTCACGGAGCGATGCGATCTTCTGCTCGTGCTTCTCTTTGCTTTGGCTTGGGATCTGCTCGAAGAGGCGCAGATCGGCGGGTTTGAGGCCGGTGATGTGATTCCCCTTTGAATCCCTGGCCACCAGCTCAACCGTCACCATGCGGCTGTTGATTTGAAATGTGGCGGCAGGCTCAGTGGAGGCGGTTCGGGGCTGTGCGGATTGGGGTTGCGGAGCGGGATTCTGCGCGATACCGGGCAGAGCCAGGCACAGGCAGATCGCAAAAGAGAGCAGAGGGATCAGACGGAACATTGGACGGCGCATAGGAGCCTCCTTACTTGCCCACAACTTAGACATCCGTCCACTATAGCTGGTTAGGGAGTTTTTCGCGAAAATTGCTAGGTGGCGTAAGTTTTTCGCTTGACAAGAAATAAATCGGTGCTAGTGTTGTTGGTCCTCTCAATGGCGGCGACGTTCATGCGTGAACTACGAGCTAGCTTGATCGACCGCCGCTTGTTTGGGCATTGGTGAACAACAGCCAAGAAAGTATTTGACAAGATCGCCAACGTATTCGTGATCGTCGGAATTGCCGTCTTTCTCGTGATCGTCATTCACACGCAGTTCAACAAACCCAAGAACCAGCCAGTTTCTCCAACGGCCATGGCGGAAGCGTTGCGAGGGAGGACGATTCAGGTTTCCGGCCTGAGTTTTCCGCGTTCGCGGGCCTCGGTAGTCCTGGTGATCTCCACAAACTGCCATTTTTGCCAGGACAGCCTGCCGTTCTATCGCACGCTGTCCGGCGACCTGCGCGGCAAGGCCGATTTGTTGGCGGTTCTGCCGCAACCGCAACCGGAAGCCGCTGCTTACCTCAAGGCGGCACAGGTCGAGGTGACCCAGATAGCTTCGGCCTCGCCGTCGCAACTGGGCGTCTCGGGAACGCCAACCCTGCTTCTGCTGGACCGCAGCGGCAAGGTCCAGGAGGTCTGGTTCGGTCGCCTGGATGAAACCAAACAGGCGCAGGTGCGGTCCCGCATTGCGCAACTCTAACCAACCTCCGGGGAGACACAGATCCTTGAGGGTCAACAAGAAATCCAAGAAAGGGGTAAGGGATGAAAAGCAATTTCTTTTCCATTTTGAAGATAGCAGTCGTAATCATGATGCTGGCTTGGGCCGTAAAGTATGCTCGTGCGCAGGACTATCAGGACTGCCCGAGTCCCGTGCACCCAGTAGAGTGGGGATCGTGCATCAATGCGTGCTTCACGGAACTGCAGCGGTGTGGCGAAGGCGACCCGTATTGTCAGGGCCAGTTCAATGCCTGCGCTTACAACTGCTACGAGAATTACTGCATCTAGCGGCGCGGCACCGGATTTGTTGTACAACGCCGGCATTTTGCGTGATGGGCTCTGGGACCGGCTAGCCGGTCTCAGAGCAGGAACTGCCTCCATGGGCGCTAACGGGCTGCGCTGGAATAGTCCAAACAATTGTAACGGCATGAATGCGTGCAGCTTGCTCCCGCACAGTTCTCTGGGCGCCTGTGCAACTGGTGAATCCGAGTCGTGGCCGCTGCTGGATGCGGGACCAGAAAGCAAGGATGTTGCCGCAATGCGGGAAACGGACAAGGGTAAGGAAGGGCAGGACCCAGGCAGGAGCCGAGCCAGCCATGAATGGGGAGGGTATCATGGGGATCGATCTATGTAGCGGATCACATGCCCGAGTCGTTATTTGCCTACTGGCGTTATTGGGGGAATGTGCAGCGGGACCTTCGCAAACCGGCGGCACGCAGGTTGCTCCAGGACAAGGCGCGGCGCCCCAGTCATCTGCGCCGGCATTTATGCTGAGCACCACCACCCGAATGGTGAACCTGGAAGTAGTGGTGAAGGATTCCAAAGGGAATCACATCAAGGGTCTCGTGCCCATGGATTTTCAGATCTTCGAGCAGACGCCGAGCCGCAGTAAGGAGAAGCGCGAGCAGCAGATTGCCGACTTCAAAGAGGTACATGTGGGCGATCTTCCTGCCCCGCCTTCGCTGAAGGAGCAGGCGCAGCCGGGCGTTTATGCCAACGCGCTCGCTGTGCGGAAAGATCCAGTACCGCCGACGATTCTGCTGGTCGATGGGTTGAACACCGAGGTTCAATACCAGGCGCAGGTGCACGTGCAGATGCTGAAGATGCTGCGGCAACTGCCAACGAACGTGCCGGTTGCGGTGTTTCTGCTGGGCGACCGGATGGTGATGCTGCAGAGCTTTACCACGGACCCCAAACTTTTGCAGGCTGCGCTGAGCAAGGTGACCAGCCCCGCTGTCGCAGGTTTGGCCCACACGGATGCTCACTACGACGCGAACGCGGCCGGCAACATGATGGGGGGCTTAGGGAACTACGTCGATGTCGATCCAGGACTTCTCCAGATGAAGGAGGCTGCGCAGGAATTCGACCAGAAGCTGTATGCGGCCACCATGGACGAGAAAGTAAAAAGAACCATCGACGCGCTGATTTCGCTAGGCCATCACGTTGCCGGTTACCCTGGGCGCAAGAATCTGCTGTGGCTTTCGACGACGTTTCCCCTGCTGTTGAGCCCTAATGGAAACGGCGGTCCCCGGTTAGGAAATGTGATAGGAAGCGCCAGCACCGGGACCGACGACGGGTCCCAGTTCGCAGTCGGCGGCATTCCAGACCCGAGAACCGGCCAGCTCAAGGAAGAAAACCAGGATCTGTTCAACAAGATGAGCCTGACGACTGACGAGAACGCCGGCGGCCGCACCTACTGGAGCCAGATCAAGTATCTGGGCAGCGTTTTGAGCGACGCCAAGATTTCGGTGTATCCGGTGAACGTTGCCGGAGTGCAGACGTTGAATGCGTTTCAAGCCAGCGCCGTGATGCCCAAGGATGCGGGCGCGTCTGCGATCAACGGCGCCAATACGAGGCAGAGCCAGCAGATGGGCGCCGAGCAGGACACGATGGACACGATTGCCGCCGGAACAGGCGGCATTGTGTGTACCGGCGACAACGACCTGGCCGAATGCGTGCGCAAGGCTGTGGAGGATAGCAGCGACTTTTATGAGATTTCCTACTACCCCGATTCGCCGGATTGGAATGGCGAGTTCAGAAAGGTCATGCTGAAGGCCGACGTGCGCGGCGCACATCTTTCCTATCGCCAGGGCTACTTCGCGACGCCCGAGGGCACGCCGGGATCGAAGATCGAATCGATGAAGCTGCAGTCGGACTGCGACGATTACATCGACTCAACCGCGGTCCAATTCTCGGCAAAGAGCCTGCCGCCGGATGCGCAGGGCGCACTGCGGTTTGCGCTCACCATCGACGCCACGCCTGTTACGTTCACGCCAACGCTTGATGGAGGCCATGCGATGCACCTTGCGGTCGCGGCCTGCACCTTCAACGAGGAGGGCTGGGTGCTGAACCTGATGAGCTTTCCCTCCGATCTGAAGCTGGATGCGAAACAGTTCGCGACGCTGACCAATACCGGGCGGCTGTCGGACGTGATTTCTGTTCCCGGTCCCCGGCCGGCGGCGGTGCGGCTGCTGGTGAAGGACGTTCCAACGGGCAAGCTGGGATCGATTTACATCAAGATGGACGATGCGATTGCGGCGGCCGGAACCCATTAGGACATTTCTTCGGTAGCAGCCCGATTCGCTTTCAGCAAGTTACGACCGGAATGAACGCGGGCCGGACCAGCCACTTTAGGCCTTCAATCTCCTTAAGTGGTGGCAACGCCCGTCCCCATCCTTTTCGCGGATTCACCGCGGAAAGGATGGGGCCACAAAACCACGGGGCGTTGACCTGACAAAAAACGCTGCGATGAGTTTCGAGTGGAGTTGTTCAAGGAGCCAGGCCATGAGTATCAAGACGCTTTTGGGGTTCAAGGGCGTTGTTCTCCCTGGGTTGCTTTTCGTGTTGCTGCCGATTTTCGGGGTGCGGCCGGGCGAGTCGCAGGAGAGCAACGCTCCACTGCTTCGCACCACAACCTCCGAAGTCCTCCTCGATTTCGTGGTCCGCAGCAAGCACGCCAACATCATCCGCGATCTGAAGCCGGAAGAAGTGCAGGTCTTCGAAGACGGCGTTCCGCAAACGCTGCGGCACTTCGAGTTCTACAGCGGGCAAGCTGACGAGCCTGCCACAGCGTCGCAGCCAACGCCTGCGCCAGCCGGCCCCCCCCAGCCGAACGCGCCTGCCGCGCCAATGACCGTAAACGAGCTGCGCGACCTGAGCGTGGTCTCGGTGGTGGTTGGCAACCTGGATCCCCGCGGGCGTGAGGTCACCGTCGATGCCATGCAGGACTTTGCCAAGTCCGGCCTCGGCCCCAATACCTACATCGGTGTGTTCGGCCTCGGCGGGGGCGGTCTTCGCAGCCTGCAATCCTATACCAACGATGCCGCGAAAGTCTCGTTGGCCGTGGAGCGGGCGGTGGGTGGGGTCTTGACTGGGCAGCCCGCAACCCCCGACGCGGATGAAGTGGACTTCGGCGGCATTGGCGCGGTGAGCATTCGAAGTGGTCAGTTCAGCGCCGGCCGTGGCAACGGCGAGGGCAACGTCATGTCCGCGGCATACTATGCAATGGAAATGCACGATGTCTACACCGGCAGCATGGAATACCTCAGCCCGCTTCGCTCCCTCATCGAGGCGCAGGCACAGATCCCGGGCCGCAAGGTCGTCCTGCTCTTTTCCGCCGGCATATTGGTCCATTCCTCCACCATCGAGCTGCTGCACTCCATAATCAGCGCCGCCAATCGCGCCAACGTGAGCATCTACTGCCTCGATACCCGGGGTCTCACAACTTTATCCACCCTCGATGTTGGCCGCAACCGAATGCGGGCCGCGGCTAACGCCAGCAGGGACATGATGTTGTCCGGGGGCAAGGCTGCGGTTACCAACGATATGGCGCTCGAAATGAAAATCGCGGAGACCGCGGTCCATTCTGACACCCGCGCCAACATGGCTGAGCTGACCGAGGGAACTGGCGGGGCCATGCTGCCCGATTCGCTCGATCTCCGTGAACCGATACGGGAAGCCATCGAGAGCGCGCGGATGCACTACGTTGTGACCTACGCGCCGGCCAACGCCGCCGTCGACGGCAACTTCAGAAAGATTGAAGTGAGGGTGGCGCGGCCGGGTGCGAGAGTCTTTGCCCGGAGCGGTTATTATGCCGTGCCCACCGTGAATGGCCGCCAGGTTTATCCCTTTGAAATGGCCACGTTGAAGGCGATCAGCACAAAGCCGGATCTGCGCCAGTTCGACTTTCACGCGTCCACGGTAAAATTTCGGCCCGGAGCCGAGAGGGATCAGTTTGTGTTTGTCTTCCAGGCGCCAACGGAAGATTTGACGGTGACTACGGAGCAGCAATGGGCCAAGGTGCATGTTTGCGTAACGGCGCTGGTCAAAGACGATAAAGGCGAGGTGGTGGAGAAGATCAGCAAGGACATTCCCTACGAGGTGCCGTTGGCGAAAAAGGCCGAGCTGAAGCAGGGGACGGTGAGCTTTACCGCGCCGTTCTATCTTGCCCCGGGCCACTACACCATCGATAAGGGGCCGTCGACCGCAACAGCATGAAGGCCAGCGTGAGCCGAGCAGTGTTGGACGTGGTGCTGGATGTGAAACAGGATTCCGGATTCTCTGCAAGCGACGTGACGCTAGTTCGGCGGTTGGATGAGACTGAGAGACCGGTCAATACTTTCGATCCGCTGGAGTCGGGCCGCGGAGAGGTAACGCCGGAACTCGGGGACGTGGTGAAGCCCGGCGCGAAGGGGGATGTGGGACTTTATGCGGTCGCTTATCCGCCCGCGCCAGCCGATTCAGTGGTGAATGTGACGATTGAAATCCGGCAGAACGGCCGGCTGGTCATGCGGAGCCCGGCAAGCGTGGTACCGCTTGACATGAACGGGGCAGCGCCGGTGCTGGCGAACTTGCAGGCGGCAAAATTCAAGCCTGGGCATTACGAGGCTGAAGTCATGTTCGAGTACAAGGGCCAGCGGCTGATGAAGAATGTGGAGTTCACGCTGGCGGGTGGAGCGTAGCTCATGCCTCGCACGATCACGCCTCCCGCACTCACGCTTCTTCGATACGATGAATCTTGTTTCCGGGCAGATCTTTCAGAACCTGCTTGATGCCGCTGGGCCACTTAATCTCGACCTCCTTGACCGTCTTGAACGGCCCGAGACCGAAGTGCGCGCGTTGATCGCGCGATGACTGGTATCCGGCGCTTGTCGAGACGATGTCATATTGAGCGCTTCCATCGCCGGTGATCACCTTCAATTGCGCGCCGATTGCCATGCGGTTGCTCTTGGTTCCTACCAGATGGAACTTTACCCAGTTGTTCGAGTTGGAAGTTGTATTGCGGAGGATTCTCGCCGGATTGTTCAGCGCCGTGGTGACAATGTCCAGATGCCCGGTGTTGAGCAGATCGCCGAGGACGCAGCCGCGGTAGGGATTCTTCAATTCAAGCGCGGTGCCCGTTTGCGTCGACACATCCTCGAACTTCATGTTGCCAAGATTGCGGAAGATCGTGAGCGGCTCGCCAAAGGTGCGTTCTGAGAATTCCGCTATATTGTCGAGAACATTGCCGCGGGCGACGAGCAGGTCCTTCAGTCCGTCGTTGTCGAAGTCTCCGACTGCGTTGCCCCACCCCGACATCTCCAGTGTGTGGCGCGCCAGTCCGCTCCTGCCGGTGAAATCGATAAACATGCCCTTGCCGATATTGCGGAAGAGGGGAAAGGTCTCCAATTCCGTGGCCGTGTGCCAGATATCGGGCAGGCCGTCATTGTCGATGTCGCGAAACTCGGCTCCCATGCCCGAGACCGCCTTGCCGGTTTCCGAATAGGCGACGCCGGAGTCGAGGGCAACCTCTTCGAACTTCTTGCCATTGAGGTTGTGGAAGAGAGAGTTGGGCATGTTGTCGTTGGCAACGAAGATGTCGATGAAGCCATCGCCATCGAAGTCGTTGAAACCCACGCCCATTCCCTTGCACATCACCTTGGATATGCCGGTCTCCTCGGAGACATCGGTAAAGGTGCCATCGCCGTTGTTGCGGTGCAAGGTGCAGGGGAGCGGCTCATAGAACTTGGGATGGCAGTAGGCGCGCTCGCGTCCGCCGCTCATGCAAACCGGGTCTCCGTTGACGTGCCAGCGGCAATAATTTGAAACGAACAGATCCAGCTTCCCGTCGTTGTCGTAATCCACCCAGCCGGCGGCGGCGCTCCACATTTTTTCGCCCTTGTAGGACGGCATGCCCACGCGGGCCTTGTCGGTCACGTCGGTGAACGTGCCGTCGTGGTTATTGCGGTACAGGTGGTTCTTGGTAACACTGGCGACGTAAATGTCGGGCCAGCCGTCGTTGTCGAAATCGCCGACCGCTACGCCCATGTCGAATCCATCGCCCTGCAGGCCGGACTTGTCTGTCACATCGGTGAAGGTGCCGTCGCGATTATTGTGAAAGAGCCGGTTGTAGTATTTTGGCGATTCCTTCTTCAGGGAAGGGATGGCTGCCCCGTTGACGAAGAAGATGTCCATGTACCCGTCGTTGTCGTAATCGATCAGGCCCACCCCGCCCACCATGGTTTCGGGCTGGTTCTTGTTTGGAGTCGGACAACTGTCTGTAATGAACTGGAGATGCGACTGGCTGGTGATGTCGTCAAAGCGAATGGTGTTGGTCCCGGGCTGTGGCGCCCAATTCATTCGGACAGGTGAGGTGGCCGCGGAGCCTCGCGCGCGCGGGGGCAACAGCAAGCCGGAACCCAGCAAGCCGCAATTCCACAGAAAATCTCGTCTACTCAATACCATCGTTGTTCTTCCTTTTGCCCACGTTTGGGGCGGCGCACGCGCCCTGTCTCGGACATATTGCTGAGCACGAAGAGAGTATAATTTAACTTGACTTCCACTTGTCAGCTTGGCCTAGGCGAGCCTCGCCCAGCACATGGTTGCTGCCGCCGTTGGGCAATTCAGTTCCTGTCACTGCTCAGTTCTGTCACCGCCGATCATTTGCGTCCGACAGGGCCTTTAGGCGTTCGAACTCAGCACGTTCCTGCTCGGCCTCGCGGCTCTGGCCCGCGCCGGTGAGTGCTCGCGAAAGAGCGAAGTGAGCGTCCGGGCTACCCGGGGATAATCGCACGGCAGTTCGCAATTCCTGGAGAGCACGATCGGTGTTTCCGAGTCCGAGCCAAAGTTTGCCGCAAGCAAAGTGGGCAACGAAATTATCGGGCGCCAAAGCGACCGCTCTCTGGGCATAGGGGAGCCCCTGTTTGTAGTCGCTGGTACGGAGGAGCTCAAGGGCGATCTGGATCCGTGCGGGAAAGTTCTGCGGAGAAACCTCGATCTCGCGACGGAACTCCGCAATGGCCGACTCAGGATCTTCCTTGAGCAGATAGACGCCGTACATGTAGTGCACGCCAGGCTCGGACGGATTCTGCTCCACAAGCTGCTTGATTTCCTTCCCGGCCGCTACTCCATCCTGCAGCGCGATCAAAGCCTGGACGTGACCTGCCTGGCGCACCAGGGCGGCCCGCTTCGCAGAAATCTCCGCAGGCAATTGCCGGATGCGGAGCGCTGCGAGGCCAAATGCATCGAGCAGTTCGATATTTTCCAGCACCGCGTCTTTCGGAGCATCCGGATGCTCTGCCGCAAGCTGATTGGCAACCCGGGTGAGGCGCACCAATGCAATTTCAGGCTGTCCAAGATCGTTGTTCAGGATTCCGTCGATATAGAGCACCCTGTGAACGAATGCGGGATTGTCGCCGAGTCCGAGCGCCCTGCCGTGTTCAACCGCTTCCAGTGCCTTGCGATAGTTTTTCAGCTCAAACTCGGTCAGGCCGAGCATGCCGAATCCTGGACCTGGTTGTTTGTGCTCGACAGACACGAAATGCAGAAATGCGTCGTGCGCTT
>OBLU010004633.1_pt1 | contig 12378 bp, 11 predicted proteins | sample 1518681 | NCBI WGS metagenome assembly OBLU01 (sample SAMEA3539304, study PRJEB22396) | soil metagenome | biome: tundra; feature: field; material: soil | place: USA | collected 2010-05 | depth 0.15 m | reverse complement strand
GAATCCGCCCCGCGCCGCCCTTGACCTGGGCTAGGGCACGCAAAAACGCAGGAGATTTTTCCACGTCCGCAAAAATATCGCGGACGAACGGGAGGATCACGTTGTCATTCTAACAGTCAGGGATGGGGCGCTCAGAATTCCAGATGCATCCGCAATCCGGGCACGCTGACGGGACCCCGATCGCGGTTATAGCCGGGATTGTTGATGTGCTGGTAATCGACAGCGAAATACAAACCTCGCCAGGTGTGGATGGTGTAGAAGGCTTCCTCGATGGTTTCGCGCCCGTAATTCAGTCCACCGTCGCCGAGAATGAATCCCAACCCGCCATCCGCGAGGTAGGTTTGGTGGTAAGCGCCGATTCCGTTCGAGATGAAGGTCGCTCCCAGGCGATCGAGGCTGCGATGCCAGCGTGTTCCTTTGGCATAGACGCCGAGTTGCAAAGTGCTGTCGGCCTCGGTGTAGGCGAACGACTCATGCTGGCCTTCGTTCCATCCCCATCGGCCAAAGGCCCAGACGTCGCTGGAAAATTCCTGCTGGAAGTTGATACCGAAGCCGTATTTGATCGTCCCCTGCTTGCGAGTAGCGGTGATGTCGGGCGGCTGCGTGGGGTCCTCGCTGTAGATCGCGATAGCGTCGCGATACGTGCCCATGTCGGCGTGATTAACGTAGCTGAGGAACCGGAGTGACGTGTCTTTGTCCTTAAGCAGCTTGTAGCGCAGCTCCAACTCAATGTTTTCAGCACGCGCGCGAGCCACATCGGCGTCGAGGTTGGGGCCGTTGGCGATCTTAGGCATCAACGCCTCGGCAAAGCGCAGTCCCCAGTTGCGATCTTCGTAGTCAAGAATCGCTCCCACAGTATAACCACGGGTGTCGGCGGCATAGTCCCATGCGCCATTGTTGGCGGCCGTCCAGTTCAGGAACTGGTAATGACTGTCGGATCCGCCGACGTTGGTGTCGCAAAAGTCCGCCACAGAGAACTTGCCAAAACGAATCTCCAGCCGACGCGCGGGAAGTTGAGTGGCCAGGGTGAGCGGACCACGCGGAATTTCGATCTTCTCCTTGGAAAAGGGGATGATTTGTTCGAACATGAGCCGGGCGATATAGGGCTGTCCACCTAGTTGGGGATTGCGCACTACGTCCAGATTGGTGAATCCGGCCAACCCCAGGGCGCCGCTGATGCCTCCCCCTCCCGCCTCCTCCACGTCCAGATAGAGGATGGAATTCGGCGTGAATTCGTATCCGGTGAAGAGCGTTAGAACGCGTGAGGTGGCGTGCTCGGCGGTGTCGTGCAGGCTGTTCGTCCCGCTGTAGGCGGCATAGAAGTCACCGTGCGTCTGGAAGACGAAGTTGGCCTGTCCCGAGACCCACCACTTGGCGGTGTTGGAGTGCTCGAAAAACGTGTCACGCGGAGCGGGGGCGTCGGGAATTGCAGCCTGTGCCGGTGCGTCCTGCGCGTATGCAACAAACGTGAAGGCCACGAGACACAGTGCGACGGCGAGGGCGCGGCCCAGCCGTGCCGGCCAGCGGCCTGGCGGCGGCAACTGCGATGTACGCCGGGTTGTGTACGCGCGAACCACGCGGTGATTCTCCTGATATCCACCAGCCTAACGAAAGCCATGCGCAGGCGGCAATCATGCCAGTGTCACATGTAACTATTACAGGCGGATTACGATTTTCTAAAGGGCCAGAGTATTGGATCTCCGGCTCTTTTGCGATGGCATTGCCATAACTCTTATAGCATACTGGGGTAGGGTATAGCCAATACGACCGTGGCGAAACACAAAATCCATCGCGACCGCGACAAACTGCTAAGTCGTGTTAAGAAAATCAAGGGCCAGATCGAGGCCGTGGAGCGAGCGTTGTCGAATGCGGAAGAGGAGGTGCCGACACGCTGCAACTGCTTGCCCACTGCCGTGGGGCGATCAACGGCCTGATGGCCGAGGTGATGGAGGAGCACATTCGCGAACACCTGGGAGGGGGAAACGCTTCCGAAGAAGTCACGGATGAGCTGCTGGCGATCGTCAGGGCGTATCTGAAATAATTACGCTTCCCCTCTGGGGGGTGCGCGGTGAGAAGCGCGTTTCCAGCTTGGACATCGCCTCCGTAGGCGTAATGTTGAAGTTCGGGGTGTCGCTGGCCGGACTGTCCGCCGCCCGGAGGGTGTATGTTCCGTAGAAAAATGTTCGCTGGCGTTTTGCTGTTACTCTGCGCGTCCTATGTATTCGCGCAGCGCCGCGAGCTCGACATGCGCACGGACCTGATCCAGGTGAGAGTGATGTATGAGAACACTCGGTCGATCCCGGCACAAGTGCGTCTCGATCTGATCGACGATGTGGGCAGTTCCGTGCAGCACGCCTTCCTTGATGCCGAGGGGCGCGCCGAATTCATAGTTCCGCTGTACCCGCAGATCGTCTACCGGGTACGCGCCAGCGGAATGGACATTGAGGATGAAGTTTCCGAACGCTTTGGCTTCGACCATGGGGGCAGTGGGTATTCGGTCTTTCTACAAGTGAAGCCAAAACTGGGGAGCGCAGGAAGCACCAAGACTCCAAGCGCCGGTCCCATGACTTCGGCCGGGCGTCTGGCCATTCCGAAAGATGCCAGCAAGGATTTCCGCAAAGGTCTTGAGGCGTGGCAAAACAAGGACTATCCGAAGGCGGCCGAATACCTCGAAAAGGCAACTGCCGAATATCCCCAATACGACGCGGCTTTCAATTACCTGGGGGTGATGTACACCCACCTGCAGCAGCCGGAAAAGGCGCGGGCGGCGTTCGAGACAGCGGCGCGATTGAATGACAAGAATGCCGAGGCCGACAGGAACCTGGCCGGGATCGTGCTGCGCGAGAACAACTTCGTGCAAGCCGAGGAACTCGCGCACAAATCGCTGGCGGTCGAACCGCAGAATGTGGTTAGCCTCACCATCCTGGCGATTGCCGAGTACCAGAGCGGCAATCTCGATGCAGCGTTACAGGATGCGCGCAAGGTTCACGAACTGCCTCACGACAATTACGCGGCCTGCCACTTCATCGCGGGACAGGTGTTGGAGCGTAAGCACCAATATCCGGAGGCCGTTGCGGAGTACACAACCTATCTCCACGAAAGCCCGAACGGGCCCGAGGCCGCTCAAGTGAAGCATGCACTGGCGCGGGCAGGCCTGGCGAAAGCCGAACCGGCAGAAAACAAGCAATAGTTTGATGGGAGGCCGGGACTAGCTTGGCTCAAACTCCGTATGAACCAACCGCCCGGGTTGTTTTCAGGACTGGGCATTGGTGGATCCGCCGAGTTTGGGATGTTGGGCGGCCCAGCAACTCTCGGAGCCGTGCCAGGCCTGCATAGCGGCGATCGCCGCATGCAGCGCGGATTTTTCTGCTGCCGTCAACATAGTAAAAATATTGCGCAACTCATAGGGGTCGGTGGACAAGTCGTGATATTCGCGAGGTTTCAGCCGACTTGGGCGAGCATGACAACTTGAGGAATGGGCCGGAAAACTCTCTCTTGGCGACGCTCGATCGAGAGGACATTGGCTCATCCCCCGGCGCGGCGGTCCATAATTTGGTGACTTCAAATTGACACGACTTCACAGGTGACCTAACATCGAGGCCCAATGGAAGACCATTCGTCCCTGGTCGGTCAAATCGTAGGAAATTACCGCGTGTCAGCGCGCATAGGCGCCGGTGGAATGGGCGAGGTGTACCGTGCCACAGACGAGCGACTGAACCGCGATGTTGCCATCAAGACCCTACTTCCAGGATACGGGGCCGACCAGACGAGTCTCCGGCGATTCGAGCATGAGGCGCTCGCGCTGGCAGCTCTTAACCACCCCAACTTGCTGGCCATTTACGACATTGGCACCCACGCCGGCATGCCCTATATCGTCTCAGAATTGCTGGAAGGGGAGACGCTCAGGGCCAGACTCCTGCAAGGGGCGCTTCCTTTTCACAGAGCAGTCGATTTCGCCGCGCAGATTGTACGTGCGCTGGTGGCAGCTCATGAAAAGGGCATCGTCCATCGTGATTTGAAACCAGACAATATTTTCATCACAACGGGCGGCCACATTAAGATACTGGATTTCGGATTAGCCAAGCTGATTCTGTCCGAGAGACCCGCCGCTTCCAACGGCGATGATACGAAGACCCTGACTGAACTCACTGGAACTCAACAGGTTGTCGGCACGGCAGCCTATATGTCCCCGGAGCAATTGCGGGGCAAAGCCATCGATTACCGTAGCGACATCTTTGCTTTCGGTGCGGTTTTCTACGAAATGCTTACCAGCCGTCGGGCATTTAAGGGTCATTCCACCGCCGACATCATTTCCTCAATCTTGCGGGAGGAACCGGACAATCCCTGCGAAACCAACCCGAACATCAATCCTGCCACTTTTCTGATCATCAGGCACTGCCTGGAGAAACGGCCGGAAGATCGCTTTCAATCCGGACGTGACCTACTCTTCGATCTAGAAACATTGACGGACACTTCCAAGCCCAGCGGTAGTTCCTTGGCTGTCGCCGAATCAGCAAAAGCTCGATCGTCCAAAAGGAAGCTACTGGGAATGGCGGTAGCTAGTTTACTCTTGGTGGGAGCCACGATCGTGTACTTTGCGACCAAGTCTTTCGTGCCTCCTCCGCCTTCCTTTACCCAGGTTACCTTTATGCGAGGTAGTATTTGGTCGGCCCGATTCACCGCGGACGGCAATACAGTCTTGTATGGTGCGTCTTGGGATGGTAACCCGGTCGATATCTTCTCTACCCATCCCGGTAACACCGAGTCTCGTTCGCTTGGCTTGACGAATGCCGATCTTCTCTCGGTTTCCTCGAAGGGAGAATTGGCAATTCTGCTGAATCGGCACGGACTGATGCCTTGGTTCAACCAAGGTACGCTGGCTCGTGTAGCTCTTGGAGGTGGAACTCCGAAGGAAATCGTTGAAAATGTGCAGTCGGCTGATTGGTCCCCCGATGGGACAAGCCTAGCCATTATTCGCCACGCCACCGACGAACAATACCTTGAATTCCCCATTGGTACGACCCTATTTCACACCACGGGGTGGCTGACGGATGTCCGTGTTTCTCCCAACGGCGATCGAGTCGCCTTTATGGAGCACCCCGCCCGATGGGATGACAGAGGATGGGTTTCGGTAGTAGATCTCAAAGGACGCGCGCGGCGGCTATCGGAGGAATTCTCCAGCGAGCGCGGTTTGGCGTGGTCTCCCCGCGGTGATGAGATATGGTTTACCGCTACTCACGCCGGAGAGTCACTTGCTCTCTATGCCATCACCCTGGGCGGCAAACAGCGCGTCGCATACCGGGCGCCAACAAGCCTGCAGTTGCACGATATCGGGCATGACGGCGTAGTCTTACTATCCAGTTATAAAGAGCTGACACCAGTCATCGCGTTGCCACCGGGGCAGACCGCCGAACGAGACTTATCGTGGCTCAGTCAGATTACTTTGTTTGACTTGTCCGAGGACGGACGAACATTCCTTTTCCAATATTATGGAGAAGGCAGCGGGCCGAACTACAGTTCCTACCTGGGCAAGACCGACGGGTCTCCACCGGTACGACTTGGAGAAGGCGCTGCAATTTCCCTTTCGCCAGACGGAAAATGGGCGATCGCAAGGGTTTATTCATCGCGCCAAACCACGCTGCTCCCCACAGGCGCGGGACAAGTTCGAATCTTGGTGCGACAAGGAATTGTGGACGGGGGCGATGACACCTGGCTCCAGGACGGAAAACACATCGTATTTACAGGTCAGGAGCCCGGGAAGGCAGAGCGTTGCTACATTCAAGACATTGAGGGTGGAAAGCCGGAGCCGTTTGGTCCCGAGGGCGTAACCACTCCTCGCGTCTCTCCCAATGGAAAGTACATGCTCGCGCGACAAGGTGGCGCATATGTACTGGTTCCTCTTGGAGGTGGAAAGCCAAAACCCGTTCCCGGTCTGGCTTCAGAAGAGGAAGCCATCCGCTGGAGCGAAGACAGCCGCTGGCTTTTTGTCTATCGGCCAGAACCTCTAATGAAACTGTTTGAAGTCGATCCTGTAACCGGAAACCGGCAGTTGGTTCGACCTATTAATCATTCCGATCCCGCGGGAGCAATAGGCTTGCCCCAACTATTTGTGTCGGCAAATGGGAAGTCTTCTGTGTACTCATTTCAGCAAAGGCTTTCCGATCTTTATGTTGCGAAAAAGATGATCCGCTAAACCAGGACAACTCGGTGCTTTCCAGTACGTTATTTCATTGACGATTGGGCGTGCGCCGTTGTAGTGTCTAATGCTAATCACCTCAACCGTTACGGTACATTTGCTGGTGCGGAGGTAAATGGTGCCGTCGAGGGTGAGTTTGCGTTGGTAGTCGAAAAGGAGAATCTCCATGACACCTGACGAACGGATGATGGAACTTGCAAAGCTTCGGTTTAGACTACAGACGAATGGCCGGCTGCGACTGGAGTTGCTGGCCGCGATTTCGAGAATACTCCGCGAGTACCAGGAACCTATTAAGGATGAAGTACTCTCATCGCTGGTATTTGCAGCCCCAGAGGAATTAATGGGCGAGGCGGCCGGCTCCTCCAAAGAAGCTACAAGCAGGGGACTATGGAATCCCTCTCCCCACCCGATACCCCCCGCGCCGACCGCTGAATGCGACTCTGACGATACCCCCAATCCGCCGCCGCACCCCATCCCTCCCAGAGCCTGCGATCCTGACTTCGAGAAATCGCCAGGGAGCGCTGTTTCGGTGGCGAAACGGCAGCGTCCTGCTGTGGCGGCTTCACTCAAAAAGGCTTCGGGTAGGGGAAGCAAGGAATAGGCCCAAAGGAAGTAAGCGCATCGTCTCCAAGGTCAAATCTCGTTCCGCAGCAGGACATTCATTCGAACGGGAAGCACATGGCGTGTTTGCCACGCACTTGTACCCCTCCGCGCAGTGCAGGGCGATTGTGCGGCATGTACGGGGCGAAGGGGCTTGGGAACCAGCGCAGGTACTGATTCATTCTGAAGGAAATCTCACTGACGCAGTGCAGTCGAATGCCCGGGAAGCTTCGATTGCCAGCCGTGCCCACGCGTCAAGGATCTATGACGAGTTCGAGGAGCAGGTCAGGCGCCTTGTCGCGCCCATGATTCGAAGCATCTGGGGAACAGAACTCACCGACTGCGACGGGACGCAGCTAATTCGTTACCCGACAGGGGGACATTATGTTCCGCACAGAGATGCCGATGACACGGCCTATGCTCACCGCTATTTCACCGTGCTCTGCTACTTGAACGATGACTTTGTTGGGGGGGAGACTAGTTTTCCGTCGCTCCGGTTCACTGCCACCCCGATCCAAGGTAAGACGCTGGTTTTTCCTTCGCGCTTTCTTCATTCCGCACTACCAGTCGTAAAAGGAGAGAAGTTCGCTTTCCTGACCTGGCTGTGCGGACCAATCCCCACCCAATGGCTCTAATCGTTGGCGAACGCCACGGTGCCAAATTAGCCCTCAATTCTGGCCTCCGCAGAGAAGTGGGAAGCTACCCGTCTAAGCGCCTATCGTGCCGCCGCGGACCCGGCAATCTAATGGGGGGTTTAACCCGGGTAACCCGCTCGGTTCGCCACAAATCACTTTAAAGAGCGTCAGAATCGCACGGCACGAAATGAAAGAGCATCGAAGTGGAGCTATGGTCCGGAGCCAGTGGAAGCCGATAATGAGGCAGTTGCCGACCGCGAAAGAGCAGCCCATCCCCCAGCGCTTGATGCATCGCAACATGCCCAACACCTGTTTCCAGGTAGAGTGGCCAACCCGTAATGCCGCTCGGCTCAGGAACAAAATCCAGGCACATCGACACGGTAAACTCGCATTGCTCGCGGTCGGTATGGCGATGAAGTTCAGCGCCGCCTCGGTACGACGCGATGAACACGTACGACGGCTGCACAGGTTCGCCGGTGATGTCGCTGATCGCGGACGTAAGCTGATGGTGAAAGAAACGCGCTACCTCTTCGTTGTACTGCGAATAGCGATCCGGGCACTGACTATCGCTTGGTTGAAACTGGCCCGCAGCGATTGATTCGCGGTAGTACCGCCGCAGCGCTGCAACCTGAAATGGATGGACCAGGCGCGCCAGAGAGACATACCCTCGCTGCCGGAAGAAAGCCGATGATTCGGCTACCGTTTGGGCCCATTCCTGCCGGCGACGGATTCGGTAGTCGCTCGGGACGAGGACATCGGCGTAGCGCAGCACCGAGGCGACGGACGATGGCACACCCTGTGGCGATGGATCTCCGGGCCGCAGGTCCGCCAGGCAGCGAAGATATTCGGCGCCCAGCCAAAACGGCGAGAGTCCATCCGTTGCAGGATCGAGAAGCCACAAGGTATTCGATAAAGGGGCAAACTTTCCCACAAACGGCATCGGCATCTGGCCATCGCGGGAAAAGTGGCAGCATGGATTAAGGACGAGACCACTTCCAGGTTTTGATTCTGCAAGCTGCGCCGCCGAGGGAATTGGCAATAAATCATTGGGCTGCTCATCGAGTACGCAACTGAACAAGATGGGGGGATATTCCTGCGATGGGCCGAATACTCTCGGCAACCCTGCATCGATTGGCGTATTTATGCGCGGCATCATAGCATGCACTTTCCATGCGAAGAGGGCCTAAGTGTGGAACGCAGCCCCTCCCAAGAACCGCCTTTCGCCGCGGCTATCGCCTGACTAGCCCAGTCGCTTCAGATCGGGCTTCAAGTCGAGGTTCTTGATCAGCCGATGCAAGTACTTGGGATGAATTCCCAGCAGCCGCGCGGCCTCGATGTGGTTCCCTTTCGCATCGTTCATCGCCGTGATCACGAGTTGCTTCTTGGTCTGGTTCAGCGTGTTGTGGTAAAGCGCCGCCGCCACTTCCGACGACTGCTCCTCCAGCAGCGACTCAGGGAGATCTTCCGGCAGAATCTCGTCGGTCAATCCAAGTACGATGGCATGTTCGATGGCGCTTTCCAGTTCGCGAACGTTGCCCGGCCAACTGTATCGCATCAGTAGCGATCGCGCATCCGGGGAGATGCCTTTGAACCCGCGCTTGCACTTCGCTGCGAACTTGTTGCCGAAATGAAACGCCAATGCGGGGATGTCTTCGCGATGTTCGCGCAGCGGCGGTAGCGCCACGGATACGACATTCAGGCGGTAGTAGAGGTCTTGCCGGAACTCCGCCGCCTTGATCGCCTGCTCCAGGTTTTTGTTGGTAGCGGCGATGACGCGAGCGTTGAAAGGCAGCAGGCGGTTCCCACCCAACCGCTCGAACTCACGTTGCTGCAAAACGCGCAGGAGTTTGGCCTGCAATAGCGGAGCCATCTCGCCGATTTCGTCGAGCAACAGGGTCCCATCCTCAGCCGCTTCGAATTTGCCCTTTTTGAGAGCTGCTGCGCCGGTGAATGCGCCTTTTTCATGCCCGAAAAGTTCGCTTTCGAGCAGCGTCTCCGGTATTGCGGCGCAGTTAATAGCGACGAACGGCTTGGTGGGGCGAAGGCCGTTGGCGTGAATGGCGCGGGCGACCAGCTCCTTACCGGTCCCGCTCTCACCGCGGATCAACACGGTCGAATCACCTCTGGCTACTCGTCCGATAAACTCAGTGACCCGCAACATCGGCCTACTGTCGCCGATCAGCGTGTCCGCGCCCACGTCCGACCGGAGGCGCCGGTTCTCGGCCCGGAGAGAGTCGAGCTTCAACAGGTTCTCCAGCGTGACCGCGGCGATGCGCGAAACCGAGCTGAGGAAGACGACGTGGTCCTCACCAAATGGCGGTGAAGACGCCGGCGAGCTTAGATAGATCACTCCGAGGATATTTTCAATCGCGACCAACGGCACACACAGCACGTGGTCGGCCGGCGTGGAACCAGCCGACGCCGCGGTGAACACAGCGCTGCGTTCCCACATTGCCCGCTGGGCCCACTCCTGGCGGATAACCATATCATGGGTTGCGCCGGCATCCCTGCTCCAGGTACAGGCGGGATCGGCTTCCTCATTCCCATTTGTCTGGAGCACAATCGCGATCTGCGCGGCGGGGACTACCTCGGAAATCAGGACCAGCAACTCGCGCTGCAATGCGTCCACGTCACGGGTTGAGTTGATAACGTTGGCGATTTTGAAGAACGCAGAGAGGTCGCGGGCCATTCGTCCCACGCCCGAAGACGGCAGGCCCGAGTGCTGATCGAGGAAGACTGTTTTTAGCTCAACATTCGATGAGTCTGTGCCAGTCTTCGAGGACAACAGGACGGCGTCATCCTGAGGACCGGTAAGGAACACGAACTCGCTGATCCCAATGCGAATTCTGTCTCCATGCACGAGGGGGGAGTGGCTGGTCCGCGCCCCGTTGACGAATGTCCCGTTGTGACTGTCATGGTCGGTGATTTCAAACAAACCGGCGGAGATTTCGCTGAGGGTGCAGTGCTTTCGCGAAACCGCGGGTTCGCCCACCATCACTTGGTTAGAAGGGTCCCGTCCCAGCGACAGCACGCCTTCCTTCAGGGTTCGAACCGTGCCCTCCAGCGATCCGGAAATTGCCACCAGCCTTGGGTCTAGCAACTCTGCCTCCGGCTGACAAGTGTAGCCGAGATCGCTGAATATGCGATGTCAAATCGAATGCGGCCGCTGAGGAACATGAAGATACTCGCCGGTATCCGATCGGCTACCAAATTGGTCTCGTCTGAGATTGTACAAAACGCTGCCCAATTCTTATGTCGTTGCAACCACAGAGGAACGACTCGACCAACAAGCTTGATTGAGCTTTGGCACGACGCTTGCTCTAGTACAAAGCGTCAAGGCAAACATTTAGAAAAACCTGAAGGGTTTGCCAGAACAAATTCAGTTTGGGTTCCACTGCGAGGAGCCCCCCAAGGAGGATGTCATGAAGCGCAACCTTATCGGGATCCTGTCGCTAGTGGTGATGTCAGTGCTGATCAGCTCCACCGGCGCCTATGCTCAGGCTTATGCGAAGACCAACGTGCCCTTCGATTTCAAGGTCGGTTCGGCGCAACTGCCGTCCGGGACCTACGATGTCAGGATCCTTGGAAGCGACAACACGGTCATGGTCCGGAACGATGCCACCAGCTCAGCCATACTGGCAATGGCCCGGCACGAGAATCCCCGCGACACGGGCGCCAAGCTGGTGTTCCACCACGTGGGTAACTAGTACTTCCTGGCGGAGATCTGGAGAGGGCCGGGAACTGATGGAATGATCGTTCCCACCTCTAAGCAGGAGAAGGAACTGGCGAAGGAACTTCAACTGGCGACGGCCCCTGCGGGCGGCTACCAAGAAGTCATCGTCGCCCTTAAGTAAGTGCGTCCAACCCAATCCGTGGAGCCGGAGCCAACCGCTCCGGCTTTTTCGTCTGCTTTGGGTACGCCAGGGTTTCCTCGAACTGGCCAAGTCCCGTGGCAAGGCGCCCCAACTCGCGAGGGCATGAGTTTCAATTCCAAACTCACCCCGCTTGCGTGCAGCTCCGCAGGGTGACCTGCCCCGGCCTTCTTCTGCGCGGGGAAGTAACGAGGACGGGATACAGAGTGCCGGGCCCGCGTACACCAACCGCCACTTCCGAGTCGCTGCGCGTAATGGTGTGGGTTGCCTCACATTCCGGACACAGCCAATAGCAGTAGTCGGACAGTCTTTCCACTCTCCCCAACGACTCCGAGTAAGTGCGACGGGTCGGCGGGAGCACGAACAGTCGGCCCTTACTCAGCTCGCGAAACTCGCGATTGCATGCGGGATTGGCACACTTGGCTACCATCGAACCTCCTCAGCCGCTCGATCGCACTCAGGTCCCTACGAAATATGCGTGGGCATTCGCTTGTGTGATGGGAGCGCCATCCTTGTCACAGAATGTGGCTTATCACAATTCTCATGGCAGCCGCGATGGAGAGTCCATAACAAATCACTGATTCCAGTTACGAAGGTAACCAGCAGGTCAGCCCTACCCATTTCCGCAACGGAACGACGCGTTATTTCCCGCTTAGCAACTCATTCACCCTCGACATCACCTCGAAGGCATCTGCGACATAGAGCACGTCGGCTTTGCCGCGCGCCCATCCACAATTGGGATCGAGATTGATGGCGCGGCGTTCGCCGATGAAACGCCAGCCGACAGTGTGGGGTTCCTCGCCATGGCAGCAAGCAGCCAGACCCTTGGGATGGCGAGGCGACGAGCCCGTCTGTCCGACCTGGTTGAGATGGGTCATGAAGCGCAGCGTCGATTGGTTCTCGCCGCTGAGATCGACCAGCGACTTGCTTCCGCCCAGCGACGCTTTGGAGTTCCGCAGGAAATTCACGATGATGACTTCAGCTTCGGGAACGTGTGTCTGCCCGTCTTTCTGTTTCTTCGTCCATCCCGCTCCCGCGACGAACAACAAGTCCGCATCGGGACGAATGGTCTGCT
>OBLU010004632.1_pt1 | contig 12379 bp, 3 predicted proteins | sample 1518681 | NCBI WGS metagenome assembly OBLU01 (sample SAMEA3539304, study PRJEB22396) | soil metagenome | biome: tundra; feature: field; material: soil | place: USA | collected 2010-05 | depth 0.15 m | reverse complement strand
TGGAGGTGCTCCGATGTGGGTCGTGCAACTAGCTGATATTGGTCAACTTACAAGGGCGATATTATTTGCTGGCCAATGCCGCCTCAACTGCCTGAACCAACTCCGCTGAGTCTGGCTTCACCTTGGATTCAAACCGCTTTACAATCTTCCCATCGCGCCCGATGAGGAACTTGTTGAAGTTCCATTTGATGTCGCCGGGAAAGGGTGAGCCTTCGCCGGCCAACGCGACATAAAGGGGGTTGCGTTTGGGTCCGTTGACTTCGATCTTGTCAAACAGAGGGAAGGTTACCTGGTACTTGGAGGAACAAAACTGTTTGATTTCCTCGTTGGTGCCGGGTTCTTGACCGCCGAACTGGTTGCAGGGGAAGCCGAGGACCAAAAGGCCTTTGTCTTTGTATTTGGCGTACAATGCCTCCAAGGCGGCGTATTGCGGAGTGAATCCACATTTCGACGCCACGTTCACGATCAAGAGCACCTTGCCTTCGTACGCCTTGAGCGAGGTTGGTTTGCCATCAATGTCCTTGAGTGGAATATCGAAAAGGGAGTCGGCGGCTTGCGCGCAAATCACCTGCATGAGTAGCAACGCAGAAAGGACTAAGCATATTTTCATGGGTGGAACATGTACGCAATTGCCCCAGTCGTCAAATCGCGGGCAGACGACCACGTGATCATCATGCACCGTGCGGACAAGGATGCGGGCAAGGTTTACTGCACCTTGCCGGTCGCGGCCCACTCGCAGCCATGCTGGATGAGCTTCTGCACCATGGGATTCTGGAGGGCCTTTCCGTCGTGGCCGAAGGTTTCGCTGAACACCCGCCCCTTCCCGTACTCGACGGTGAAAGCCAGCGGCTCGGTCTTCTTGCTCCAGTCGGAGTCTGCCTCTACCAAGACGGTAATCGCCGCGTCGCCTTGCAGTTTGGCGTAGAGTTCATCGTCGGCTTCGAAGTCGGCCAGGCCCTGAGTGATCGCATGGTCCTTGTTCGCAATCCGCGCCTTGAAAACCGCGCGCGGACCGTGGCCCGACTTGCCCATCACCCAACAGCGCCCGCAGAGCTTGGGAAACTCGTCCCACTCCTTGAAGGAGGCGCTCGAAAGGTGCGAGAGGGCCAGGCCCTTTCCATCCTTCACGAAATCAATGAGATTCGCTTTCGCGCCGGCGGAGAGCGTGGGGGTCTTGGCATTGTACAAGTGGAGGAAGACGAGATCATAGCGACCGAGGGTCGCGGCGGAATCGAGCACGCCGGCATCCTCGCAAATCTTCACGTCGAACTTGCCACTGGCGACAAGCGTTGCTCTGAGCGCCTGGGAAACCTCACGCCAGTTGTGGGCGGGCTGCACATCGTCCCCAGTCACCAGGAGCACCTTGATTTTGCCGGGTTGCTCAGCCGCAGTGCCGGGCTGGTTGAATGCCAAGACGGCCACGAAGGCCAAGCTGATTATTGTTAGTTTAAGAGTCGAGCTTATTTTCATAGGTTGATTGGAACGACACGTTTTACAAACCACTATCACCCTTAAATCGGATGACGGCGTGATCATGACAAATCCCAAGGTGCGCCGCAACTTTGTTCTCCACGCGCTCACCTTGTCGTTGCAGCTCGAGGTCTTCCAATTGTTTTGCCCACCTGCGCCAAACAGGCCGGTTATTGCTTAAGGCGGTAGAACTGTAAATGGTTGGTGACTGGCACCGTGACGGTGTTGAACTGGTTGCTGACAACGACAGGGAGGCCGGCGGTGAACCACGCGGAGGATTGCGAGAGGCCGCTGCTGTTGTATTGCAAGGTATAGCCAGAGGCGGAAACCGGCCAAGCCAGAATGACCGATGAGTTTATCCGGGTCACGGAGAGGGAGGGCGGCGTGAAGCCGTTGGCGGAGAAGGTGAAGTTGTCGATGCCCAAACCCTGGCTGCTGCCGGCGGCGCTGGCCATTTCCCAAACCAGCCAAAGGGCGGCACCCGGCGGGCAGTTGGAGATTACGTGGTTGGTCACGCTCAACGCGGCGGTCATGATTGGCCCTGCCGAGCCGCTGGCGCTCGCCCCCGTGAGGAAAGAGACGCCGAGACTGGGCAACGTGGCCGTGATGTTGTTGACTGAAAAGCTGTTCGTGCCGGTGGGGTCTATGTAGTAACTGAAGGAGAGGGTCTTGGCGCTGGTTTGTTGACGCCAGAGTTCGCCGGTGAAGGCCAGGTTCATGTTGGTCAAAACCTTGCCGGTCTGGTTGAGGATTCTCGCCGCGAAGGCGGTTGGCCCGGTGGTGCTCGTTGCCAGCAAGCCGAGCGCGCGGTTGGTCGAGGCGCTGGTCGTCGGCCCAAAGCTGATAATACCGCCGGTCGTTTGGTCGCCCGCGCTGGCCCCGAACTTCACGGTTGTGCCGCCCCATCCGTACCAGCCCGGCATGCTGTTGGCCAGTCCCAGCCCGCCGATGGCCGAGACCGGATACGCGAAATCAAACGGATTCGGAAGCGCGTAGGTCACGCCGTTAATGCTAACGGGGTTGGCGGTATTGACGGTGGTTGTACCGGGGTTGGGCAAGGCATCGAAGTTTTGCGCATAGAGCGCCCCGGCGTCGGTATAAGCAATATAGGAAGGCCCGATCAACCCGAGGATGGCCGTTTGGCTTGTCGCCGTCCCCGCAGTGTTGCTAACCGAGACGAAGTAACCGCCAATCTGCGCGCTCGACACGTTGGCGATGGTCAATGTGCTGGTGGCGCTCCCCGTAAACGCGCCGCCGTCGCTTAATCTTGTGTTGTTCCAGAACCACTGGTAACTGAGCGGCGCGCTGCCACCGGCGTTGACGGAAAGCGTGACAGTGGCTCCGGTCGGAACGGTCTGAGAGGCCGGTTGCGTGACGATGAATGGCGGCAGCGGCAGCCCTGTCGAGTAAGTGGAATTGGCCGAAAAGGCGAGGTTGTCAATCGCCAGGCCCTGGCTGTTGCCGGTGGCGTCCGCCATTTGCCAGATCAGCCACAACGCCGCGCCGGGCGGCCAATCGCTGATGGGTTGATTGGTCACACTCAAATAAACCTGGTTGGCCGGCTGGGTGCCGTCCACAGGGCTGAAGACGCCCGTAGGAAAGGTCACGTTCAATCCGGGCAACACCGTGCCGCCATTGGTAGAAAAGGAATTGGTGCCTGTCGGAACGACGAGGTAGGAGAAGGCGAGGGTCTTCGGGCTGGGCTGCTGGCGCCACAATTCGCCGGTATAACTCAGGGTCATCTCGTCGATCGTGTTGGTTGTTCCGTTAATGAGTTTGACTCCGAAAGCGGTCGGTCCAGTGGAACTCGTCGCCAGGAGGCCGAGCGCGCGATTGGTGGCAGCGTCGGAGGTCGGACCGAAACTGATGATGCCGCCGGTGCTTTGATCGCCGGAGTTGGCGCCGGCCTTCATGGCTACACCTGCCAAACCGAACCAGCCGGACAGGGTGTCTGCCAGACCGAGCCCGCCGGCAGAAGTGGCCGAGACTGGAGCCGCGAAATTGAGCGGGTTATCCAGGGAATAGGTCACGCCATTGATCGTCACCGGGTTGGCGGTGTTGACGGTGGTTGTCCCTGGATTGGGCAGCGAGTCGAAGTTCTGCGTGTAGAGGGCGCCGAGGGCGTTGTAGCCGACGGCGTAGGAAAGGGTGCCATTGTTCGTGCCGCCGGGAGTCGCGTAAGAGAACACCTGCCGGTTGAAGCTCTGTCCGTCCGGGAACGAGCCATAGGAGTAGTTGGCGGGAAGGTTGGCGTAGTCCACAAAATCCAGCACCTGCGGCTGGTTGTTATAGAGGCGGCTCAAGGCGACCGAACCGGAAGCCGGCGGCAAGGTGAAACTGGTATGCAATTCACTCAAGTCAGAAAGCGCGGTTTGGCCGTCGGCAAAGATGACTGCGAACTGGCCGGGATTGATGACGGCACCGGCGGGGAAAGCCCAGTTGGTGAGATTGGCATAGGTGGAGGACAAAAACAGACCATTGCACGAAACCACGTTGGTCGTGGGATTGTAAACTTCCAGCCACGGCGTGCGCTGGCCGGCGCGGTTGGTGAGGCCGTTGACGTTGTGCGGTTCGACCTCATTGATCCAGAGCGGAGTGAAGGCCGGCAAATTGGCTTTAGTCGAATTGATTACAGCCGGAGTCGGCGGCGCTGTGGACCAATTGCCTGCGCGCCAGTTGTCCTGGCGCGGGTCGATCAACTGCAACGAGGCGCCCTGACCGTTGGCCCCCGCCGGCCACGGGAGCGCGGAGCCATACTGGACTTCCGCCACAACCGACCCATCGGGTTGCGTCAAGGCCAGCAAGGTGGCGCCATTGGTTGCGAGCACGCCCTGGCCGAATGTATCAAACACGGGAATCGTCGCCCCGTAGGCGGCGACAAAGGCGGCGCCATTTGCCGCCAGGACCAGAAACCCATTGGGAGTGATGGTGGACCCCGGGGGAAACGTGTAGTTGAGGCCTTGGAATTGCCAGCCGGAGAGATCGAAGGTCAGATTGGAGGAGGAGTTGAAAAGCTCGACAAATTGAGCGCCGGGGACCCCGGGGTTGTACATGATCTCGTTGATGACCACCTGTCCGGCTGGCGAGGGGGCGCTCCCGGCATAGGCCACCGCCAGATTGGCCGCGCCACTGACCGGCTGGCCGTGAATATCCGCTCCGACGATCTGGAATTGGTTGGTTCCGGGCTGCAGCGGCACCGCCGCCGTCCAACTGGTCAGGGTGGTCCAGGTTACCGGCCAGGTCTGGCCGTTGAACCAGACCGCATTCACCAGCACGGGGGCCGTACCGGAGAAATACGCGACATTGTTGGTCACGGGCACGTTAGGATTGACAGTGAAGGCGGGGGCATCGACGGCGGCGAGTTGCGCGGCAATGCTGGTTTGGGCCTGGCCGATCCACGGCAGGAAGCCGGTGGCGGGGTTCTCGACGCTCAGGCCGTCGGCGACGAATGCGTTGTATTTAGCGTTGCAGAGCGGAGCGGTGTTGGCGGGATTGAGCGGGCCGTTCACTAATGCCTCCAACGCGCGCCAATACATGCGCCGGAAGGTTGGGCAGTTGAAGATGTTTTCGGTGTTGGGGTCGTTGACGTTGCTGATGAACAGGTTTTGACCCGGACCCCAGGAACCGCTGCCGCCCAAGTCGATATTCATGTCCCACATCATCAGGGTGAACTTGGTGCCCAGGCCGCCAATATATCCGTAGAGATTCTGGCCGGTCTGACCGCCGAAGACATCCCAATTGCCGACGGCGTGGTTGACGGCAAAGACCCCCATCCAGTTCTCCATGTTGGCCAGGTTCTCCATGTTGGCTACGTAGCCGGCTGTGCCGTATGAGCTGGCCGCGTCCACCAGCGAGAAGACGTTGGTGAAATTATTCATGGAATCCGGTGTGCGGCGGAGTTCAAAGATCGGGCGGTAGCGCGCGACTTTCTTAACGCCTCCCGTGGTGGTGTAAGGCAGCAGGGTGAAGGTGCATTCCTTCTTATAGGCAATGGACTGGCCGGAAGGCGCGCCGGCGAACTCAAACCATTGATCCCATTTGTAGAGGAATCCGTCGCTGTCGCTGGGGAAATACTCTTTGACCATGTCACCGTTGGGAAGCTGGCTGTCCTCCATGAGGGGGCCGTTGCGGTTGCCATTGATATAGACGGCAACATTGCGGCGGAAGAGCCAAGGCAGTCCGAGAGCGCGCATGAAGGTGTAGGAAGTCTGCTCGCGTTGCAGGCTAGGATCGTTGCCGCCGTTGCCGGGGTAATGGATTTTGTGGAAGCTCTTGGTCCCCAGGAACTGGTCATCGTCGGGAAAGACCCACTCGTAACTGGATTTGGTGCCGATGGGCGATTTGTAATTCTGATGCGAGGGACTGCCGGTGTAACGGGTGCCGGCGCCATAGATGACGCGGGTGTTGTTGACGAACGTGGCGTCCATGTACTCGTTGCCCAGATCGGACAGGTTGATCCAGCGCTGGAGATTGGTTTGCGTGAGCCAGAGGTGGTAAACGCCAAAACTGCTCACCGGGTTGCCATCGCCGAACAGCACCACACATTCCCTCACCGGCTCGTTGTTGGCAGGACGCAGCGCGGGAAAACGTGTCGTGGCACCCAGATTGTCTGTGGCGGCAAGGTAAAAGGCAGCCATGACGTTGGCGGCCTGGCCGGGAATGGTGGCGCTAAAGACTCCGTCGCCAGCGATGGCGTCGCCTCCGGCGCCGGTGTCGAGCATCGGCACGGCGGTGTAGCTGGTCGAGGGATCAATCCGATAATAGAGCGTGAAGCTTTGGACGCCGTCCGGATCGTGGACCCGTGCCGTCACCACGGACGCCTGGCCCGCAGCGGGCACGGAAGGCGTGAGCGTGACTTGGTAGATCGCAGGACCGGTGTTGGGGAGATAAGCGCTGTTTGGCAAGCCGGGCGTGCCGAGGTTGGCGGGAACGGGCATGGCGGCGGTGGCTTCGAGCCAGCCGCCGTTGAGACGCAGCACCGGCTCGGGCCAGCCATGCAGCCATCGGGCCTGGTATTGCAAGGTGACGGTGTTGCCGGCGGCCATGCCATTGGGGGTCAGGGCCACTTGGCAAGAGTTATTACCCTGCCAGTATTTGTCGCTGCATCGGACGTGCAAGGAAGACCCGATTTGGTAGCCGCTGGACTCAAGGCTGGAGCGGATGTGGTCACCCTGAAAGCTCCAGCCAGCCAAGCCGCTCTCGAAGGTGGAATTGGTGACGTAATTTGTGCCCTGCCACAGCGCTTGCACGTTGTCCACCAGGCATTCGCCTACGTCCAGCAAGCCGACCTGGGCGAATTGGATGCCGGAGGCGTAGTTGGTGCCGTTATCGAGCACGCCGGTGTTGGAGATGGTGACCCACTGGGATTTCCCGGTGTCATCGCTGTCGGCCCAGTTGGCTGCCAGGCGATGGTTGGCTCGCGGATCAATCAATTCCAGGCTGCTCCCGCCGCCCGACGACCATTGGCCCCACCGCCCGCCCGTGGAGTAAGTAACCTCGTCCTCGACCACGTAAATGGTGTTGGTGCCATAGAAACTCTGCGGCATGGCGAGAGCCACCCGCTCACCGTTGTGCGAGAGCTTGCCGCTGTAATTGCCCACCGTGTTGCCTGTGGTCAGGTTAGTGTAAAGGGAGAGCAAATTAGTCACGTTGCGCGCTACCACCAAATATCCGTTGGGCGCCAGGGTGGCGTTGGCCGGGAACGTGAAGGCCACCCCCGCCGTGAACTGCCAGTTGGCGAGGCTGACCGTGTTGGTGCCCTTGTTGTAGAGCTCAACGTATTGAGCGTCGTCGTCGCCACTAATCGGATCATACATCAGCTCATTGAGCACGATGTCGCCAATGCGGATCGCGCTGTTGTTGGTGCCGGGGGTGCGCGCCTGCAATGCATAGAAATCATTCGCGCCATCCGGCCAGCGCCCAAACGACACCCCATCGGCCTGCGCGGTGAATTGCACCGCGTCCAGGACCCGGCTGCCGTCGGGCTTGATGAAATAGAGCGTCTCACCCGCGCCGTTGAGCGCAAAGCCAAGCTGCGATTGGTTGAACGACACGAACCCAGCCGGCCCAATGACCGTCGTCGGGGGGATCACGAACTTGTTGGTCCCCGGGTCATCGGTCAGGATGCACGAGGAGACATCAACGCTCTGGGTGCTGTGGTTGTAGAGCTCGACAAACTGAGGGACTGCCGGGTTCTCCGAGTGCGGCAGGATTTCGTTGATGAGGACGTTGCGCAAGGGGTTGGGGCGGTAGCATTTCATCGCACCGGGGGAACCGCCGACCACGTCGCTGATGTCCCAGGCACGCGGGTCGCCCTCGCCGTAGCTGGGATTGGCCAGAACGATGGAATGGCCGGTCCCCTCGGCGGCGACGGGCCAGGGATAGTTGTCAGCATACGGAACCGTTAGGAGCACATTGGTTTGCTCGTCCAGCAATTGAAGGGTTTCGGACTTTTTGAGGCTGCCGGTATAGGGCCCCATGACGTTGGTGATCCCATATACGGCCTGGATGCTCTGCGACGAGGCCGCGATCACCAAGAAGCCGCCCGCCGGGATGATCGTGTTTGCAGGGAAGCGGTAGTTCATGTCGGCGCAGGTAATCTGGTAACCACTGATGTCGTGGAAGTAGGGCTGAGAATTGTAGATCTCCACAAACTCGCAGTTATTGGTGTCCGCGCGCGCGGCAGGCTTGTACATGATCTCGGAAACGACAATACCTGTCTTCCGGCTGCATGGGCCAAGCGGTTCATGCGGGTTGCTGTTCGCAACGACAACGGCATTCGGAGGCGTGGGGCCAGGGTTGAGAAACTGCGCGGTCGTTGGGGTATTGGTATTGTTGCTGGTCACGGCGAGGCCAACGTATATCGGGTCGGTCATGGTAATGCCGGCCGTGCCCAAAGGCGTCCAGTTCTGGCCATCGTAGCTGGCGTAACCGGTGAAGACGCTGCCAACTCGGCTAAGGCGCAACCAGGTGTTGGGGAAATTGGCGGGGAAAATCCCAGTGACAGAGCTGGCGGCATTGGTGGCCGCACGGGCATCGAAGAAACATCCGCTCATGCCGGGGGTCGCCAGCGCCGCAGCGAAGGGGCTGCCCGGAGCCAGGGACTGCCGCGCCATGAGGCCGGCTTCCGACCAGACATCCGCGGCGCCAAGCCCCGCCAGGCAGACACTGAGGTCAAAATCCCCCGACTGCAATTGGCCGCTGAACGCCGCCTGGTCGCTATTGCCATTGAGTTCAAGGCCAGTGGAGGTAATCAAGTAACCGTTGGACAACACCGTCTGGAGGGGCGGAGGGTCCAGGCCGATGCCCACTGGAACATAGGTGCTGGCGACGAAGGTGGTTTGCGTATCGGGGGCAATAACACTGGCCGGAGCGAAAGCATTGGCAAGGCTGCTGACGGAGAGGGTGTAAGTCGCGCCGTTGGCCAGGGCGCTGACCGTAAGCACGACATTGCTTTGCGAGGCATCCTGCGCGGCGCTCAAGACGGTCACAGGGCCGTTGGTTCCCCCGATGCTGTAATTCGCCGCATTGGTGGCCGTCGTCGCGCTGATCTCCGTGGAGAGCATCACCTCCACCTGCGTCAGCCCCAGCGTCCCGACGCCGAGAATGACCGGTGGCTTGGTGTCAATCATCACCTCCAGAAAGGCAAGGACATCAGCCACGGAGATATCGTTGCTGACGATGACGGAATAAGCGCCGGAACTGGCTGGGGAAACACCGGTCAGATTCAAGGTGGATAGCGTGGCGCCCGCGAGGTTGGTTCCGTTGAATTGCCATTGATAATATATGGGCTGGCTGCCGGAGATGGACACCGCGAAGCTGACGTTTGCGCCGACCTCGGCGTTCTGGTTCTGGGGCGGACTGTCCACGAATACCGGGGCTGCTGTCGGCCCGAAACGCACGCCGCGCAACAATTGGTTGGGACCGGCGGTGGCCAGGACGGTGGCCATCGAACCCGCTCCGGAGTCGGCGATGCTAATGAGCCGGTTCGCGCTGGGCTCCGCCGTGGTTGCGTAAATCACCGCACCGGAGCCGGTCGCGCCGTCGCCGGTGAACTGCGTGAAGTCCACCGTCAGACCGCGCGCGCCCACGGTTGAGCTGCTTCCGGTGCCCAGCGTATAACTGAGGGTCCATTGCACCTGGTCAAAGTCCCACCGTTGAATGCCTCCACCGACATTGCCGTTCACAGCTCGGTCATCGGCAAGATAGACCGTGTTGCCGTCGGGGCTGATGGCAAAGTCGGTTGGACTGGAGGCCGTGCCCACGGGAAACAGCAAGGTGGTCGAGGCGGTCGCGGTGGGCAGGCCGTCAAAGAAATTGATACCTGTCTGGGTGAGATTGCCCTCGGCATCTGAGAAGACCACCGCGCCCTGGAAGATGCCAGCGACGCGGGTGCCCGAGAATCCGCCACCCAGAGCGGGAATGCCCTGGCCATTGGCGTACAGGCCTGGCGCGATGTATTTGATGCCGGCGGTGCTGGCCGCGCCCGTGGTCCAGAAATTGGTCAAGCCATCAGTGGAGGCAACCGAGCGCAGGAAGTGATTGCCGCCGCTATAGAGGCCGATGTTCGTAAGAACCAGAGCATAATAGCCGAGGCCATTTACGGCGGCGATTCCGCGCACGGTGACGTTGCCGGCCGTCACGTCCGCGCCCTGGTAAGGCCGGGTCACGTTGTAGCCGCCGAAATTAAGGAATTGCCGGTTATCCGACAGGGTGAGCACGCTCTCGTAGATGCCGTCTCCTGCGCCCGGCTCAATCAGCGCCTGAGGTCCGCTGTCAGGAACCATAATGGTGCTGACATAGTCCCCGGCTGTGGTGAACTGGTCCAGATAAAGAGTATTGCCGTTGCTCGTGTTCAAGGGCTGCGCGCCATCGCCGACGCGCGCTACCACAAGGTTGGTCGGCGACAAATGCAGCCACCCCGTTGAAACTGTCAGCGTCGCCAAGGCGCTAACCGTCATGGTCAAGTTGCTAGCCATAATGGTGTAGGTTCCCGCGTTGGTGGTTTGAATGTTCGTCAACACCAGGCTGGCATTGGTGGCCCCGGGAATGGGACTTCCATTCCATTGCCATTGATAGCTTGCGGGACCGTTGAGGCCGGCGATGAAGGCCAGATTGTCACCGACACGCTCCACGCGGGACTGCGGCGCGCTGGTGATGGCCAAAGGCGCCAGCACGGTTAAAGCCGCTGGCGCGCTGGTGACGGCGCCGTGCATGTTGCTTACCGCGACCGAATAACTCCCCGCCTCCAGGTAAGTAACGCCGGCCACGGTCAGATTGGAGGTGATGGAACCCGAGACGGTTGCTCCGTCGGCGAGGACGCCATCAACCATGGGGCTGCCATTGAAAAGCCACCGATAAGCAAAGGGCGCGGTTCCGCCGGCGAGAACTGAAAAGGAAGCCGTGCCGAGGTAGTTGGTGGTAAGGTTTTGCGGCGGAGAAACAATGCGCGGGTCGGCGGCGGTGATAGTCAGCGTGGCGATGGAACTGGAAACCGATCCCAGGGCGTTGCTGGCCATTACACTATACGAACCGGCGCTGGCGGCAGTGATGCCAGTGAGGGTGAGAGTGCTGGTTGTGGCGCCGGATACGATACCGCCGTTAGTCAGGCTCGTGCCCCCTTGCTTCCATTGATACGCAACCGCGGAACCGCCCGCCACCGCCACCGCCTGCAAGGTGATGGTTGCGCCGGCGGCAGCACTCTGGCTTACCGGTTGGCTGGCGAATTCCGGGCCGCCGGTGACGAACCCCCAAGTGGTGCCGATGCGCAAATCGCTGATCAAGATTGAGCCCCAGAGCGTGGCGCCCGAGCGGTTGTAGAGGAAGAAATTGGCCGCCTGGCCGAGTTCATTGCCGCTAGCAGCCGTGATCGTAATGTTGGTGGTCGGCGCGGGCGCCACCGCCGCGCCAAAGCTGGAACCGGCGGGATTGATCCAAAGCCGCGCGTTGTCATTGCCCCCGTTGATGCCGAATTCGTAATCAACTACCACGAACAACACCGTGTTGGCGGTGTGGAAGTTGGGCTCAAAACGTTCCGTCGCGCCACCGCTGTTGTCGGCAATGCCCAATGCCCATTGGGTGGAGGCGCCAGCGGTGGACGAGTTGCCTTCCAGGAACAGTTTGAAGCTCTGTCCCGGCACCATTGTGTTTTGATCCCCGACCGTCGAGTTGTTGAAGCCGCCAAAGTAGATGGGCTTGGTTCCGCTCGTGGCCAGATTGCCAATGCCCGCGACCTGCAGCAGGAATGAGGCGTAGATCTTGTTCGTTACCAGGTTGTTCGTGTCGGCCGCGACCAAACGCGAGAACATCAGGGCGGCGCTATAGCCGTAGGTGTTGACCCCTTGGTCCATGCCGGGAATCAACACAGCGTTGGTTGGGGAGGGAGCGGGGAAGCCAGCAGGAAACCCACCGTAGGCAAGAGTATTCGTCACGCACTTGACTTCAGCCGATGCACTGCCGCTACCCCCATTCCAGAGCGCCCAGCCCTCGCCGAATGCATTGGTTTGGTGATAGAGCGGGGAGTCGTTGGGGTAGGAGGTGCCGTTGGCAGCCAACCCAGCCGCATTGGAAAAGGGGTCAAAGCCGGGCAGCGCAAATCCCCTGACGCATTGTCCCACCAAGCACAGCAATAACAGCGGCTTCTTCAGGTTATGCCCAGTTTCATTTTGAGATCAAAACAAGTCAAGGGCAATGCGATCCGAAGGCAAAGGAAGAAAGGAAGGCTTGGGAGTAAGCGGATGCCTGTCCCGGCTGGCCCATCGTTGTCACCAACCAATTCAATACCGCCACGGTTCCAGTCACCAGCGAGGGGCGGGAGCGCCACGACAGCGTGCCGGTTGGGACCGGCAGGGGAAGCGGAGTCGGTTTTGGGGACACAAGTGGATACAGCGGCTAGCGAGCGTGTTGCTAC
>OBLU010004630.1_pt1 | contig 12382 bp, 14 predicted proteins | sample 1518681 | NCBI WGS metagenome assembly OBLU01 (sample SAMEA3539304, study PRJEB22396) | soil metagenome | biome: tundra; feature: field; material: soil | place: USA | collected 2010-05 | depth 0.15 m | reverse complement strand
AATGGTTCCGTGCGGCCCCAGCATGTTGCAATGAAACGGCCGCCGGCCGAGGGCCGATCGTTTGAGCCAGACCGTATTTGTTCTTGAAGACGAAACCGATATTGCGAGGCTGGTCCAGCATCATCTTGAAGCTGCGGGATTTGCGGCACGCCTGTACCACACCCCCACCAACCTGATTCCCGACGCCGAGCGCCAGCCGCCAGCCTTGTTTCTGCTGGATATCATGGTCCCGGGCGGAGACGGGCTGGACGTTTGCCGCCGTCTGCGCTCGAATCCGGGGCTATCCACGATTCCTATCATCTTTCTGACTGCTCGCGCCGGTGAAAACGACCGTGTCCTGGGCCTTGAGCTGGGCGCGGACGACTACATCACCAAGCCCTTCGCCACCCGCGAACTGGTGGCTCGAGTCAAGGCCGTGCTGCGCCGCTTTGAGCGCCCCACTTCGCCCTCGATCATCTCCTTCGAAGAGGTGATCATCGACGCCAGCGCCATGCAGTTGAAGGTCCGCGGCGAGCTGACCACCACCACGGCCACCGAGTTCCGACTGCTGGACTATTTGGCACGCCATCCGGGCCGTGTTTTCAGCCGCGACCATTTGCTCGACGCCGTTTGGGGCGACGCCCGCTTTGTTACCCCTCGTTCCGTTGATGTTTATGTGCGCCGCATCCGTGAGAAAATCGAGATTGATCCGGAGAATCCGCGCTATTTGAAAACCGTGCGCGGCGCGGGCTATCGCTTCGAACTTCCCAAGGGCGAGTAACGGATTGGGAGTTAGCGGGCTCCTAGCCCCGCAGAACAGGCCTCTGAACCGTTTCATTTCCCGGCGTCTGAGCCAGTGCCGAATGGGAGCGCCGCAATTTGACCCCAAGAGTATTCACCAAGCTGCTTTCGCTTCTTGTGCTGCTGCTGGTTCTGCACACCCTGGTGATGGAGTTTGTCTTTCACCGTCTGCTTGAGCATTCCGCGGGAGTGGGATTGCAACTGCTGGGCCGTGAAGCGCTATGGTCCGGCCTTATCGCACTCGCGGTTGCCATTCCCGTGGCGGCCTGGGTTGCGGGCCGCATGTCTGCGCGGCTGCAGAGGGTGGTTTCTTTTGCGCGCAGCATCGCCGACGGTGATTTGAGTGCTCGTCTTGTTCAGCCTGGGGACGATGAGCTCTCCTCAATGGAAGCAGCTCTCAACCAGACCGCTGAAAGGTTGGGTGAGAGTTTTGCTGAAATCGAAAGCCGCCGCCAAGAGCTGGCAGCCATGCTTGATTCCATGCAGGAGGCGGTGGTCGCTATTACCCCCGAAGGCTATGTACGCTGGTCCAACGCCGTGATGCAGCACATCGCCGGAACCCAGATTCACGCCGGCCGGGCCCTGGTCCACTCTGTCCGCGATCCCGAAGTTCTTGCCTGTATCCGCGGGGCTCTTGAAGACAGGGAAGTGACCTTTGGCCGGGCCAGTTCGCTCGCCCCGGGCCTGATTTTTGAGATCAACGCAGCCCCGTTGCCTTCGGGCGGTGCACTCGTTGTGCTCCACGATGTCACGCGTATCGAAGCCGCTGAGAAGTCCCGTCGCGAATTCATCGCCAACGTGAGCCACGAGCTTCGTACCCCGCTTACTTCGATCCAGGGCTACGTCGAAACGCTCGTCGAGGAGCCCAATCCACACGCAGAAACGACCCGCGAATTCCTCGGCGTCATCTTGAAGAACGCCACCCGCATGAATCGCCTCATCGAGGACCTGCTCGCCCTGGCCAGCGTCGAGAGTCCCGACTACAAGCTCACACTCCAGCCGACGCGCGCTTCTGCACTGGTCAAGGACGCTATTGAGTCCCTCGGAGGAATCGTCGTGGAGTCGAAGGTCCGGCTTGAGTCGGGAGGCGGGCCAGATGTTCTGGTGATGGCCGACCCCGATGCGATGAACCAGATCTTCGGCAACCTGATCGAGAATGCACTCAAATACGGCAAGGATGGTAAGCGGATCCGGGTCGGAGCGCGTCTTGTCGACGCTGAAGTGCAATTCACCGTTCAGGACTTTGGCCCCGGCATTGCATTCGAGCATCTTGGGCGCATCTTCGAGCGGTTCTATCGCGTTGACAAAGCTCGCTCCCGCGACTCCGGTGGCACGGGGCTCGGCCTCGCCATCGTCAAGCACTTTGTCCAGGCCCATGGCGGCCGCATCTGGGCCGAAAGCGAACTCGGCTCAGGCGCCCAATTCCACTTCACCCTGCCGCTCGCGCCTTCACAGCCGGTCGCCCATGCACGGCAACCCATCGATTCGCCTACAATTGCGGAGCTAAACGGATAAAACTCGAAATCCAGCCATTCTATTCAAACCCCCGTAACAATCCCCGTAGAGAATGATCAACAGAAGTAATTCTGCAAGGAGCTGTCTGTGAAAAAGACATTGGTTCTGTTTGTGTTGTTGGGGTTGGCCATGAGCGCAGCTCAGGCCCAGAATTTGACCGGGGCGGGCGCCACGTTCCCATATCCGATCTATTCCAAATGGTTTAGCGAATACGCGGCCGCACATCCCGGCGTTGAGATCAACTACCAGTCCATCGGCTCCGGGGGTGGAATCAAACAGTTCACTTCAGGTCTGGTGGATTTTGGCGCCTCTGACATGCCCATGACCGATGAGGCACTGGCCGCATCCAAGATCAAGCTCATCCATATTCCTACCGTGCTTGGCGCGGTTGTCCCTGTCTTTAACGTCCCCGGCGTGAGTGACATCAAGTTCAGCTCCGACGTACTGGCCGACATCTATCTCGGAAAGATAAGCAACTGGAACGACGGACGCATCGCCAAAGACAATCCCGGTGTCAAGCTGCCCGATCAAAGGATCATGCCCGTCCATCGTTCCGATGGCAGCGGCACCACCTTCATCTTTACGGACTACCTGAGCAAAGTGAGCAAGGAGTGGGCAGACGGTCCTGGCAAGGGCGCCTCACCCAGTTGGCCGGTGGGTGTTGGCGGCAAAGGCAACGAGGGTGTTGCCGGACTGGTCCGCCAGTTGCCCGGCGCCATCGGCTATGTTGAGCTCATCTATGCTCTGCAAAACAAGATCTCTTACGGCTCAGTGAAGAATGCAGCCGGCAACTGGGAGAAGGCTTCCATTGAAGGTGTCACCCAAGCCGGGGCAAACGTCAAGCTGATTCCTGCGGACTATCGCGTCTCCATTACCAATTCGCCCGGTGCCGACGCGTACCCCATCTCCAGCTTCACTTACCTGCTGATCGCTGTCCACTCGCCCGACCCGGCGAAGGGAAAAGTGATCAAGGATCTGCTGAGTTGGATAGTAAACACCGGTCAGAACGAAGTCTCGGCTCTTTCCTATGCACCGCTCCCCAAGGCTTTGGCGGATAGGGTGCTCAAGACGGTCTATTCCTTGCAGTAGAAGCTCGGCCGTAGAAACGCTGGGACGGCCCTGGTCATGACCAGGGCCGTCCTGCGTCGAAGCTAGTCTCTTTCGTGGACATGGCGAAAACTCGGTGCTAGAATTCGCGACGGAGGAAACGGAATGAAAGCGTCCCGGCTTCTCACTGTCTGCGCACTTATCCTTTTACCAGGAGTGCTCATCGGAGCGGAACGCTTCGACGGCAATTGGCGTACGAAGATTGTCTGCCCTCCGAAGGGAAGCACTGAGGGTTTCACCTGGTATCTTGACGGCGTTGTAACCGACAGCAATTTTCGCGCAGCGCGCGGGACCGAGGGAGAGGCCGGCTCCTTCATACTTACGGGCAAGATCGCCGAGGACGGCAGCGCAAAGCTCGTCGGCAACGGCATCATCAACTCCAGGAAATATGCCCGAGGAGTGTTCGCCCATAAGGGTGAGGAATATACCTGGGACATCAAGGCCAATTTCAAAGAGACTGATGGAACTGGCCTTAGAAATGAAGGCCTCGGCATCGTCGGTCGCCCCTGCACTCTTGAGTTCAAGAAGCAGGTGGACGTCCCGGCTGCGCCGGCCGCACCGGGCTTGTGAAATTGTCGACCTGCCGATCGACCCGAGATGCCTTCAAGGTCCCTGCCTTGGTGCGTGGTTTCGGTGGGTTTAAAGGGAGCGCCCATTCCTCTCGCTCCTCTGGGCAAGCAGATGGGTCTCATTCGGTGGAGAGGCTGGTCGATGGGTGCGAAACTAGGATACCCTGATTTCGCTTGGCAACCAGATCGCTGTCTCCCAAATATGTGTAGACAAGGCGCGCTCCAAGCGGAAAAGGTGACTGTTCTTGCATTCGACCGTTGGGGACCGCCGCGACCATTCCAACAAGGCAACAAATATTCAACACCTGTGTGATAGCAACCATAGAAGTGCTGAGCATCAACGCTTCCGGTTTCATTCCCAACAGTCCAGAGAGGCGGCCGGCTATTGAAGAAGGGGAAACAAATGCAGAAAAGGTTCTTGGGGCTTGTTCTCAGCAAACATCGTTTAGCAGGACTCGCTCTGTGCCTATTTGCGGCAGGCGCCTTCGCGGTATTCCGGGCCGCGGCTCAGGAGGGCGCTACTTGCGGCACGGTTGTAACCCCTGACGGAACTCTCCAGAATTGGGGACCGTGCCCAAATCAAAACACGCAGCGCCAGCCCGTGAAGCCCGACCTATGGGGCGCGATTGCGGTGTCGAAGAGCACCCTGATGTACGGCACCGCGGTGAAATTCAGCAGCGAGCAAGCGGCGAAGGACTTTGCGGTGAAGGAATGCTCCAAGAAGGGGGCAAAAGATTGCGCGGTCGCCACCACGATCGCCAATAATCTCTGTGTGGCCCTAGCCACCAGCCCGGCTGAAAAGGCTTTTTCGATCGGACTTTCGGGCGCCACCACCTTCGCCAGTAGCAATGCCACGTTTCGCTGCCAGCACGCCGGAGGCCGCTCCTGCAAGATCGCCATAGCCTTCTGCGCCGATGACGTCGATCGCAGTGTGGTACAGCATGGAGGCGTGTTCTTTTAGCCGGGGTGGAATAGCAGTCAAACCGACATTTCCCTTGGCAACGCATTCGTCGTCTGCCTACGATAGGCAAAAAGGGGACACGATGCGGAAAATGGCCAGTCTTCTTGCAGCTTCCGCTCTGCTGATCTTGTGTGAGAGATCAATTGCGCAGGAGCATCACCATCGATTCGACGGAAAATGGCAGACCACTGTCTCCTGCGAACCATCGAGGGGCGCTCTTGGCTTTTCCTACCGATTCTTGAGCACGGTAAAGGACGGCAACTTCTACGGACTGCGCGGGACTGAGGGCGAGCCGAGTTCATTGCTGATTGATGGAACTATCAGTGAAAACGGAGTGGGACGGCTCTATGCAGCCGGCAAAACCGGCTCAAAGGAGTTCGTTCCGGGAACGGACACGCCAAGAGGCACAGATTTCGGTTACCACATTCAAGCTCATTTTGATGACAAACACGGAGCAGGCACTCGCGTCGAAGGCCGACCCTGCAGGATCGAATTCGATAAGAAATAAGCCGACCAGCATCAGCGATAGAACGAGCCAATTGCCACGGCCACGATGAGAAGCTTTACGAGCCAGCCGGTCGCGTAGCACGCCACAAAGACTCGGTGCATTTTAATAAAAGCGGCATTGGTGAGGATCAGCGGCAACGGGCCGATCAACCAAACCGCAACCGCTAGTTTGACGTCGCTCGACAGAGTGTGAAGACCTAGCCGGACGGCTACGTAGGCAAAGACGGCGCAAGTGAGAAATGGAAGAGGACTCGTCAGGGCAACCGCTTTCGATTCGGCCCCGGTACGCCAGATCTCGGGATAGGAAAAGCGTCGATGAATCCAATCGCCGGCGAAGAACCAATCAGTAAGCGACGAGACAATCCCGGCACCGACAACGATCGCAACCAGTCGCACCAGGTTCATGGTGGCCGCCTTCCGAAGTCACTGGCATGTTACTCGCCCAAACATTCTTGCGGCAAATCTTCTGCGTGCTTAGTCGTCCCTAAGCTGCCAATTGCTCCCTGATCAGCCGATCGACGAGCACAGTCAACTGCTCGCCGGTCCGGGGCAGGACAAACGCCTCCGCCGCCTCATCCCAGTCGAGTTTGAAGCTTGTTGAAAGCGCGGAGATCCAGATCTGGCGCACCGGCGCATTCGGCGTGATGACAAACTTGCCCGCCGGCTCTTCAAAGACCACGTTCAGCAATCCGCCTTGTCCCTCGACCTCGAAGCCGGCCTCTTGCTCTGCCTCGCGGAGGATCAGATGCTGCAGCAGCGCGTCGAGAGCTGTTTCGGCCAGACTGCGGAACTCCAGATCATCCACCATGGTCTCAGTCTAACAACTCCAGAGGCAACGGGGCTCTGGTCAGGAGCTGTGGAGATGGTTCAGTCTGGGGAATTCGGGCTTGCAAGCCCAGAGCTGGCAATTCAAGGCTTTGGCCCTGATAACCAGTCCGAACCTCGCGTCGGCATTCCGCCGTGTCAGCGACCACTTCGGCCCATCGTCAGCCATTTTGTGCCATTTCGTCTTAGACTTGCATCTTCTTCGTCCGAACCTCGTCAGTATTCACTCGAGATCCTAGCGTGTTCGTGGGTGGGCAACGCGATCCGGCTGCTTCGCGCAACTGCGGCGCTTCTGGCCCTGGCCCAGGGCGCCCTTTTCGTTCATGCCCAACAGCCGATCCCGGCCACCCAACTGATCCGCGAGGTCGTGTTCAACGAGCTCAACGACCACCGTGGGCACGGTTACTGGCGCTATTGGGTCCAAAGCCGGCTGCACCAGGAGACTCGAGTCGAGGATAGGGTGGAAACCGCCCAGGGGCTCGTCGCCCGCCTCTCCCTCAGCGATGGTCGTCCATTGAGCGCGGAAACCGAACAGCAGGAGCAAGCCCGGCTCCAACTCCTGCTCAACTCACCCGGAGAGCAAGCAAAGCATCGCCAGCAGTATGACGAGGACGAAAAGCAAATCGGTCGGATTCTGGCCATGTTGCCCGATGCATTTCTCTTCCAATATGACGGCGAGGAAAATGGTTGCGTCCAACTCCGCTTTCAGCCAAATCCCGTCTACCCTGCGCACACCATTGAAGCACGGATTTTTCACGCATTGGCGGGCACAATCTGCGTTGATGGCAGGATGAAGCGCCTTGTCCGCCTTGACGCCCATATCGAAGAGAGTGTCGATTTTGGATACGGCATCTTGGGACGCCTCTACAAAGGCGGCTGGTTCCAATTGCAGCGCACCCAGGTGAGCCCGACGGAATGGAAGACCGAGCGGATGGAGGTTCACATCCTGGCCCGCGCCCTATTCTTCAAGAATTTTGCCCATGAGATCAGCGAAATCTCCGGCGGTTTCTCGCCCGTGCCCGCCGCGATGAATCTGGCTCAGGGCATGGCGCTGCTGGAGCAGAACCTGTCCAGCACTCAGTCCAAGTCTCACAGCCCAGTCCCAGCGATTGCACCGTCCCGTCCCGAACTGGTTATTCCATCTACCCTGGCACTGAGCCGTTAGAGCGGAACTAGGAAAGCGATACCCCTTTGGAGTTCGTTCAGGGTCGCCGCTCGCTGGTGGTCGCGCCGACTTGAGTGAACCGGCTTCGGGTTACACCATCCCTGGTTCCGCTGTGGGAGAGACAGAGGGGGGTAAGAGCGAAAAGCTTTCATTGACCCTTCGGATTGTCTCGAATTTGGACAGTATTTTCCAAAACGCTGAAGTTTGCCGCACAAAGGTCGATAGTGGCTTGCATGGGATGCCTTTGAACGGCCAGGAGCGACCGACCATGGGAATCACTCCAATCACGATCCTCACGCCTCGGTCCCTCGCCCGCACTGTCGAGTCGGACTGGGAACTGATGCCCATGGCAAGAGTCGAGAACTCCGCACGAACTGGCGAAGAGACCTATTCTCCCAGCGAACAACAAGCCGCACCAAGCCCCGACGACAGCGCCGAAGAAGACTCTGCTGAAGAAGAGTTTGAGGACCTACTCGACGAAGCCAACGCTGAGCCAAACCGCGAGCCGGCCGCGACGCCAGAAAATCGCCGCATCAGCTTTCTGGCGTGAGAGCCGGGTCAAGATGATTGCAGGCCCGGCGCCGTTCCTCCGCTTGGGCGGCTGGAGTGCAGGCACTTATCTAATAGATTCCAAACATCCTATATAGAACGCATCGGTGCTTCCCGAAAAGCATCTTGCAAAATGGATCGTTTTCGTCTACTTTACTAACCAGTTAGTTAACAACATGAGAGCCACAGTTCCAACCCGGACACAGACCGAACGCGCCGACCAGACGCGCGCCCGTATCCTGGATGCTGCACTGGGTGAATTCGGGTCGAACGGCCTTGCCGGAGCCCGCACTGAGCGGATCGCCGAAGCCGCCGGCGTCAACAAGGCCCTCATCTACTACTACTTCGAGGGCAAGATCGCGCTGTATACTGCGACCCTTGAATCCGTGGCGGCACGCATGGCAAGCATCAGCATGCAGGTGCTGGAGATGGAGTGCTCGCCGGGCGAGCGTCTGGTTCGCTTTGCCCTGAATCACTTCGACCGGATCTACTCTCAATCCGTGTTCCAAAACCTCATGCAGCAGGAGATGATTCGCCTCCGCAAGGGCGAGTTGAATGCCATGAGCCCTCTCGTTGAAAAGTTGTTCCGGCCAATGGGAGACAAGATGTTTGCCGTGGCAGAGCAGGGAATTCGCTCTGGGGAGCTGATTGCGGTGGAAGCTTCGCAAGTGATCTACGCTGCGCTGGGGCCGAATGTCTTCTACTTCCTTTCAGCGCCGATGATGCGACTGATTGTGGAGATGGAGCCTTTTCACCCTTCCGCGCTGGAGTTTCGCCGCAAGGCAGCCATCGAGTATCTCGGGCAGTCGCTCTTTATCGACCGCATCTACGGAGCGGCAGTTGCTGCCCGCGTTCTGGGTTCAACGCCAATGCCACCAAAATCCGAAATCAAAATCAGCGGAATCGACGCCGCGATCCATCCGAGCAAATTTGAGACACCTGGAGTGAGGCAAGCATGAACGCACGCAATCGAGTTTTTCTGATTCTGGGTTTACTTACCGTTGGGTCGCTGATCTGGTATTTCGTGACCGCTCGGCCATCGGGCGACCTGCAACTGATCGGCACCGTGGACGCCAACGAAGTTGTGGTGAGCGCCAAGATTCCAGGCCGTATCCAGACGCTTACGGTCGATGAGGGGGATGACGTGAAGGCCGGCCAGCTGATCGCCGCGATCGAGAGCGATGACCTGCAGGCAGCACGCAAGGCTGCCGAGGCCACCGCAACCAGTCAACGTTTCAAGCTGGGAGAGACCGTTGAGACCGAGCGCCAGACTGTTGGAGAGGTCGGCAGCGCCACCGTGAATGCCGAAGCCCAAGTCAAGGCCGCGCAGGCCTCGCTGGTCCAGGCCCAGGCGAACTACGATCACCAGCAGGCTGACACAACCCGCACCGTTGCGCTTGCCCAACAGGGCATTATGAGCGCCCAGGCCCGTGATGACGCGGCGACCATGCTTCAGGCCGCTAAGGCTGCGGTGGATACAGCCCGCCAGAACGAAGCTGCTGCTGAGGCTTCGCTTCACCAGGCGCGCGCCCATGAATTGCTGGCGTCAGTCGCGGCTCGGACCGTGGACTCGACACGCGGCGAAGTTGAAAATGCCCGCGCCCTTGCCGATCAGGCCAAAGTCGAGGTGGGGTATTCGCAGGTGTTTGCCCCGGTAAGCGGGAAGGTAAATGTCCGAGCCGCTCGCCAAGGCGAGGTGCTCGGCGCCGGTGCTCCAATCGTCACGATCATGGACCTCACGCAGACATGGGTTTACGCGCCCCTGCCTGAAACCCAGGCTGACACCGTTCAAGTTGGCGACACCCTCCGCGTTGAGATGCCCTCTGGAGCGTCTATCGAAGGAAAAGTGATTGCCAAGGCCGCTGAAGCTGACTTTGCCACTCAGCGGGACGTGAACAGCCGCAAGCGTGACATCAAGACGATCCAGTTGAAACTGCTGATCGACAATCCGGGGGAGCGCTTCGTGCCCGGAATGACCGCTGAAGTCTTCATTCCAAAAAGCAAGCTGGTGAAACAGTGACCGCGCCCACCCAACCCAAGTCCGCCATCAACGGGACCGGTGCGCCTGTACCCGCAATCTCGGTTGAGAACATCGTCAAGCGCTACGGCACGTTTGAAGCTGTGAAGGGAGTAAACTTCTCGGTCGCCGACGGCGAGATCTTTGGTTTGCTTGGGCCGAATGGTGCGGGCAAGAGCACGCTCATCCGCATGATGACTACGCTTGTTCCGATTACGAGCGGCCGCGCCACCGTAGCCGGCTTTGACGTTGCCAAAGACCCAGATTCGGTTCGCCGCACAATTGGAGTCATTCCCCAGGCTCTGACCAGCGACCCAGACCTGACTGTTGAGGAGAACCTCAACATCTATGCCAAGCTCTACAGCGTCCCGAGGGCTGAACGGGAAAAGAACGTGAACGAAGTTCTCGAATCCGTTGACCTGGTGAAGTGGCGCGGTGCGCAGGTAAAGACGCTCTCCGGCGGAATGCGTCGACGCGTTGAAATCGCCCGCGGTCTCGTCCACAATCCGCAAATTTTCTTTCTCGATGAGCCTACAACAGGGTTAGACCCCGTTTCCCGTATTGCGGTTTATGAGATGCTCGACAACCTGAGAAAGAAACGCCACCTGACCATGCTGATTACCACACATTACATGGAAGAGGCCGACACACTTTGCGACCGCATCGCAATCGTAGATCATGGCAAACTCGTCGCCCTCGGCACGCCCATCGAACTCAAGCACAGCGTCCCCGGAGAGAATGTGGTCGAGGTGCACTTTGACCGCGACGCCGAACACTGGGGGGAGCGACTGCAAAAGCTCGAAGGTGTTACCAGTGTCCAGGCGGAGTCCGCCGGCTACTATCGCGTTCTGACTTCCAGCGGCTCAAAAACCACGATGCAGCTCGTCGAACTGGCCGCCTCGCTTGGCGAAACACTCACCTCCCTCAGTGTTCAGAACACCACGCTCGACGATGTGTTTGTGCACTACACTGGCCGCCAACTTCGCGATGAATTGGTCAAACCTCCTGCGTTCACCATGCCGCCCCGGCCCGGAGCACAGCCATGAGCAGAATGTTCGCTATTGTCGAGCGCGAAATGCGCAAGTTCTTCCGGTCGCCCACGCTGATGATCATGTCGCTCATGATGCCGATCTTGCAGTTGCTCATTATGGGCAACGCATTCGGCGGGAAGATTGTCGGCGCTCATGTCGCCATCGTCGACTACGATCATGGGCCTGAGGCAGTAAAGATCCGCGAGGGTTTTGACGCCATCGCAGTGAACATCAAGACCTTCACCACTGTCGAATACACCGACGAGAACAAGGCCCGTGAAGACGTGCGCACGGGCAAGATTGACGCCGCCGTCGTGATCCCCACCCAATTTTCGCGCCGCGTCGCTGCGCAGGATGCTCCGCGCATCGGGTTTGTCGTGGATAACTCTGACTTGTTTACATCGGGCAGCCTGGAAGCGGAGATGCAGGCGTTGGTAACCGCACTTACCACTCCGGTTATTGAGCCTCGCGTCGCCACAGCCATTGCTCTGGAGATCGTTGAGCTCTATCCCTACGTCAACTACATGAAGTTCCTGCTTCCTGCGTGTTGTGCGCTCGCCATGTATATCTCCGTGATGATCGGCGGAGGCATGTTATACATTGACGACAAAGCGCGCGGGGTGCACGAAGGCTATCTCGTTACACCAATTACCCGCCTTGAGTTAGTGATGGGCCTCAACATGGCCGGGTCAATCAAGGCCGTGCTCTCCGGCATAAGCCTCACAATCATTGGCTCCCTGATGGCCGGCCTCGGCGTGATTTTCCATCCCGAAGCCGATCTCGAGTTGCTCTGTCTGATCATCGTGACCTCCATTGCCTTCAACGGAATGATGTTCCTGATGATGGTTCGCGTCGACGACCCGCTTGTTCCGCGCGCCATGTTTGGCGTGCTCAACTTGCTGTTGTTCTACCCATCCGGGGCGATGTATCCCATCAACGCTTTTCCGGTGTGGCTTCGCGCCCTCGCGGTTGTGGATCCCTTCACCTACTGCGTGCACGGATTCAAGGAGATCCTTTTGAAGGACGGCGGATTCGTCGCGATTCAATACGATCTTCTGTTCCTCTTCGTCTTCGGCATTGGAACCCTGTTAATTGCGACACCTCTGTTCAAGCGAACCTTATAGCCCGATGCATGTCGAACTCGAGCTAAGAGATTTCCGGCCGGCAGTTAGAAGCTCCGGAATGCAAAGAGGCGGTCCATTCCTTGTGGGAGGATGGGCCGCCTCGCTGCGTATGAGGAAGACTTCCCAAGCAAGTTCACCCGGCCCTCTGTGCCAACATGAGTGAGACAAGTAGCCCCTCAACAATTACTGTAGGGCGAGGAAAGAAATCTCACTTTGATAACCATGGGCAAGA
>OBLU010004628.1_pt1 | contig 12387 bp, 7 predicted proteins | sample 1518681 | NCBI WGS metagenome assembly OBLU01 (sample SAMEA3539304, study PRJEB22396) | soil metagenome | biome: tundra; feature: field; material: soil | place: USA | collected 2010-05 | depth 0.15 m | reverse complement strand
CGTGTGCTCTTCCGATCTATTTCGTCCATGGACTGTTTCCGTTCCGTTTGAGCGTGTTCTATAACCTCGTGGTAGTAACGCGTCCCGGGCTGTGGAATTTTGTGTTGCCGCTGATTTTGCTGTTAGCCGGCGCATCCGTGCTCCTTTATGGAAGCCGGCGATCGCAGGTGTTAGCCTTTCTATCGGCATGGTGCGCCACCCTGCTATTGCCTATGCTGAATGTGACCTTGTGGAACAATGCAGAGAACATCCATGACCGTTATCTCTATCTTCCTTCAGTAGCCATTTGTGTGATGCTGGCCAGCCTGCTCTCGCGATTGAAGGAATTGGGGTACGCGAGGACAGCGGCTGCCGTCCTCATCGTAATTACGGTTGGCTATACCGTCGTCACGGTGCGGGAACTGGGTTATTGGCAGAACGATTACATCCTGGCACTGCGCGGTGTCGAGGTCTCGCCTGGTCACCCCATTGCGCCGCAACTGGTGGGGAACGCCTTCATTCGGCAAGGGAGAATAACAGAGGCCATTCCCTATCTTGTGGACGCCCTTCAGGCGCAGCCGGACAACATCGATACTCTTTGCAGCCTCGGCTTTTGCTATGCCACGATGAATGATCTCCGCTTGGCTGAAGAGTGCATAACGAGAGCATTGGCAGTACATGCGACGGAACCGCAGACCCATCTGCTTCTGGGCATCGTACGCTTAAAACAGCGGCGGCTGGACGAGGCGGAGGCGGAGATTCGGCGAGGGACCCAATTCCAGCACCGACTCACGCCTGGAAACGCATTACTGTTTCATAGTTACCTCGGCGATGTGTTATACGCCAAGGGCGATCTTCAGGGAGCGATGAGCGAGTACCGGCTGGAACTTCGAAATGAACCATCCATTGACCCTGCAGCCGCAAGAGCGCAGGAGCGGCTGGACGAGATCAAGAAGCAGTACACTTTGCCATAAACAACTCGTTTGACTGGCATCTCCAGCAACTTCCGGAACTAGCTCGTTTTGGCTGGTGGAAGAGATATTTCCAAAACCTTGAGAACTAGGGAGAATATTTGGGACCTCGGCATCCAGCGGCCTTCTATTCCATCGTACCCACACAAAATCAAGATTGGCCTGTGGCTTGCAAGTCTTGGTCCACTGAATGGCGAATTCAGACACAAATCCCGGGGCTGTCCGAGCAAGGGCGTCGACCGTGAAAACTGTGGGCCCCTCCCTCTCCCCGGAGCATTATCTGCGCATCCTCGTGCACCGTAAGTGGTGGGTTATCAGCGTCTTCCTGGTCGTTTCAGCGGCCACGGCGGGCTACTCCTACCGGCTGCCTGATCTCTATACCTCGGAGACATTGATTTTGGTGGATCCCCAGAAAGTTCCCGAGTCGTACGTGAAATCCACCGTTACTGGAGATGTGCGCAACCGGCTAGGTACGTTATCGCAGCAGATTCTGAGTACGACGCGGCTGCAGAAGATCATCGATAGTCTAAATCTATATCGTCAGGAAAGGAAGACGCTTCCTCGAGAGGATGTAACTGCGATGATGCGCAGTCAGATTTCGGTCAAGGTGGTGGGCGATTTTGGAGGAGGCGCGGATCTGCAGGCGTTTCGGATCGGTTTCAGCGGCAGGGAGCCCCGGTTGGTGGCGCAAGTCGCCAATGAACTTGCGTCTTTGTTCATCGACGAGAATCTCAAAGCTCGCGAACAACAGGCTACCGGGACGACGGAATTCCTGCAAAACCAACTCCAGGAAACCCGCAAAGCACTAGAGGCGCAGGAAGCGAAGCTGAAGGATTTCAAGCTCAAGCACTTAGGGGAAATGCCGGAACAGCAGTCTGCCGACCTTCAGATTCTTGGCCAACTCCAATCGCAGTTACAGCTGGAATCGGACGCATTGGCACGTGTAGAACAGCAAAAGAGCATCATTCAGACCATGATGATCCCAGCTCCGGTAGTGGAGGTGGAAGACAATGTACAACCAAGATCATCCGGAGTAGAGGGAACGAAAGCAGTCGGGAAGCCGGAGGTGAGCGCGGCAAGGGCGCAACTTGCGGCTTTGCTGGCGAAAGGTTATACCGAAACACATCCAGCTGTCAGAAAGGTCAGGGCGCTAATCGAGGACGAAGAAGCGGCTATGCCAGGGGCTGTTGCAAAGGAGCCAGTATCGCCCGCTCCGGCTGCGGCCAGCCCGGTACCGGTGCCCGCTCCCCCGCAGTCCGCGAAGAGGGTTCCGGCGCCGTACATCAATACGACCAACCCGGTGCTCCAATCCCAGCTAAAGCAGTTCGATGCGGAAATTGCCAAGCACAGACTCGAGCAGCAACGAGTATCCAAGCAAATCGCAGCCTATCAGTCGAAGCTGGAGGCCATCCCCGTTCGCGAGCAGCAGATTACGGAACTGGTGAGGGATTACGAGATTTCCAAAGTTCACTACAGCCAGCTGTTGAATAACTTGCAGAGCGCGGAGACGGCAACACAGTTGGAAATTCGCCAGAAAGGTGAAAAGTTTTCGGTTCTGGATCCGGCCCAGCCGGCAGAGAAACCATCCTCGCCCAAGCGGGCCTTTATTAACGCAGGCGGCAGCCTGGCGGGCCTGTGTCTGGGCATTTTACTTGCCCTGATCACGGAACTTATGGGGATGTCGATTACGACCCCAGACCAAATAACGGAGTCTAGCGGCGTCCCGGTTCTGGAAGTGATTCCCATCATCCAGACATATGTGGACCGAAAGGTCCGCAGGCGGCGCACCACCTGGGCTACCGTGTGCGGATTAGTCGTCGCTATACTTGTCTCTTGTGCAGCGTTCATCCATTACTACCGCAGTTGAGGCTTTTCGGAGGAGAGAAGCACCTTGTACCAGGGATTCTATAACCTAAAGCAGTATCCGTTTCGCCTGTCGCCGGACCCGGCCTTCATGTGTATGACGGCGCAGCATCGGGAGGCTCTATCGGGACTGATCTACAGTGCCTGGACGCAGCCCGGGTTGACCATGCTGGTAGGGGAAGCCGGGACGGGCAAAACCACGCTACTTTACTCCCTATTGGGGCTACTGGAAAAGCGGCGATTTGTCGTCGCACTGTGTACCAACCCTACATTGACGAGGGCAGAGTTCTACGACCTCCTGATGATGAAGTTTGGGGTTGAGTGTCAGTCGACGTTAAAGAGCCGGCAACTGGTGGCGTTACAAGAAGCGCTCGTCCGCAATCGGGCGGATGGGCGGCCTTCGCTTCTGATTGTAGATGAGGCACAACGTCTTCCAACGGAACTGCTGGAAGAAATCCGGCTGCTGCTGAACATGGAAACGCCACGGGAGAAGTTGCTCGACATCATTATTTCCGGCCAGCCGGAACTGGCGGAGATCCTGGGGCGTCCGGAACTGCGGCAACTCAAACAACGCGTCAGTTGCATCTGCAAACTGGAAGCGTTAAACCTGGAGGAACTCCACGAATATCTGGATCACCGACTGACGCTGGCCGGCCTGCCTAACCAGCCGTTGTTTTCCGAGGAAGCCATCCAATTGATTTACACTTACACCCAGGGCATTCCGCGACTGGTCAACAGCCTCTGTAACAACGCTTTACAGACGGGGTTCGCGATGCAATCCCGGGATATTACAATTCCTATTGTCGAGGAAGCGGCGCGTGATCTGGAGCTACGCCCAGTTCCGGAGATGCCGCCGGTTCCCAATAATCGTGTCGCGCCAATCACGGCGGGTGCGGAGGCCGCGATGGCGGCACCGCGACTGACCGCGGTAAACAAGAAAGTTGTTAACGGCGCCTCTGAACATCGCATGCCGTTGGAAAATTATGCAACGCGGCAGAAAAGCCTTGGATTTCTCGCCGGCTTGATGGACCGTTGGAAATGATCCCGGATTCCAAAACGCGGGAATCTGGCCCACGGAATTGCATTGTTTGAACAAGTCTCGAGGGGTACGTTTCTCAGCCTGCTTTTGCCCGGGTTTTGGTGTTGTAGAAGTGGCCCGTCACATGCAGTGCCATCGTATAACAGCGCCCTATTTCCTATGAGCCGATTTTATAACGCTTTAAGAGAGGCGAGCCGCCTGCCGCCGGCCGGGGGTAAGGGCTGGGAGGCGTTAAGACCTCCTACCACAAAGCCGACTCCGACTCCCGAAGCCGCCGTGGCAGAAGCACCCACTGCTAGTAAGTCCGAAGCGTCTGGCGTGCTTTCCCTAGAGGATGAAATCAACAACCTGCATCCCGTGGCGCATGCTGCAAAAGACGGCTTTTTCGGCAGTCACGCCGACGTCATTCTGGATCAAACGGCTCGGCTTATTCCACATGCTGTAGATACGGCAGTCGTGGAGCATTATCGAAGGCTTCGGACCAAAATCATGCAGCAGCACGCGGTGAAGCCGTTTCGGAGCCTGCTGGTGACCAGCCCGAATCCTGGAGAAGGCAAGTCGGTGACGGCGTTGAATCTCGGATTGAGCTTCGCCATGTTGCCGAATTTCCGAGTTGTAGTTGTCGATGGCGATCTGCGCAAGGGAAGTTTGGGCAAATGGTTGGGTGTGGAAGATCGGCCCGGGTTGAGCAATCTGGTTGACGGGACCGCGAAATTAGAGGACGTGGTATTGAAGAGCGACGAGAGCCCCATGTGTTTCGTGGTACGAGGGACTTCTCAAGCAGCGCCAGCGGAACTCCTGAACTCGGCTGAACTGGGCAGCCATTTACGGCGACTGGGCGAACATTTTGACTTGATCGTGGTGGATTCTCCGCCGGTCAACCTGATTACGGATACGCAACTGCTGGCGGTGGGTTGCGATGCGGTTCTACTGGTGGCGCGGGCGTTTTCCACCACGTGTAAGGCATTTGAGAGGACGGTTCAGGAGCTGGCTCCTTTTCGCGTAATCGGAACCATCCTGAACTGCGGAATCAAGAAACGCCGCGGCTATGGCGGCTACTATGGCTACAACTTCAGAAGAAGCTGATGCTGACTGGGGCCCGATGACCAACGCGCAACGAGTAGGCAGGACAGGTGTTCCTAGCAGTCTAATCATGGATCCAGCCGGTTGCCGGGATCTGCATGAACTGGAAGTACGCGAATTGCAGGCTGAGGGAGCAGATCATTGGGAGCGCTTTGTGATGTCTTCTCCGTCGGCGACGTTTTTCCATCTGACGGGTTGGAAAAGGGTAATCGAAAAGGTACTGAAGCGGCAGTGCTTTTACCTGGCGGCGTATCGGGGCAGTCAGATTAGTGGTGTGTTCCCGATCTGCCGCGTTCGCAGCCGGTTGTTTGGCGATTGTCTGGTGTCGCTGCCGCTGGCGGTGTATGGCGGAGTTTGCGCGGACGACCGGGCTTCCTATTTCAGTCTGCTCCAGGCGGGAAGCGATCTGGCGAATCGTCTTGGGGTGAAGTACCTGGAGATGCGCAACCGGACGGAATCATTTCCCACTTCCTTGCCAGGACGGGACCTCTACGTGACTTTCACGCAGGACCTCTCCCCCGGTCCGGAGAAGCTTTTCCAGAATTTGCCCAAGAAAACCCGCTACGAGGTGCGGGTGGGGCAAAAGGCCGGGCTGGAGTGGAGTGAAGAGACCGGGCTGGACGAGTTCTACGAGATTTACGCGCAGAACGTCCACCGGCTGGGTACGCCCGTCTTCCCACGGCAACTATTCGTTCAATTGCGTCAGGAGTTTCCGAAGGCGTGGCGCCTGTTTCTGGTGCGCAAGGGCCGGCGCGCGATCGCCGGCGCTTTCTGCTGGTACTTCAAAGGCACTGTGATGCCGTTTTATGTGGGATCCCTGAAGGACTTTTACCGGGATTCTCCCAACAACTTCATGTATTGGAAGTTGATGGAACAGAGCTGCCACGAGGGCCTGGAGTGTTTTGATTTCGGCCGCAGCAAGCGGGGCACCGGGTCGTTCAGTTTCAAGACGACCTGGGGGATGCAGATGACCGAACTCCCTTACCGGTATGAGTTAGTCCGCGCTAAGGAAATCCCGCACCTGAGTCCGGTCGATCCGAAGTTTCAGCTGCCCGTTGCGGCATGGAAACGCTTGCCGTTTGGGGTGACGAAAATTCTCGGACCGCAGCTGATTCGTTCGATACCGTCTATCTGACCCGCGCGCAGTTCCCGCCAACGAGAAGAAGCTTGTGAGGGTTCTTTACATTTGCCATCGCATTCCGTACCCCCCGAATAAGGGTGAGAAGATTCGCGCCTTCCATCAACTGCGGGGAATCGCGTCGCGACATGAGGTGGATCTGTTCACTCTTGCGGATCAACCCGAGGACCTTGCTCATCGGCCGGCTCTGCTGCAGTACTGTCGTGAAGTGACGGTCGCACCATTGAACGCCAGCCTGGCCCGGCTTCGATCGCTCCCCTATCTCTTCACGCGGACGCCCCTCACGATCCCCTGCTTCGATTCGGCGGAACTGCATCGGGCGGTGCGGAATGCGCTAGCGCGGCGCTCTTACGACCGGATTTTCGTTTACTGCTCCGCGATGGCGCAGTACGCGGAGGGGGTGGGTTCCATCCCGATTCTCACGGATTTAGTTGACGTCGATTCCGACAAGTGGCTGCAATACGCAACGTCGTCACACTTCCCCTTTTCCGCTGTCTATCGGAGAGAGGGACTCAGGCTACGGGATTATGAGCGGAAGATCTGCCAACGATCTGCCAGAGTCCTGGTGACGACCGAACGGGAAGCCAGCCTGGCCAGGGAGGTTTTGGGCATCAACAACGTGGCTGTCGTTTCAAATGGGGTCGACGCTGAATACTTCAGCCCTACAGCGTTTCCTCCCAACGCCTCCGCCGCATCGATCATATTTACCGGAGACATGAGCTACCGTCCGAATGAAGACGCCGCCGCCTATTTCGCCCTTCAAGTCTTCCCTCTAGTGCGGAGGGTGTACCGGGATGCCTGTTTCCTTATCGTAGGCCGGAATCCCACGCGTAAAGTTCGAAGACTGGCGCAAATCGATGGCGTCGAGGTGACTGGATTCGTCCCGGATGTCCGCCAATCCCTGGCGCGTGCGCGAGTATCGGTCGTGCCGTTCGCGATTGCCGCCGGAATACCAAACAAGATCCTCGAGGCGATGGCATACGGCCTGCCGGTCGTGGCCACCCGCCGTGCAACACAGGGTCTCTCACCCGGCGTGGCGGAGGCGGTTGAGATTGGGGAAACGACCGAAGAATTCGCCGCGAAGGTTATGCACCTTCTTGGGAATCGCGAAGCTGCCGATCAGAAAGGAATAGAGGGCCGGTCCCGAGTTATCGAGCAATACAATTGGAACGTCGTACTGCGGCGCCTGGAAGAACTGCTGGTCGATCCGTTCACGGGTACCGGCACTCAGCGCACATCGATCTGCACGCAAAAAAGGTAAGTTTGGCAACTGGATTGCTAATTTCTGTTCACCGCGATGAATTCCCAGTACAATCAAGAGCCGGTTGCGCAGGATGCGACTCTTCGGCTGACAGTCCTGATGCTGCTGACTAACGCCTACGATCCGGACCCGCGAGTCCGACAGGAAGCGACGGCTCTGCTTCGGATGGGTTGCCGGGTTCGTCTTCTGGCCTGGGATCGCGACTTGAAGAGCCCGGAATTCGAAAACATGGAAGGTGTTGAGGTCCAGCGTATTTTCTTGCCTTCGCAACATGGCAGGGGGACCACTCAACTATTCTTCTACGCGTGGCTCTACCTGAAGATGTTGTGGACGGGATTCCGAATTCCTTTCGACGTGGTTCATTGCCACGATCTTGATACTCTACCGCTCGGATTCCTGCTCGGGAAGTTAAAGCGCCGGCCGATTGTATACGATGCGCACGAGAGCTTTCCGGATATGCTAGACGGAACAGTCCACGCTGGCGTGCGGCGGAGCCTGGTCGCTCTCGAGAACTTCCTGATCCGGCGAATCGATCTCCTGATCACGGTGGGCGAGAAATTGAAGCGCCACTTCGAGCAGCGCGGTGGGCGTCACTGCGTTGTAATCGGCAACTGGAAGAGCGTGCGGGAGTATTCGCGGAGCGAGCAGGAAAACCTCACCGTGCGCCGCGGGTTGGACATCCCGGAAGACGCACTGGTAGTGGTCTGCATCATCCAACTTTTCAAGGACCGGAAAATCGAGGAACTGCTTGACGCCATCGACGAGACCCAGGGCGTGTTCCTCATCATTGGAGGCAAAGGCGCGCTGCAAGAGACGGTCATCAGGCGCGCGGCATCCAATCCGAACATCCGCTACGTGGGATTTGTTTCAAGTCGCGACATTCCGGCCTACACCTGCGCCGGGGATATCATTTACTACGGCTTCGACCCAGCCAATCCAAACGCGAGGTTCAGTGCACCGAACAAGCTGTTTGAAGCACTAGCCGCAGGCCGGCCGTTGATCACCGGGGACTTCGGAGAGATTGCCGAGGTGGTGCGCAAGGCGGTCTGTGGGGTGGTGCTGCCGGAATACAGCGCGCTCGAAATTCGAAAAGCACTTGTAGTTTTGAGCGATGCGAATCAACGCAGGACCATGGCCCTCAACGCCAGGACTTACGCCGGTGAAGTGATGAACTGGGAGAAGGGCGAAGCAATTCTATATCAAGAGTATTCGGCACTGTCACGGACCGCCTTGACCAAGCCTCCGATGGAGAGCGAGACGTCCGGGGCCACGTGCAAAGCAGGCGCCAGATGACCTTCATGAGAGCACTAGCCACGGATTTTTCGAAAGTATCGCCCCGCGAGTGGATTGCGCCAGCGCGGCCGGCAGTAGGGACCTAGAGTATGTGCGGAATCTGCGGCATCTTTGAACCTGGAAGTCAGGTTGTCGTCGAACGGGCAGTTCTGAAGTGGATGGCCGATACGATTCGGCATCGCGGCCCTGACGACGAGGGATTCTACAACTGTGCCGGCGTGGGTTTGGCCCATCGCCGCTTGTCCATCATCGATGTTGCCGGCGGCCACCAACCGCTGGCTAACGAGGACGAGACCGTCTGGATTGCCTTTAACGGCGAGATCTATAATTTCGAGGAACTCAACCGCCGCTATCTCTCGACGGGACACAATTTCAAGACACGCTCCGATACTGAAACAATCGTCCACCTGTATGAGGAACTGGGGGAAGCCTGTTTCGCCGAAATGAGGGGCATGTTCGCCCTGGCGCTTTGGGATGCACGCAAAAAGAGGTTGGTCCTGGCACGGGACAGAATTGGCAAAAAGCCTCTATTTTACAGCTGGGATGGCCGCCGCCTCGTATTCGGATCGGAGATCAAGGCGGTGCTGGCGGCGGGTGGCATTTCGCGTGACATCGACTTACAGGCCTTTGCCGACTACTTCTCGTTTATGTATGTACCCGGTCCCAAGACGATTTACCGCAGTGTCCGCAAGCTCCAACCAGCGCACTATCTGGTGGTAGACGCCTCGGGCATTCGGGAAGTGCCGTACTGGGACCTGCGCTTCGAGGAACTGCGGGACGTTTCGGAGGCCGAATGGTGCAACCGGCTGCTCGAGGAGCTCCGCGCGTCGGTGAAGTCGCGACTGGTGAGCGAGGTCCCATTAGGAGCTTTCCTCAGCGGCGGGGTTGACTCCTCGTCGGTCGTGGCGTTGATGAATGACTATCAGCCGCCGGTTACTACCTGCTCGATCGGGTTCAGCGAAGAGAGCTACGACGAGTCACGCGACGCTCAAGCCTTCGCCAAGAGCGTGGGGGCGAACCACTTCGAGCAGATCGTCCGGGCGAAGGCCTTGGACCTGCTACCCAAGCTTGCCTGGCACTACGACGAACCGTTCGCGGATTCCTCGGCAGTGCCGACGTATTACGTATCCCAAGTCGCGCGCCAGCATGTGACCGTCGCACTTAGCGGAGACGGAGGCGATGAGAACTTCGCTGGATACCGCCGGTACTATCACGACCAATGGGAAAACCGCATGCGATCGGCCATCCCAGCGACGGTTCGGCGAGGAGTTTTCGGTCCTCTGGGGAATTGGTATCCCAAGTTGGGGTGGGCGCCTCGGATGTTCCGCGCGAAATCCACGTTCCAGAGTCTGGCGCGCAACCCGCTCGAAGGCTACTTCTACGGAGGCACGCTATCCGCTCCGGGCCTGAAGCAGCGCCTGCTGGGACCCGACGTCTGGAAACAGTTGAACGGCTACGACTCAATTGAAGTGTCGCGCTACCACTACGACCGGGCCGGCACGGACGACCCGCTCTCCCGGATCCAGTACGTCGATATCAAGACTTACCTGGTAGACGACATCCTTGTAAAGGTCGACCGCGCGAGCATGGCGAATTCCCTTGAGGTGCGATGTCCCCTGCTCGACCACAAATTGATGGAGCTGATCGCGCAGATTCCCTCGCGGCTCAAGCTGCGCAACGGAACCGGGAAGTACATATTCAAGAAAGCGCTGGAGCCTGTGCTGCCGGCAAGCATACTCGACCGCCGCAAGAAAGGCTTCGCGGTTCCGGTCGCCGAGTGGTTCCGGGGCGAATTGAAAGACTTCGCTTACCAGTCGATCTTCGATTGTTCGGACGAACTATTAAACCGGACATTTCTGACCAGCTGTTGGAAACAGCATCAACGCGGTCAGCGCGACTGGTCGGCGCTGTTGTGGTGTGTATTGATGTTCAGAACCTGGCAGGGGGTCTACAAGTCCTCATGAGCGGCATCTGTGCAGTATGGCGCAGGGACCATCCGGGACGAACCGCGGCGACGCTAGCGGCAGTTTCCGAGGGGCTCGTGCTTGCCGCGGGCGAACACGTTGCGGAAGAGCGAGACCCGTTGGCTGGTGTGGGAGTGTGCGCCAGGTTCGCGTCACAGCAAGTCCTGCGGACCGAGCGGGTCCTGTGTGCCTGCGACGCCGACCTGGACAACCTGGACGACCTTGTGAAGTTGGCAGGAGATGAAAAGCTCGCCATTGAGGGTCCCATCGCGGGTCTGCTGGTAGCGCTTTATGAGCGGTTCGGAGATGCCTTCGTCGAAAGACTGCGCGGGGGTTTTTCGTTTGTTCTGTGGGATCGCCGCAAGCGGAGGCTGATTGCCGCAGTCGATCACTTCGGCGTCAAGCGCCTAGCATACTATCAGGATGCCGCTTTGACTCTGGTCGCTTCCCGGCTTGACGCCCTCATTCGGGCGAGCGAAGTGAGCCGGAAGATCAATCCGCACGCCATAGCCAACGTTGTGAATTACAGCATTAGTCCGGGGCCGGAGACGTCGTTCGCGGCTATCCATCGAATTCCGCCCGGATCCATGCTGATCGTTGCCGACCGGCACCTGAGCGTCCGCAAGTACTGGGACATGAGCTATGACACCGGCAGCGACACGAATGAAGACCGTCTCAGCCAAGAACTGGAGCGGGTGGTCGAAGCGTCCGTTGCTCGCAAAAGCAAAGCGCCCTCCTTCGACAAGATCGGGTGCTTCCTGAGCGGCGGCACCGACAGCAGCACGATCGTCGGATTGATGGCACGTCAGCAGCGCGGACCGGTTCAGGCGTTTTCGATAGGGTTTCAGGAGCAGCCCTTCAACGAAATGGAGTACGCCGAAATGGCCGCGAGCAAATTCCAGGCAGACCACCATACCTATTTCGTGTCCCCGCAGGACTGTTTTGAGGCGCTGCCGCACATGGTTCGATACTTCGATGAACCCTTCGGAAATTCCTCGGCAATCCCAACCTACTTCTGCGCCCGCCTCGCGGCGCAGAAGGGGATGAAGATACTGCTGGGCGGCGACGGGGGCGACGAGTTATTCGGAGGCAACGAAGCATACCGCACAGACAAGATTTTCGAGTACTACCAAGAGTTTCCGGCTGCCTTGCGCAAGGGACTAATCGAGCCCGTGCTAAACCGGTTGCCGATCGAAAGCGGGCCGATCGGAAAGATCCGCAGGTACGTCCGGCGGTCGAACCTTCCGAATGTCGAACGCATGCTTTCATACCACTTCCTGTGCACGCACGCTTTTGCCGGCATCTTTGACGCGGGTTTTTTGGGCGAGTTGGCCGACTATTCCACACATGAGGCAATTGCTCAGCATTATTCCCAGGCGCCCGCCCGGAATCCGCTCGACCGGCGCCTTTATGCAGATGTGAAAACCACGATCGGCGACAGCGACCTTCCAAAGGTCACCTGCATGGCTGAACTTGCTGGAATTCAGGTACGATTTCCGTTCCTGGACGTAGACGTCGCCGAATTTTCGGGACGGATTCCGGCTCGGCTGAAGGTCAAAGGCTTGGAGAAGCGCTACCTCTTCAAGCGCGCGTTTCGGAACCTGCTGCCGCAGGAGATCATCAAGAAGAGGAAGCACGGTTTCGGCATTCCGGTCGCCACGTGGATAAACAGTGATCCGGCGATGAGAGAATTCTCGCGCGATGTTTTGCTCTCCTCGCGGGCCCGCGAGCGCGGCTACTTCCGGCAGGAATTCATCGCCGATTTGATCCGTAAGAGTGAAGCTGACGAGACGACC
>OBLU010004627.1_pt1 | contig 12389 bp, 19 predicted proteins | sample 1518681 | NCBI WGS metagenome assembly OBLU01 (sample SAMEA3539304, study PRJEB22396) | soil metagenome | biome: tundra; feature: field; material: soil | place: USA | collected 2010-05 | depth 0.15 m | reverse complement strand
CCAAGCGATAGCCGTAACCAGTTGATGTTCTGGAATTAATGGCCGGAGGCTTATGATATCCTATGCACCATGCGGAAAATTGACGGCGATAAATTCAGCGCCAAAAAGCCAAGGGAATGGAATGACGTTGGGTTGCTGGTCAAGCAACGCGAGACATGGGCCGACGCCGTCAACGCCGCGTTGGAAAAAGCCGGACGTGATGAGCGGGTCGATCACCGGTCTCTTAAAGACCAGGGGATTGACCGCTTGCCGCAGCCGAAAATCGGCGTCGCGGCAACGGCGATGAAACGCAATGGCGTCCTCGAAGACCCGGAGCGGTTCAGGGTCGTCCGCAAAGTTAAACTCGTCAGCGATGCCATGCCGTTTATTCGGGCGATTCAGCAGCATGGCGAAATCCAACACTACGGCATGGCCGCAAAGTGGTGGGACAAGACAATGTTCCTTGCGTCCCGTGTCCGCGAACAAACTCGCCAAGTGTTCAAAAAGACCTGGCAAAAGCTGTTCAATTCGCGGCAGGACAAAGGCCCGGGAATAGAAAGATAATACAAATGAATGATGAATCAAAAAGGCAAGCCATGAGCGCGGTCGCTAACTACCAGACATTAGCGTCGGTCGGCATGGTGAAGCTGACCGGTGGCGTCGCCCTCTATACCGCCCATATTCGCCAAATGGATCGTCAGTCGGGTTTCGCTCCTGGAAAGGGAAGAAAAAAAGCTTTCAGGAGCGTCCTTGAGAGGGATGTATCAGTGATCCGCTCGCGCAATACCGGAAAAAACCGGCTGGCGTTGTAGTTGAACCGACGCCGCCTAAAGGACCGGATGAATATGTTGCCTTTGACGCCAAAGACAAGGTTGAACGCCTGTCAATAAGGCAGGCAAAGGAAAGCTGGCGAACGCCGGGTTACGGATACCTGTTGGACATTGCGCATGACGGGCCGTATGGCACAAACTTCGCACTCTACTATTCATTTATGATGATCGTGTTGGTGGAGGGTAGGAATTTGCAGCCGTTGATTATGGCGCTGCAAATGGGCACGGCTGACTTCATTCAGGAATATGATCCTGACAGGTGGCCGATGCCAAAGGACGGCACTGCGCCCTTCATCGAGTCCATCAAGGTGGTGGTGGAGCAAGGCGGGCCGTCCGTAACGGTAAAAGCAAAAGGGGGAAAAGAAAAACAACCGGGACTCGGTTTGCATTAGGGCCGGGTTTGAATTGGTGAATTTGATTTTGAAATTGGATAGAAAGGGAAGTTTATGATTCACACTATTCCTGAAACCGGCTTCGTCCGGCTGCCGCAAGTTTTGAGCGTCATACCTCTTGGCAAATCCTCATGGTGGGCTGGGGTAAAATCCGGCCGGTTCCCGAAGCCAATTAAATTGTCGGTTCGCTGCACAGTATGGAAAGCGGAGGACATTCGCAATCTTATAAACGATATTGGGGAGCAAGGCCGCAATAAAGATATGGACGCTGCGAATAATCGTGATTCCCCATTGCCTTAAGAGTGGTGTATTGGTATGATTTTTCGTGTCCGTAATTTGGTATTTTTCGTATGGGGGTAACTTTGGGGGTAACCTAGTATTAGCTGCTGCTGACTTTCCAGAATTGTCAAGACGTTAACCCATTGTTGTGAGTCCTCTCACCCGCACCACTTTAACTATTGGGTTTGGCCAGTAATGTCCAATTTTACTATGTAGAAAGCCAGTTACAAGCGAAAGCGGTCTGTCAATTGTCCAATCAAGACCATTGACATCCGGGGGTAAGTGGGGCTAACTATGGGGGTAACTTTACAATTCTAAAAGGAGTTACCCCCATGTCCCTGACCGATACGGCCATTCGCAATGCCAAACCGAGGCAGAAACCCTATAAGTTGTCGGATGGTGGTGGATTGTTTTTGCTTATGCAGCCGAGTGGTGGCAAATGGTGGCGCTACAAATACCGCTTTGTTGGCAAAGAAAAGCTTTTGGCTCTTGGGGCCTATCCTGACGTTAGCCTTGCTGAGGCAAGGGAAAGGCATTTGCAGGCCCGAAAGGCACTGGCAGCAGGTAATGACCCTGGTGAGAAGAAAAAGGAAGCCAAAAGGCTTATCATCCTCAAAAGTGAGAATACTTTTGAGTTCATGGCACGGGAATTCTGCGAAAGCCGTAAACACAAATGGGTAACTGGTTATACCAAAGCGATGATTGCCAGATTAGAAAATCATGTATTTCCAAAACTCGGAAATCGCCCCGTAACGGATATAACAGCTCAGGAATTTCTTTCTGTTTTGCGAATCGTAGAAAAAAGCGGCGCTCTCGACATGGCTACGCGTCTTGCGCAGGTATCGGGGCAGATTTTCAGGTATGCAGTTGCTACAGGACGGGCCGACCGTAATCCCATCGTTGACCTTCGAGGTGCTTTGAAGCCTCCCGTAAAAAATCATCAGGCGTATCTCAAGGAAAATGAACTCCCGGAATTCTTGCACAAGCTGAGCGCTTACGACGGCGCTTTACAGACAAAACTTGCGTTGAAATTCCTCGTGTTGACGTTTGTTCGGACTACTGAATTGCGTGGTGCGCAATGGAAAGAAGTGGATTTAGACAAGGCAGAGTGGCGCATACCAGCCGAGCGGATGAAAATGCGTGATCCGCATATTGTGCCTTTATCAGTTCAAGCCGTTGTCGTGCTGCGAGAATTGCAGTCTCTTACCGGGCAATCGCTCTATGTTTTCCCCAATCAGCAGAAAACATCCGGGTTTATGAGCGAAAACACCATGCTCTATGGCCTGTATCGAATGGGGTATCACACAAGGGCGACGGGCCACGGCTTCCGTGCTACCGCTAGCACCATCCTCAACGAATACGGCTTTGAACCCAGCGTCATTGAGCGTCAGCGTGCCCATGCAGAGCGTAACGGAGTCCGAGCTGCCTACAATCATGCCGAATACCTGCCGGAACGCCGGAAGATGATGCAATGGTGGGCCGATTACCTGGATAAGGCTGCGGCGAAAAAGTAGCCAGCGCAATCAACGCCGGGTTTCCTGAAATCAACGTCAGCTTTTCTTCCCTCGCCGCCTCTGGCGTGCCTATAAAACATCTGTAGCCAATACGCCAAAGCGTCCAAGGCTGCTTGCTTCCTCCGCTTACGCTCGTGCAGCTTCGCCCCGGCTCGTCGGCGCGATGCGGCCCTTCCCGCTCTGCTTTCCCTTGGCTTTTCCCCTGTTCACGTCACGCCAATCAAGGCGGACAAAAATGGAGGAAAACCATGACAACGATTGATTTTATACTGCTAATTAACGCACTGGCGCAACTTCTTGCCGCCTGCGCCAAATGCTTCACGGCTTTCCGGAATCGCAAATGATGCCAGACCTTTTTACCTTCCCATGTCGGGTTTGTCCGGCTTGCGGTGGCGGGTTTTGGGCGGTGCTGGGGTGGGCTTCTTTGTGCGCTTGGCCTGCTGCTCCTGTTCCCAATCCTGGCGCAGGGTGGTTCGCACTGTCTCAAGGCTTCGGTCGGCAATGGGGTGCTGCTTCGACCAGCCTGCGCGGATGCGCTGCCCCAACTTCTGGAGCGCGGCTTCGGCGTCTGTTTTTTGGTTTGGCATGGTCAGGAAACGAGCGATTTGGCTTCGTCCAAACAGCGCCCGATTTTCATTCTCACATTATCGTAATTCAAGTTTCGTTCCTCAGCAATCTCGGCGTAATTCAGCCCAAAGACAAAATGTTTCCACAGGTAATCGTAGCATTCCGGCTTTGAACTGGTCAGCAACTTCATTGCGTATTCCAAGTCATGCTTGTCTGCCGGTGACAGCGGCGATGCCTGCGCCGATGATTCAACCAACTGCCAGAGTTCTTCCGGGAGGCATGGGCTGCAAGCGGTCACGGGTTTTTTCGCGGAAATGGTCATTCAGCCGGTTGCGGGCAATCCGGTAGCACCATGCCCAAAATTCCTTGTCCGTTTGGCCCTCGAACTTTTTCAGGCTGGTGGTGATGCTTTTCAGAACCTCCTGCGACACGTCCTGGGCGGCAGGCGGTTGGATGGCGCTGAATACGAAAAAGCGCAAATCCGGCTCAATCAGGCGGAAAAGTTCTTCCGCCAGCCGGAGCCGTTCCGCCAGCCCGGACGAAACCCGGTAGGTTTTCACCAATTTGATGACCTGTTCCATTGTTAACTTACAAGTTAGACTGGAACTCTGACGGTAGTTTCTGTTTCTGCCACCTGGATTTCGGATTCTATGAGGGCGTAAATAGGCACTTCTCCACTTAACACCTCGAAAGAAACTGCGAGACAATAACGAGCGGTGCCTGCTCCGTCTAAATGATTCCAGCCCTTATGGGAGCGCACTGCGATAGCGAATTCGGCAGGTAAATTGAATGAATCAAAGACAGCCCAATCTTTCTGCACTGACCCGCGATTTCTGTTCGTTTCCTGAGCCTCTCCCCAATTATCCCGTTTGTGGAGAGTCCAGGGAAATTCATCGTGCTGAGATTGTCCGCCATTTTGCATTCGCGTCAGAAATACATCCAGCGGTTCACCGAGCCTGCTTGCCTCCCAATCAAGCCATGTCTCCAAGTAGCCAGTGCGGCGTGCGCGGGTTCGTCGCGGCAGAGCTGTGTAAGCCAGAGTTACGTCTATCCGAATCTTTGCTTCCAGCGCGGCGTTCCGTAATTCTTCTGGAATTCTGACGGTATAAAGATGCAATTGTTTGCTGGGAAGTCTCTCCGCGTCCGGGGTAATCAAGGTAACACGCGATTCAGCATTGCTCGACGCTCTTTCTAAGGATGGCAAACCATATCCAATCAACCGCAGCACCTTATCTTTGGGCCTGCTCCGCTCGCGCGTCATGCTGCGCAAGGTATGATGAGCGAACCCACGAACAATGGAATCATCTCGAACCGTCAATCGCGCGTTATCAAAGCATCTGCCGACCATCGCCCCGGTCCGGTGATGAGCAGGAATAAAAGCCCGAACCACATGGCTAAGTCCGTGCGCGCCTCATGCACCATGCTCAAAAAACCGTAGTGAGGCAGTTTCATCAGCGAAAAGCCAAGAAAACCGTGACCAAGCAGGATGGGAATCTTGGTGGTGAAAATCGCCACGGAAATGTTGATGAACAAAGCGAACGCTGCCGGTCGCGTCAGCAGGCCAAGAATCACCATCAGTCCGCAAACGGTTTCGACCGTGCCGACAAACGGGCCAAGAAAATCGGGATGAGGCAGTCCGATATTCGCAAAACGTCCTGTGCCGAGCGCGTCCGGTTCAAGAAATTTGAGAATGCCTTCATTGAGAAACACGCCACCAACCATAAAGCGGATGAGGACGTTGGCGTTTGCACCCGTTGGCACAGTGATTTTTTTCCAGAGACTCATAAATTTTCCTTTCCTTAGCGGTTTGGAAGATTCTTCCGTTCACCAAGTCCAGTAAAGCCCGAAATACCAGAGCGTGTGTTGGTCGCCGACAACGCTGTGGCCCGCGCTGAACAGCAAACTGAAATGTTCGTTGATGTTGCAGGAACCGCCGAAATTGAGCACGGCAAATCCCTTGTCATTGTCCGTGTCCTGGCCTTGCGCAAACAATTCGCCGCCAAGCGTGAGGTGTGGCCCAAAATCGCGCTGCACGAGCCAGCCGCCGAACGGATAGTCGCGCTGGCCGGGCGCGGAATTCAATGCCGCGCCCCCGCCGCCGTAAGTCGTCCACGGCCCAAAACTTTTTTGCACCCACAATGGCAATCGAAACCACGTCCGCCCGTTGCCCAAACCGCGATCTGTGTCCCCGGTTGGCAATTCGACCATCGGAAAGATTCCGATTTGCGGCCAGCCGTTCGTTTCATGCAGGAAACGGTATTTGATGCCAAATTCCGTGTCGCCCAGACCGGAAATTGTCGGCGCGCCGCCGCCGCCAACGGTGGTCATCGGCACAATCAAATGAAGTTGCGTGTCGGGCAGCGCGCCATAATTCAGTTCCACTGCCGGGCCGTTGATGGAATAGCCGCCGCTGGTGTGGTCGCCGTTGGCAAAAAGGTAGGCTTCCCAATGTTGATAATCCACTGGCTCCGGGTCGTCGGTCAAAAATGGCGGGCCGGCGAACATGTTCGTCGCCAGAATCAAATTCAAACAGACGGCCAGTGAGATGATTTTGATGGCGCGATACACAACCTTTTCAGTGCAAGAATAATTTCCCCGCCATCGCGCAGGCAAGCACTATCAGCCACGGGGGCAGTTTGCCAAACATCAATCCGCTGAAAGCGACGACGGCGATGATCAGACGCTTTGGATCAGTGATGGCGGAAGTGCAAATCGGTGAATAGAAGGCCACGCCCAAAAGTCCGACTACCGCCGCATTGGTGCCGGCGAGCAATGCCTGCGCCAGTGGCATCTGCCGCAGACGTTCCCAATGTGGCAGGACGCCGAAAATCAACAGAACCGACGGTAGGAAAATCGCGAACAATGCCAGCAAGCCGCACGATGATTCCGTGCGGCCCGATGGAAATGGTCGCGCCCAGATACGCCGCAAACGTGAACAAAGGGCCGGGCAATGCCTGCGCCGCGCCATAGCCCGCGAGAAAGGTGTCGTGGTCGAGCCAGCCGCGACCCACTGTTGCCTGTTCCAACAACGGCAGGATGACGTGTCCGCCGCCAAACACCAGCGCGCCCGTGCGATAAAATTCGTCCACGATTTGCAGCCATTGTAGCGGCCAGATTCGCACGGCTAACGGCAAAAACAAAAGCAGCGCAAAAAAGGCAATCAGCCAGTTCAATCCGGCAAACCGCTGGTGAACGGTCGGGGCGAAAACCGGTTTTGTCACGGACAAAAACTTTTGCTTCAAAAACATTCCCGCCAGTGCGCCACCGCCGATGACCGCCAGTTGCATCCACGCAGTTGGCGCGAGCAGCAACACAACTGCCGCGACGCACGCGATGATGGCGCGCGGCGCATCGGGACAAAGCCGCCTGGCCATCTGCCAGAGTGCCTGTGCAACCACGGCGACGGCGACGATTTTCAACCCTTGCACCCAGCCGCTTTGGCTGAAGCCATTGAGCTGCTGGACGCCGTAAGCAAACGCCAGCATTAAAGCGGCGGATGGCAGGGTAAATCCCAGCGACGCACACAACGCACCGGGGTATCCCGCCCGTTTCCAGCCGAGCGCAAGTGCGACCTGGCTGCTCGCCGGGCCGGGCAAAAACTGGCAGAGCGCGACGAGGTCGGCATAACCGGCGTCGTCAATCCAGCGGAGTTTCTCCACAAATTCCTGCCGGAAAAAACCGAGATGAGCAATCGGGCCGCCGAACGCCGTGCAGCCGAGTTTGAAAAAAGCACGCAACACTTCCCAAGCGTTGCCGGATTCTGGAAGTGGTTTGGAATTCGCCGTGTCACTCTCCATCATTTTAATGTAAAAGCATGGTCGCTAATCTGACGTCTTGGCTCAATGCAAAATGGCTGACCAGACAACAAGACTGTGTTGGTAAATCGATTTTGCCGCGGCGCAATTTAACCGGCCTTCGTCATGCTGGCAGTTCAACACGCTTATACCAGCCGCGTGATTGGTTGCAAACTTTGCAGACGGAAAGCATCACCGGCACTTCCACCAGCACGCCCACCACGCACGCCAGCGCCGCACCGGAGCTGGGGCCGAAAATCGTGATCGCCACGGCCACCGCCAGTTCAAAGAAGTTGCTCGCCCCGATCAGCGCGCCGGGCGAGGCGACGTTGTGCGGCACTTTCAATTTGCGCATCAGCAGATAGGTGAGGCTGGAATTGAAATAGACCTGGATCAAAATCGGCACGGCCAGCAGGATGACCGCAAACCATTTCGTCGTCAGGTTGTCAGCTTGGAACGCGAAGATCAGCGCCAGCGTCAGCAGCAGCGCCCACATCATCACCGGATGGAACTTCGGCAGGAAATTCTTCTCGAACCATTCCTTGCCACGCGATTTGAGCAACAGCGTGCGAGTCAGCCAACCCGCTGCCAGAGGAATTACGATGAACACCACGACGGAAGTGATCAGCACCTTGGGCGGCACCACCACATTCGCAACGCCGCACAGAAACATCACAATGGGCGCGAACAGCACGAGCATGATCAGGTCATTCACCGCCACTTGCACCAGCGTATAGACCGGGTCGCCATCCGTGAGGTAAGACCAGACGAAAACCATTGCCGTGCAGAGCGCGGCGGCTAGAATGATCAGGCCGGCGGTGTAATTTTTCGCCGTTTCCGCATCAATCCAATGCGCAAAGATATACTGCATGAAGAGCCACGCGAGAAAGGCCATGCTGAACGGCTTCACCAGCCAGTTCACAAATAGCGTCACCATCAGTCCCTTGGGCCGTTTCGCGATGCCGCCAATGGCGCTGAAATCCACCTTGAGCATCATCGGATAAATCATCAGCCACAGCAGGATGCCAATCGGCACGTTTACTTGTGAACCTTGGCCAAACTCCATTTTGCTCAACGTGGAGGTGACGCTGGGCAGCAGTTTGCCGAAGGCGACACCCACGACCATACACACCAGCACCCACACGGAGAGGTAGCGTTCAAAAAAGGCCAGACGTTTAGGGACGGTCGTGTCAGTGGACATGATTCAATTTTGATTTACGGTTTGAAAAGTTGTTTCAGGCGTTCCGGGCCGGTGGGTTCTTCCGTCACCCAGGGCACGAGCGCCGTGCGTTTGGATAGTTTCTCGACCACTTCGCGGAGGTATTGAACTTCGCCGCGTCCGCGCGCCACGAGCAGCGGATCGCGCGAACCGCTCCCGGCAAAGCTCTGGTTGATAACCCACGCGAACGGTTCAATCTGCGCGCGGCGCAAGTCGGCTTGCAGCATGGCCGCCTCGTGAACCGGCGTGGCTTCGGGCAAGGTGACGACCAGCACGCGGGTATAGTCAGCATCACGCAAACGGGGCAGCAATTCGCGCACTTCCTCCGGCATGTCGCTCGCCTTGCGCGCGATTTCCCGGTGATAAGATTCCGTGGCATCCAGCAACAAAAGCGTGTGACCAGTCGGCGCGGTGTCCAGCACCACAAAGGCGTCTTTGCCGCCGGCCACCGTGCGGGCAAAGGCGCGGAACACCGCGATTTCTTCAGTGCAGGGCGAACGCAAATCTTCTTCCAGCAGGGCGCGGCCATTGGCATCGAGGTTTTTGCCCGCCATGGCCATCACCTGTTCAACGTAAGCGCGCGTTTCCACCTGCGGATCAATCCGGCTGACCTGCATTCCGGGAATTTTTCCCGCTGCCGCCGCGATGTGCGCCGCCGGGTCGGTGGTGCTCAAATGCACTTGGCAGCCGCGCCGCGCCAGTTCCGTCGCAATGGCGGCCGCAATGGTGGTTTTGCCCACGCCGCCTTTGCCCATCGTCATCACCACGCCCCGGCCGGATTTGGCAATGCCATCCACCAAATCGGTCAGTGATTCAGTTGCCGGCAAGACCACGCTGGCAACTTCATCCGATTGGTTGTTGGCGTGAAAATAATTCGCCGTCACCAGCGCCCGCAAGGCCGGGATGCCCACCAGATTTTGCGACCGCAATGGAACTTTGAACAAACGCATTTGCGTCAAAAACATTTCCGCTGCCGTCAACGCATCCGTTCCCCGCTTTTGCAGCGCGAGGGCCACCAGGTCGGAATCGGAGGCTTGAAACAGCCCGTTCAAAATCAGTCGCTGATTGCGTACGCCGATGACGGCCAATTCATGGCTGGTGCGTTCCGCTTCCGCCAGCGCCGCCCGTTGCGCCCGGCTCACAAGGACGAGCGTGGTGCGTGCTCCGTCCGCCAGTGAGGCCACGGCGTTTTCATATACCACCCGCTGCTTCTCCAAACCCGACAGCGGGCCGAGACAGGAATTGCCCGTCGTGCTGCTATCCAGAAACCCCTTCCACGCGCCCGGCAGCGACAACAAGCGCAGCGTGTGCCCCGTCGGGGCGGTGTCGAAAAGGACGTGGTCAAAATCGGTTGTGGCTTCCGGTTGGCCGAGCAGTCTGGAAAATTCGTCGAAGGCCGCAATCTCCATCGTGCAGGCCCCGGAAAGTTGTTCCTCCATGCCGCGCACAATGGCGTCCGGCAGTTTGCCGCGATACGGCCCGACCAGTTTTTCCCGATACGCAATCGCCGCCGCCGCCGGATCAATGTTCAACGCGGCCAGTCGCGGCACGCTGGCAATCGCCGTCGGCGTTGAAGTCAGATTGACTCCCAGCACTTCGTCCAGATTAGAGGCCGGGTCGGTGCTGACCAGCAACACGCGTTTGCCATTGTCGGCCAGCGCAATGGCCGAGGCGCACGCCAGCGAGGTCTTGCCCACGCCGCCTTTGCCCGTGAAAAACAGGAAGCGGGTCGGCGCTTCCAGAAAGCGGGCGAGCGATTGTTCGGGGGCAATGTTCATAAATTTAGCAGGTGCCACCGCCGCAACAGCAATCCGACTTCGCGGGCGCAGCCGGTGCCGTGGCTTTCAGCTTGAACCAGCCCGCGAGTTCGGCGCGGTCGGGATAGCGTCCCGTCGTCACCACCTTGCCGTTGAGCAAAATCACCGGCAACGCGGCTTCACCCTTTTCCGTCAGCGCGGTCTTCACCATCTCGTTTTCCACGAACGCCGCCGGGTTTTGCGAGAGGTTATGTCGCTGCACAATGACGTCCTGCGTTTTCAACCAGTCGAGATCAGCGGCGAATTGCACGAGCTTGGTGTCAACTTCCGGCCCACAGATGCCGGTGGAGCAGCACATCGCGGGATCGAACACATGGAGGATTTGCGTGGTGAGTTTCATAAATTATTTTGCTTTCGCTTGGTCGCACCGCCCATCGGCGTAAGCCTCGAATACCATCTTGATCTGGTCCCGCACTTGCCGGAACACCGCCAACTTCTTCTCGTCTGTGCCCCTCGCGTGCGCCGGATCAAAAAAGCCCCAATGATGGCGGTTCAACTGGCCGGGAAAAATCGGACAGGCTTGATCCGCGTTGCCGCAGACCGTGATGACCGTTTCCACCGGCTGCTGCAAAAAGTCGTTCAGGTGCTTGGAATGATGACCGGAAATATCAATGCCGATTTCCTTCATCACCTGAATGGCGAGCGGATGGACATAGCCCGCCGGTTTCGCCCCGGCGCTTTGGACATTGAGTGAATCGCCCGCCACCGCATGAAGGATGCCTTCGGCTAGATGGCTGCGGCACGAATTTCCGGTGCAAAGGATGAGGACGGTCGGTTTCATTTTTTGCATTGTCGCTTGCATATTTCGGCTAGGTCGGTTTTCAGGATTTTTTTGATTTGTTTGGTGTCGGCTAAAATTTGCGGCTCGGCTTCAATGGCTTTGGCCGTCCAGGCGAGGGCCGACCGCACCGCACCGGCGGCTTCCTTTCCGGGCAGGCGATAATAAACCCAGCGGTCCGTCTTGCGAGATTCCACCAGCCCGGCTTGAAAGAGAATGGACAGGTGCTTGGAAACCGTCGAGGGGGCCATGCCAAACAGTTCGGTGATTTGGCAGACACACAGTTCCCCGCCGCGCAAAGCCATCAGGATTCGCACGCGGGTTTCATCCGCGAGCGCCTTGGTGATATACATGAAATCACGCATGTTCAATTTCTTCATTTCGCCATACAGCGAAATGAAGATAAGCCGCCGCCCGCCCGCCGTCAAGCCGTTGTTGTTGTCAGGCTGAATAGATCAGCCACACGCCGCCCAGCATAGATGCCATGCTGAACCAATTGAGTTTCGTTCGACGGCTTTGGAAACGGCGTCAGGTTGCGTCCCAAACTCATCAGACCGGTAATGCCACAAGTCGCGGAGGCCACGAGAAAGATCAAACCAAAAAGGAAAAGTGGAAACGACTCCGATGTCGCGCGACAGGTGATACCCAAAATGGCGATGGCAAACAGGAGCAGTAATTGTCCAACCACCCACCAACCGCCGCGCTGGACAAAGCTGTCACTCATGTCGGCGGGCGAGAACTTGCACGACCGCACCGCGACCGGTATGACCATCGCCTTCGATGACATCGCGCTCAATCTCTCGCCCAATCAGCAATTCCAATCCGGCGAGTTCATCACGTAGGCTGGCCAGAGTCATGAGCAGTTCAGGGGATTTCGGCCTGCCTGTGTCGAATGCCAACTTCGCCGGGGTATAGGCTTCGAGAATGAACACTCCGCCAGGCCGCAGACCACACATCGCTTGAGCGTGAACTTCGCGCCGAATCGCGGGCGGCAGATGGGCAAAAGTTGCGACAATTCCAGCCCATACTCCCGGCTCGATGGTGAAATTTCCCAGATCAGCAAGCACCGTCTCAATTTCAACGCCGTGTGCTGCCGCGAGTCGCCGGGCTTTGGCCAAACCCGCTTCTGATTGATCCACCGCCGTCATCCGACACCTGCGTCATTAACTTCTGTCACCGCATCCTGAAGGAAAGGCGACGCCAACCGTCTGCTGCGCGTC